>Ga0209515_10000954_pt1 | contig 49881 bp, 54 predicted proteins | sample Subgroupgradi54m_FD_187454 | JGI IMG/M metagenome (GOLD analysis project Ga0209515, IMG submission 187454) | Subsurface groundwater microbial communities from S. Glens Falls, New York, USA - GMW60B uncontaminated upgradient, 5.4 m (SPAdes)... ... | reverse complement strand
CGGCGATCGTGACGGCGGCGTCCCCCTTGTCCGCAACGGCCAGGGCGAGCCCGCGCATCAGGCGCTGCCGCGGTGGCTGCACCGGGATCTGCATCGTCGCCCCCATCTGTCGCCGCAGGCGAGGGTACCCGTCGCGCGATTTCCCCCCTCGCGCACCGCTGGTACCCGGTGGTACCGTCGCGCAATGGTACCGGCTGGTACCACCAACAGGAGGCCGTCATGGGTGAGCACGTGCGGGTCGCGATCATCGGCAGTGGGTTCGGCGGCCTCGGCGCCGCGATCCGCCTGAAGCGGGACGGCATCGACGACATCGTGGTGTTCGAACGCGCCGAGGACGTGGGCGGCACCTGGCGCGACAACACCTACCCGGGCTGCGCCTGCGACGTGCCGTCCCAGCTGTACTCGTACTCGTTCGCGCTCAACCCGCAGTGGAGCCGCAGCTTCTCGCCCCAGCCGGAGATCTGGGACTACCTGCGGGACGTGGCACAGCGGTTCGGGATCCTGCCGCACGTGCGGTTCGGCACCGAGGTGACCGGCGCCGACTGGGACGACAGCGAGCGGCGCTGGCGCATCGAGACCAGCCGTGGGCCACTGACCGCCGACGTGCTGGTCTCAGCGACCGGACCGCTCTGCGAACCCTCAATCCCGAAGCTGCCGGGGCTGGAGACGTTCGCCGGAACCGTGTTCCACTCCGCGCGCTGGCGGCACGACCACGACCTGACCGGGCGCCGGGTGGCGGTGGTCGGCACCGGCGCCTCGGCGGCGCAGTTCGTGCCGGCGATCGCACCGGGCGTCGCCGCCCTCGACCTGTACCAGCGCACCCCGGCATGGGTCTTCCCCCGGCGCGACCGTGCGCTGAAACCGGCGACCCGCCGGCTGTACCACAGTGTGCCGGGCGCGCAGCGCCTCGTCCGCTACGGCGTCTATTTGATGCGCGAGGCGGTGCTGCTCAACTTCCGCACGCCGAAGTCGTCCCGGCTGGCCGAGCGCGCCGCGCGCGCGCACCTCGCGCGGCAGGTCCCCGACCCGGTCCTGCGGGCCAGACTCACGCCGGACTACGCGGTGGGGTGCAAGCGGTTGGTCGTCTCCGACGACTACCTGCCGGCGTTGACCCGCGACAACGTCACGGTGGTCACCGACGGCATCCGCGAGGTGCGGCCCGACGCAGTGGTCGCGGCCGACGGTACGGTGCGCCCGGTCGACACGATCATCCTCGGTACCGGCTTCCACAACGTCGACCTGCCCATCGCCGGGAAGATCCGGGGAAAAGCCGGGCGCACCTTGGCCGAGCAGTGGCAGGGCAGCCCGCGGGCCCACCTCGGCACCACGGTGGCCGGCTTCCCCAACCTGTTCATGCTGCTCGGCCCGAACACCGGCCTGGGTCACACCTCAGTACTCATCATGATCGAGGCGCAGCTGGAACACCTGTCGAAGGCGCTGCGGTACCTGCGCCGAACCGGTGCCGCTGGGCTGGCCCCGCGCGACGAGGCCCAGCTCGCCTGGACCGCCGAGGTCGACCGCGCGATGCGCGGTACGGTCTGGACGGCCGGCGGCTGCCGGAGTTGGTACCTCGACCCGACCGGCCGGAACTACTCCCTGTGGCCCGGCACCACCTGGGCGTTCCGCCGACGGCTGGCGCGGTTCCGGCCGGGTGAGTACGAGCTGATCTGACCCAGGGTCGCGGTGCGGCGACCAGCCGCACCGCGACCCTGGACCGGTTCACGGAAAAGGTGCGGGATCAGACGTCGTAGTACATGGCGAACTCATGCGGAGTCGGACGCAACGCGATCGGCTCGATTTCGTTGTCCCGCTTCCAGGAGATCCACGTTTCGATCAGGTCCGGGGTGAACACGCCACCGTCGAGCAGGTACGAGTGGTCGGACTGCAGAGCGTCGAGGACCTCGGGCAGCGAGCCGGGCGTCTGCCTGACCGCACCGAAGTCCTCCGGCGGTAGGTCGTAGAGATCCTTGTCGATCGGCGCCGGCGGCTCGATCTTGTTTTTGATGCCGTCCAGGCCGGCCATCAACATCGCCGAGAACGCCAGGTACGGATTGCACGACGGATCGGGCACCCGGAACTCGACCCGCTTGGCCTTCGGGTTCGTACCGGTGACCGGGATGCGGGCACAGGCCGAGCGGTTGCGCTGCGAGTACACCAGGTTCACCGGAGCCTCGAAGCCCGGCACCAGGCGGCGGTACGAGTTGACCGTCGGGTTGGTGAACGCGCACACGCTCGGCGCGTGCCGCAGCAGCCCGCCGATGTACCAGCGCGCGATGTCGGACAGCCCGGCGTAGCCCGTCTCGTCGTAGAACAGCGGCTCGCCGCCCAGCGCCAGGCTCTGGTGCGTGTGCATTCCAGAACCGTTGTCCCCGAACAGCGGTTTGGGCATGAACGTTGCCGACTTGCCCGCCGCCCACGCGGTGTTCTTGACGATGTACTTGAACAGCTGCATGTTGTCCGCGCAGCGCAGCAAGGTGGTGAAGTTGAAGTTGATCTCGGCTTGGCCGCCGGTGCCGACCTCGTGGTGGGCCTTTTCCACGATCAGACCGGCGTCGGTCATGAGCAGGACCATCTGTGCGCGCAGATCGACGTAGTGGTCCAACGGCGGCACCGGGAAGTAGCCGGCCTTGTACGGAGTCTTGTAGCCGCGGTTGCCGCCGGGCTCGTCCCGGCCGGAGTTCCACCAGCCCTCGACCGAGTCAATGTAGTAGTAGGCCTCGTTCACGCCGGTGGAGTGGCGGATCGAGTCGAAGATGTAGAACTCGGCCTCCGGACCGAAATACGCGGTATCGGCGATCCCGGTGGAGACCAGATACGCCTCGGCCTTCTTGGCCACGTTGCGCGGGTCGCGGCTGTACGGCTCGTGGGTGAACGGGTCGTGGACGAAGAAGTTCAGCGCCAGTGTCCTGTCCACCCGGAACGGGTCGACAAATGCGCTCGACACGTCAGGCAGCAGTATCATGTCCGACTCGTGAATCTGTTGGAAACCGCGAATCGACGAGCCGTCAAAAGCCACACCCTCGGTGAACACGCTTTCGTTAAAAGACTCGGTGGGTACGGCGAAGTGCTGCATCACCCCGAGCAGATCGCAGAAACGCACATCGACGAAGCGGACGCTCTCGTCTTTCAGGTATCGCAGCAGGTCTTCCGGATTGGCGAACACTTGTCCTCCATACTGTCGCGCGGATGGCTGGTCGGATCGTTGCGGTGAAGCAGACGTGGCCCGATCTGGATGCTCCGCGGCACACCAGCGCGGCGCACGGCCGGCGGCAGGCATGGACCGCGGCAAACTCTCCGCGTTCTGAGTCGGAGCGTGGGGTGGGAGTCCAGGATTCCCGGGCGACGGTTCCGGCCACGGCGAAGGTCATCTCAGCGCCCTCGCGATCGGACCAACGTCAACACGCGCACCCCACCAGTCATCACGATCTGGCAGGGACCGTTGGCGGACGTGACCGCGGTTTCCCCCAGTGACGGGGCCGGCGGGCCCCACCGCCGTAAGCAAGGGCCTGCGTTCGCGGCCCGCACTTGCCGGTGATCGTATCGGCCCCGACGCCGCTCGTACACCCTCGGGCCTCACCGCCGTGTCCGTGGCCAGCAGATCTTGCAGCCCTCCGGTTGGAAACCATTGACGATCCGCGCGCTCCGTCTAAGGTGGACCGCGGCGATGGATCCCGCCTGGACCGCGAGCGGTCCGAACTGCCCTGCGGGCTGATGGCTCCTGGCCTGGAACGGGACGCCTGCACTCCGGAGGTACCCCGTTGGAAACCGCCATCTTCGTCGCCGCCATCCCTCGCGACGCCCGAGTGACTGGTCTTCCTGGCCGGGTTCGGGTCGATCGTTCCTCCCGCAACTCGACGAATTGGTTACCAGCGGTGTGGTGATCGTCGACCCCGTCGAGGTGATCCGCTACGTCGGCCGGCGGTCACGGTTGGCACGCTGAGCCCCGGCCACGCCGACCCTCCAGCCGGGCCGATACCATGGGCCACCGAACTGGCAGGGGGTACGCGTGCAGCCGACGACCACACCGCTGCCGACCGACCCCGACATCGATCTGCACATCGCCCAGCAGCGCTGGGAACTGCGCCGGGCACCGTGGGCGATCCTCGGCGCGATCGCCACCGGTGGCGCGCTCGGCGCCCTGGCCCGCTACGGCCTGTCCATGGCGTGGCCGCACCGGCCCGGCGAGTTCCCGTGGGCGACGTTTGTCACCAACGTCAGCGGCTGCCTGTTCATCGGCGCGCTCATGGTGCTCATCACCGAGGTGTGGTCGGCGCACCGCCTGCTGCGCCCGTTCCTCGGCGTCGGGGTGCTCGGCGGGTTCACCACCTTCTCCACCTACACCGTCGACATCCAGCAACTGGTCGCCGCCGGCTCCGCCCGTACCGGGCTGGTCTATCTCGCCGGTACCCTCGGCGCCGCGCTCGCCGCGGTGTACACCGGTATCACCCTGACCCGCGTCGCCACCCGCCTCCACCCCCGGCGCAAGGAGAAGCGATGAGAATCGAAAGCCCGGCACTGCGGCTGACCATCTTCATCGGCGAAGACGACCAGTGGCACCACAAGCCGCTCTACCACGAAATCGTGCACCGGGCGCATGCCGCCGGTCTGGCCGGCGCTTCGGTCCTGCGCGGTGTGGAAGGCTACGGCGCCTCCAGCCGCATCCACACCACCCGACTGCTGTCCCTGTCCGAGGACCTCCCCCTTGCGGTCATCATCGTCGACGCGGAGGACCGCATCCGTGCGTTCCTGCCCCAACTCGATGAGCTCGTCGCCGAGGGGCTGGTCATCCTCGACCCGGTCGAGGTGGTCAGCTACGTCGGCCGGCCCCGCCAAGGAGCACGGTGACCGTCCTGCTCATCGCGTTCGGCGCCGCTGTCGGCGCGCCGCTGCGCTACCTGGTCGACCGGACCGTGCAGGCCCGTCACGACTCGGTGTTCCCGTGGGGCACCTTCGCGGTCAACGTCACCGGCTCGTTCCTCCTCGGACTGCTCCTGCGCGGCGCGGCGGCCCACGCGGTGCCGGGCAGCCTCGTCGCTCTGCTCGGTACCGGCCTGTGCGGGGCGCTGACCACCTACTCCACCTTCGGCTACGAAACCGTCCGGCTGATGCAGGACCACTCCCGCCCGTACGCCGTGCTGAACGCGATCGCCAGCGTGGTCGGCGGCCTCGGCGCGGCATTTTGCGGCATTACCGTCGCCGAAACGATCTGGCCCTAGCAGCGGATGCGGCCAAGGACCGGCCGCAGACCATACACGGTCAACGCACCGGTGCAGCGCCGGCCGGCTCGGGAGCCGGGAGCCGGGTCCGCTACCGGGCGTCGCCGTCTCCGAGGGCTGTCCACAGGCCGCCGCGGTGCGAGATGAGAACGATGCCTACCATTGGTCTTTCTACCGTTCCGTACCGCCGAAAGAAAATCGGCTAGGCCGAAGGGGGTTGCCGTGACACGTGCTGTGGATCGGGCGGCCCGGATGCTGCTGGCGCTGGCCTCGGGCACCCCCCGACTGGGGGTCTCAGAGATCTCTGAACTCGTCTCGGTACCGAAGCCGACGGTGTACACCATGCTACGCACGCTCGAACGCCACGGCCTCGTCGTCCAGGAGTCCGACGGTGGCAAGTACGCGCTCGGCCCGGCCGTCCTGCAGCTGGGCAACGCGTACCTCGACGGATCGGAACTGCGGGCGAGATCAGCCTCGTGGGCCGAGATGCTGGCCCGCCAGGTCGACGAAGCGGTCTGGGTCGGCGTGCTGTCAGGCCCCAACGTCATTGTCGTACACCATACGTTCCGCCCCGACGACCTGGTCCAGATCCTCGAAGTGGGCGCCGCCATCCCTTGGCACGCATGCGCTCTCGGCCAGGCGATCGCGGCGTGCCTCGACGCCGATGCCCAGCAGGCACTGCTCTCCGCTGCGCTGCCGCGACTGACCGGCCGTACCGTCACCGAACCGGAGGCGCTGCGCACGGCGCTCGCGGAGGTCCGCGAACTCGGGTACGCCGTCGAGGACCAGGCGGCGACGCTCGGCGACGCAGCGCTGGCGGCGCCGATCTTCGACTGGTCGACCCGCGCCGTCGGGGCGTTGGGCATCGTGGGGCCCACCGAGCGGCTGCTCGCACCGGAGCGGCAGGGCAGACTCGCCGACGCGGTGCGCTCGACGGCGCGGGCGCTCTCCCGCGACCTCGGCGCGGGACGCACCCCGGGCGCGGCCGGCGAGTAAGCCTCCGGACCCTCAGGGGACGAAAGCCCCTGTCCATCGCGGGCCCTGACAGCGACGGTGAACTCAACGGGGCTCACCGAGCGGAGGTGGTCGCGATGATGTACGGATACGGTCCGGGCGCGGGCTGGATGATGCTCTTGCCGCTGATCTGGGTCGGCCTGCTCGCTGTGATCGTGTGGGCCGCTGTGCGGATGGTCCACGGCCCCGGCGACCGCGACCGGGTCCCGCCACGGCGGGAGACCGCCCAGGAAATCCTCGACCGCCGGCTGGCCCTCGGCGAGATCGATGCGGACACCTACGCCGAGCTGCGGGCCCACCTCGCCGGTCAGCTGCCGGACTCTCGATGAGTCGGCCCCGCGGCTGGTGGCTGGCGCTGGTGGTACTGATCGCCGCGCTCACCGCGCTGGCCGCGTCAATCGGATGGGCGGCCGGCAGCCCTTCGGCATGGCGCAACCCTTCGGGATGGCCGGGCGGGATGATGGCGCCGACCAGACCCGGCGCCGCAACGGTCGACAGTCTGGCCGATGCCGGGCAAGCCGCCCAGCGCTTCGCCGACCCGTGGGGTCTTCAAGTCGGTGAGGTCATGCGGTTCGACAACGGCTTCTACGCCGAACTGCTCGACCCTGCCGGCAACGGTGCCACTGAGGTTCTCATCGACCCGGCCAGTGGCGCGGTCCAGCTGGAGTGGGGCCCAGCCATGATGTGGAACACCGCCTTCGGGATGATGCCCGGCACCGCCCAGCCCGGCACCCCACCGGTCGGCGCCGACCAGGCCCGTCAACTCGCCGACCGGTGGCTCCGCGACAACCGCACCGACCTGCACGCGAACCAAGCCGAGCGGTTCCCCGGCTACTACACCCTGCATGTGCTCCGCGGTGAGCAGATCGTCGGCATGCTGTCGGTCCACGCCGGTACGGGTGCCGTCTGGTTCCACACCTGGCACGGCCGATTCATCGAAATGCGTGAACACCCTGCCGCGAAGTAGCGGGTACCGGCCGAGCAACCATGGGAACCGGGACAAGGCTCTGCACGGCGCCGGTCAGCAGGGTGCTTCCAGCCTCGCGACGTAGACCGTGTTGGCCGACTCGCCGCCCTGGAGCGGATTGGGAAAGCTCACCACGTGTGCCTGCGAGGTCGCGAACACCTCCGCGAGCGCGGCATTGACGTCGTCGTCGGGCGGATCGTTCGACCAGAGGGCGAATACCCCACCCGGATGCAGATGGTCGGCGAGACGACGCAGGCCCTCGGGTCTGTAGAACGCGGCGTGGCTCGGATGCAGGACCTGACGTGGCGTGTGGTCGATGTCCACCAGGACGGCGTGAAAGCGCCGACCCGGTGCGTCGGGGTCGAATCCCGTCGCGCCCGAGACCATCGCGAAGAAGTCGCCGTGGACCAGGCGGCTTCGCGGATCCGATGTCAACGGAGCGGCGAACGGCAGCATGTCGCGCCGATGCCACTCGATCACCTCGCCGAGCGCTTCGACCACGGTCAGCGAGCGTACCCGCGGATCCTCCAACACCGCCCGCGCGGTGTAGCCGAGCCCGAGACCGCCGACCACAACGTCCAGGTCCGTACCTGGCAACTCCGCCAGGCCGAGCCGAGCGAGTTCGATCTCGGCCACCGTGAACAGACTCGACATGAGAAACTCGTCGTCGAGTTTGACCTCGTACACGTCGACCTTGAGCGACGGCTCCAATCGTCGTCGCAGACTGATGGCGCCGATTGACGTTTCGCGCCAATCAAGTTCCTCGAAACGCACTCTCGCGTCGTTGCGTCGGCCCGGTACCCCCAGCGTCACCGGTTGACTCCGCCGCGAGGTGACTCCAATGCGGTATCGGCCCCAGCGGAGCTGATGCCCTTCTTGACCGACTCGAGGATGGCCAGCCCCTGGCTGACGAGACCGGCCGCGATGTCCCCGAGTCCGTCGGCGCCGTTCAGGATGTTGATGTGGGCGCCGGACAGCCCGCTCGCCGCTTCCTTGACGATCTGCGGGAGCTGGTCGATGAGCATCCGGTCGAGCGCGACCCGGTTGTACGACGCGGCCGCCTCGGCCTGCACACTCATCCGCTCGGCTTCGGCCTGAGCCAGCAGGCGTACCCGCTCCGCCTCCGCCTCCGCCGGTTTGACCACCTCGGCGACCAGTTGCTGCTGGCGCAGGTCGGCCTGGCGTTGGGCCAGCTCGGTCTGCGCGGCAATGACCTCACGCTGCACCCGTGCCTGCGCGAGGGGGCCGGCCTGAGCCGCCTCCGCCTGGGCCTTGTCGACCTCGGCTTTGTACTGCGCCTGCACGATCGCGGTCTGCCGGACGTACTCGGCCTGATTGCGTTTGGACTCCTGATCCGCAGCTGCCGCGGCCTGGTCGGCCTGGGCCTGGGCGATCTGCGCCCGCTGCTGGATCGCCGCGTTGTGCGGTGCCGCCATCGCGGCGATGTAGCCGAGGTTCATGTCGTCGATCGATTGAATCTGCAGCGAGTCGACCGTCAGGCCAATCTTGACCATCTCGGCGGTCGAACCGTCGAGCACCTCGATCGCCAGCTTCTGCCGCTCGGTGACGATCTCCTCCACGGTCATCGAGCCGACGATCGAACGCAGGTGGCCGGCGAAGATCTGGCCCACCAGTACCGACATCTGGTCCTGGTCGGAGAGGAAACGCCGAGCGGCGTTGACGATGCTCTCCTCGTCGTTGCCGACCTTGAACGCGATGACCGCCCGGACGTTCAGCGCGATGCCCTGTTTGGTGACACAGGCTTCGGCAACCTCCGCCTCGCACATCGCCAATGTCAGGAAGCGCACCTTGCGGAACAAGGGCAGGACGAAGGTGCCGTGACCGGTCACCACCCGGAACGGGGTGTTCGCGCGGCCCGACTTGCCTCCGGAAATCAGCATCGCCTCATCGGGCGCTGGTACGCGGTAACCGAACATTGGTGCCTCCTGTCAGGAAAGCCTATTCAGAAACGTCAAATGTGGGGTCGCAAGGATCGGACCATGCGACAACCCCGACCGTCCGGGTACCCCGGGTCTCCACCACCAACACCGTAGAGCCGCGGGGCAACGGCTCGTCCGACCAGGCGAGGTAGGTCTCCGAGCCGCCTCGAATCTTGAGCAGCACCTCGCCCGGACCGCCGGGGCCCCGGGTGCCAACGGTGAGCACCCCCAGGAGCCCTTCAGCCGACAGGTCATGGCTCATCAAATCTACCGGCCCTCTCGCTTCCGTACGTCGGGGCTCAAGGTACCCCCAAAAGACCTTGACCGCACACCCGTCCACGGCACCTGCAGTCCATTGTGGATGCCCATCGGCAGGACCGACCCTCGGGCGGCCGTCCCATGCGTCGGGCCCAGCACGCCGGCGCGTACTGGGCCCGAAACCTGCCGCCGTGGCGCTACGGCGACGGCTGCGGCACAGTGCAGTTGATCTTAGGGTTCACGCCGACGTAGTTCAGCGGCCCAGCGACAACCGTTAACACGACGGTCCCGGCCTTGGCGCAACTGCTGGCGGATCCATCGAAATAGCCACGCTGGCCGGCCGCTATCGCGCCGACGATCAGCCAGATGAGCAGGACCACGCCTCCTATTGATCCGGTACGCATTGGTGTCTCCCTCGCGTGGGGCGGTAGGCGCCGCCCTGGGGCACATCGCGACCGGGGCGGACCGCCCATTCATACCCATCGGTGGCGAGAACCTAACGAGACTCGCCCTGGGTGCCCGTCGGGGCGGATTCGGGCCGTTGGTCGGGTCCGCCGCGCAGCGGACGCCGGGCCGCGTACCGTGGTCGAACGCAGCTGTCTCCGTCAGGTGAACTGGAGTGAACGTGTCGGACCCCGAGACCGCGACCGTATGGCGCGCCAGTCGATTGCAGCGGGCGTTCTCGTACACCGCGCTGGTCCTGCTCTCTCTGATGGCCATCAAGGTGGCCCTCAGCTACGGCTACCTCGCGACGATCGGAATCCTGCTGATCCTGGCCGCCGCCGGCCAGGTGTACTGGGCCGTGCTCCGCCCACGCCTGACAGCCGGGCCCGACGGAGTGGACGTGCTCCTGGGGCGCCAACCCGTACATCTGAACTGGGGGGAGATCCGAGGATGCGAGGTCGGGCCCCGCGGGCTGCGAATCCTGTGCGTCGACGGACGCGAGGTCGTCTCCCGGTTTCCGCGCCCGGGCACGGCAGCGGCGGGCGGGGAGCCGACAGAGGCTGACCGGGCTGTGGCTTTTCTGACGCAGCGCGCGGCGTGGGCGAAGAAGACCGGCGGCAAGCCGCCGCCCCGCTACCAGCCGCCGGCATCAGCCAAGCCGTAGCCGCGCCTGCCCGGTGGTGCTCACGCCTGCCGTCGGCGTACCCCGAACAGGACCAGCACCAGACCGGCGACCGCGACCACCGGTCCGACGACCGCCCACAGCGTCACCCCGGACATCACGCTGCCGGCCAGGAACCCCAACCCCTGCAGGGTCCAGACGATGCCGAGCAGCACCAGCACACTGCCCATTACGATCAATGCCTTGCCGCTCATGTGCTGATCCTTGTCCCCGCGCCGGTTCTGCGCAACGGCGCCAGCCGCCTCGTCAGCCGGGCGCCCGCCGGCCTCCCCTTCCCGGGCGGGCTACGTTGGGTTCGTACCAGAAACCCTCTACTCCACACAGGAGCCACAAACCATGAAGATCGCAGTCCTGGGTACCGGTGTCGTCGGGCAGGCCCTCGCAGGTCGGCTGGCTGAGCTGGGGCACGAGGTGACCGTCGGCACCCGCGATGTCGGCGCGACCATGGCGCGCACCGGGCCCGACCGGATGGGCAACCCGCCGATGCGCGCATGGGCGGCGGCCCACCCCACGGCGCAGCTGGCGACCTTCGCCGACGCCACCAGCACGGCCGAGCTGGTCGTCAACGGGACCTCGGGCACCATCTCGATCGCCGCGCTCACCGCGGCCGGCGCGGACAACCTGGCGGGCAAGGTGGTGCTCGACATCTCCAACCCGCTGGACTTCTCCCAGGGCTTCCCGCCCACCCTGTTCGTCAAGGACACCGACTCGCTCGGTGAGCAGATCCAGGCGGCCTTCCCACAGGCCAAGGTCGTCAAGGCGCTCAACACGCTGACCGCGGCGCTGATGGTCAACCCGAAACTGCTCGCCGACGGCGCGCACTCGGTGTTCCTCTCGGGCAACGACGCCGAGGCGAAGAAGAGCGTCACGGGCCTGTTGGAGAGCTTCGGGCATACCGATGTCATCGACCTGGGCGACATCTCCACCGCCCGCGGTACCGAGATGGTCCTGCCGCTCTGGCTCCGGGTGATGGGCTCGTTGAACACCCCGATGTTCAACTTCAAAATCGTCCGCTGAGCCACTGCGGCGCTGCGCCATCGCGGCGCTGAGCCACCGCGGCGCTGAGCCACCGCGACAGCGTCAGGCGCCGGCGGCGATGACGATCGCGTCGGTGGCGAACCCCAGGGCCAGGCCGAGCAGGATGCCCCAGCTGGTGGTCTGCTTGAGGGCCAGCTTGCGCCCGACGGCGAGCAGTTCGATGACCACGTACAGGATCGACCCGGCGGCCAGCGCGAGGAACGCCACGCTCAGAGGTTCGCTGGTGAACCGCTGCCCGACCAGCGTGCCCAGGAACGTCGGACCGCCACCGATCAGGCCCAGCACCGCGAGGAACGTCCAGGAGGGCCGGGTATCGGCACCGGCGAGCGGGGCGACGATGCCGAAGCCTTCAGTGGCGTTGTGCAGGCCGAACCCGATGACCAGCAGTACCGCCAGGGCAATCTCGCCCTGTGCCGCGGAGTTGCCGATGGCCAGCCCCTCGGCGAAGTTGTGCAACCCGATCCCGGTCGCGATCAGCAGGGCGAGCTGCCCCGCCGGGGAGCGCCACCCGGCGGCGGGCGCGGCGGCGGCACGGCGACGAGCACTGCGGCGGGCCATCCACCGGTCGAAGTAGACCAGGCCCAGCAGTCCGAGGCCGACGCCTGCGGCCAACACCAGGCCGTAGCCCAGCACCGGGCCGACGTGGTGTTCGGCGGCTGCGGCGTCGATCGGCTGCCAGGCATGTTCGAGTACGTCGAAGAGCAGGAACACCAGGATGCCCACCGCGATCGCGTTGAGCAGCGCCTTCACCCGCGGCATCGGGGCGCGCAGCCGACCGAGCGGCAGGCCGATGAAGATCGTGAAGCCGGCGATCGCGCCCAGCACCGCAATGTCCCCAGCGGACATGGCATTCCTTTCCGAGATGTACAACGAGCCAGGTGAGGCTAGCCTAAATTAGGTACGCCTAACAAGTCGCTGTCAGCAATTCGGCATCAGAAGCACGCGGGCCGGCGTCGCACCCCCTTTTGGCCAACCGTTCGCACGGTGGAAAGATCGCAGTCCGCTTAGCGAACTATCGAGCGCTTTGCCGGATCAAGCGCCATAGATGTTGGCCGATTGGCCCCTGGAAGTCGGGCGTGATCCGGGAGTAGATTGGCCAACATCTATGTCTGTGGCCGTCGGTTGCGCCGGGCCCCGTCACACACGGAGTTCGGCGTCAGGTACGCAGGAGGGGGTCAGCCCAGCGTCGGGGTTGTCCAGTTCGGGTCACGGCCGCTGAGTCCGAGCAGCCGATCCAGCGTCGGGGCGCCGTCCGCGACCTGCACCGCAGGTCCCCAGACGCCCATGCTCCGGCCCAGCTCGGCGCTGCCGCGCAGCCAGTCGTCCAGCGCCTGCACGGCGTCCGGATCCGGCTGGTACTCCTGGCCGGTGGCGCGGGCCAGATCCCAGCCGTGCACGAGCAGATCGACCAGGACGAGCATGCCAACCGCGCCGGCCGGCAGCGCCGACGAGACCAGAGTCGCCCCGCCGTCCCAAGCGGCCGGGGTACCCCAGGATTGCCGGGTGGCGCCGGCAAGCTCGGTGTACCGGCCCCGCCAGTCGCCGTCGATCCGATCGAGATCCGTCGCCTCGGAGCCGTCAGTCGGCGGCGGGAGGTGCCGCCCAGCGCGCGAGAAGACGGTGACTCCCCACAGCATGTGGTTGAGCAACTGCCGCACGTCGTACTCCCGGCACGGCGTCGCCAACCCGAGCTGGTCGTCGGACACGCCGCGGACCGCCGCGACGTTGGGCCCCACCGTCGCGACCAGCTCGGCGGAGAGTTCCCGGGGCGGCACCAGTACGGCGAACGGAGAAGCTGCGGAAGTCATGGGGTTCACGCTAACCCGCGGCGGGCCGACGCGGGGACCAGGCCGGTTGACGTTGCCGGCGATCGCGACCTGGTGCACTGTGGACCGACGGCGACCGCGGCCTGGTGCACTGTGGACCGACGGCGACCGCGCCACCGACGCTTCGGGCGTACCGTGGTGATCGTGTTCGCGGTCCTGGGGACCTGGGCGACGAGCACGCCAGGAGATCACCAACAGCCCACCGGCTCGCGCAGAGAGGGGTGACCGTGGCATCGGTGAACCCTGCTGGCGCCGGCAATCGGGACCGCGATGGCGCAGGACGCGCGCGCAACGCCCGCCCCCGCGACGAGCTGGGTCGGCCTCTGCCGCACGATGCGTGTGGGGTCGCCGGAGTCCCTGACGACCTCGCGCTCTCCCCGACCGGGTCGCTCACCGAAGCTCAACAGCTCCTCGACGCGGGCCGCCCCTTCCACGCGCACGAGGTGCTGGAGAGCAGTTGGAAGGCCGCCCCCGAGGTCGAACGCGAACTCTGGCGTGGACTGGCGCAACTCGCCGTGGGCCTCACCCATGCCCGGCGAGGCAATGCGGTCGGGGCGGTACAGCTCCTGCGACGGGCCGCCGACCGCATCGCGGGGTATTCGACTGAGCCGCCGCACGGTGTGGCCGCGGCCGGGCTCATCACCTGGACCTTGGCGCTGATCGCCCGGATCGACTCCGACGGCCTCGCCGCCCTCACGCCGCAAGACCTTACCCCGCGCCTACGGTCCTGAGCCTGGCCTCACCGCGCGCGGGCTGAGGCCCGCACGCCGATCCCCGCAGAGCCCGCGCCGTGCTCCTCGTGCCGGGATGGTCCGGTCTGGCGAACCGCTGAGCGCAGGGCCACCGCGGCCCGCGCTGCCCAGTTTGCCGTCGTGGCGGCCTGGGCCGCAGTCAACAGACTGGCCAACTCGAGGGTGATGTGCTCGTCGTAGGTGGCGGTGCGCAGCTCCGGCCGTAGCCGGCCGGCCTCGCCGATCCGCCGATGCGCGATGGCGAGAATCCACCCCTCGACGCCACCTTCGCTGGCCCGGTAGTACGGCGCCCGGTGCCAGGCTTCGACAAATGCGCCGCGGGCCACCCGTTCGGCCGCACCGGGTTCGGTCAACACCCACCCGGCATAGTCGAACACCAACCCGTACAGGCACCGGTACAGCTCAGCGAAGGCGGCCTGCCTACTCTGACTCTTCGCCATCTGTTGGACCAGACCGTCCAGATCGGCGGCCGGCCGACGAACACCCGGACCAACCTCAGGCGCTTCGAATGCCAAGCTCGTCATCGCTCTCCCTACCGCACACCAGTGAGGACTGGGCACGCCACCAGGGTCCGGAGCGACGATCTGACTCAACCCGCCGATGTCGCCTGCGAAGAACGAGCAACACCGTCGGCCTTCTGAGAACGTTGGCTTCTGAGAACGTTTGGTCTGGCGCGACGACGAAATCGGTGGGTTGTCGGATCAGCCTACCGCACCGGCCCGGCCATGGGGACCTCCATCGATGACCGGGCAACCCCCTCACCCCGGAGTAGGGTGGGGGTGTCGCTCGGGACCCCGGTGGCTGACAGTTCGCCGCTGGCGGACGCGCCCCCCGCATCCGAGGTCAGCATGGGTCCACTGCAGGCAATCATCGTGATCGTGCTCATCGTGGTGGTCGGTCTGATCACCATCATCGGTGCCGTACACATCGTGCAGCAGTACGAGCGCGGCGTGGTGTTCCGCCTCGGCCGGGTGCGCGACGGCATCCGCGGCCCGGGCCTTACCCTGATCGTCCCGGTCATCGACCGGTTGACAAAGGTCAATCTTCAGATCACCACCATGAGCGTGCCCGGCCAGGACGGCATCACCCGCGACAATGTCAGCGTCCGGGTCGACGCGGTCGTCTACTTCCGCGTCGTCGACCCGGTCAAGGCACTGGTCAACGTGCAGAACTACCTCTACGCCGTCTCCCAGGTCGCGCAGACCTCGCTGCGGGCCGTCATCGGTCGCGCCGACCTTGACGAGCTGCTCTCCGACCGGGACAAGCTCAACGCGGAACTCACCTCCATCATCGACACCCCGACCGAAGGGCCCTGGGGGGTACGCATCGAGCGCGTCGAACTCAAGGACGTGGCGCTGCCCGAGTCGATGAAGCGCTCGATGTCGCGCCAGGCCGAGGCTGAACGCGAACGCCGCGCCCGGGTGATCGCCGCCGAGGGCGAGTACCAGGCCGCCACCAAGCTCGCCCAGGCCGCCGCCACGATGGCCGGCGACCCCGCCGCACTGCAACTACGGCTGCTGCAGACCGTGGTCGAGGTCGCCGCCGAGAAGAACAGCACCCTGGTCATGCCGTTCCCGGTCGAACTGCTGCGCTTCCTCGACCGCGCCACCGGTACCTGAGAACGGCTCCACTGTCCGCCGTCAAACGTTCTGCCCCGGCTTTTCGACAGGTGCACGAAGGCGATGATGCCGCGCCCGCCGCCGAGCGGATGGGCATCGCAGTGGTGACGTTTCGCGCGGGAACTGGTCGGACGACGGTGACCGGCCTTCGACCGCCGACCGCACCCCGATCGGAGGAGACAGACCCATGACCACAACGGAGTATCTGACCGAGGCTGACGTCGAGAAGCTGGGCCTGGAGCTGGACCGGATCCGCGAAGAGGTGATCGCCAGTCGCGGCGAGGACGACGCGCGCTACATCCACCGGGTCATCGCCGCGCAGCGCAGCCTGGAGCTCAGCGGACGGGTGCTGCTGTTCGCCTCCATCGTTCCGCCGGCCTGGCTGGCCGGTACGGCGGCGCTGGCCACCGCGAAGATCCTGGAGAACATGGAGATCGGCCACAACGTGCTGCACGGGCAGTGGGACTGGATGCGCGACCCGCAGATCCACTCCACCACCTGGGATTGGGACGCGTCCTCACCGACGGCGATGTGGAAGCACTCGCACAACGTCGTGCACCACACGTACACCAACGTGCTCGGCAAGGACCGCGACATCGGGTACAGCATGCTGCGGGTCAGTCCGGAGCAGCCGTGGCACCCGGTGTACCTGTTCCAGCCGCTGTACAACGCGGCGCTGGCGCTGGCCTTCGAGTGGGGTATCGCGATCTATGACGTCGAACTGGAGCGCGTGGTACGCGGAGAGAAGAGTTGGCGGGTGGCGTTGCCGCAGTTGAGTGCCGTGCTGCGCAAGGGTTTCCGCCAGCTGTTCAAGGACTATGTGGCGTTCCCGCTGCTCGCCGGACCGGCCTTGCTGCCCGTACTGGCGGGCAACCTCACCGCCAACGTGACCCGCAACCTGTGGTCCCACACGGTCATCTTCTGTGGCCACTTCCCCGACGGAGCCGAGGTCTTCACCGAAGACCAGCTCGACGGTGAAACCCGCGGCCAGTGGTACCTGCGGCAGATGCTCGGCTCGGCCAACATCTCCGGTGGCCCGCTCCTGCACCTGATGACCGGAAACCTCAGCCACCAGATCGAACACCATCTCTTCCCTGACCTGCCCAGCAACCGGTACGCCCAGATCGCGCCGCGGGTACGCGAGCTGTGCGAGCGGTACGGGCTGCGGTACAACACCGGCTCACTGCTCCGCCAGACCGCAAGCGTCTGGAACCGCGTGCTGCGGCTCGCCCTCCCCGGCCCGAAGGCGCCACCCGCCGCGACGCAGGCGTAGCCGGCGCAAACGCAGGCGTAGCCGGCGGGAGCCGCAGGCGCTACCCGTCGGCGCTGCTGATCTCGGTGCTGCCGGCGATCACCTCGTTCGCCAGCTGGGTCAACTGCCGGTTGTACCGGCGCGCATGGGCACGCAGGAGCGCGAAGGCGACATCCGGGGTGATCTGCAGGCGCTCGGCGAGTACGCCCTTGGCCTGTTCGATCAGTACCCGGCTGGTCAGGGCGGACTGCAGCTGTTCAGCCAGGACCTGACGCTGGCGGATCGCCCGCTCCTGCAGCAGTCCGATCGTGGCGATGTCAGCCAACGCCTGCCCGATGCGCGCGTCGTGGTCGCTCAGCGGGCCCGGTGAGGCGTAGCACAGGTTGAGTACGCCCACGATCTCGTCGCGCAGCCGCATCGGCAGGGCGTGCACCGATTGGAACCCCGCCTCGCGGGCCCGGGCGGCGAGCCGCGGCCAGCGCGGATCATCGCGGCTGAGGTCGCTGTCGCCGACGGTGGCACCGGTGCGGAAACAGAGCAGGCACGGCCCCTCCTCGGTCTCCAGCTCGAAGAGCTCCAGCAGCCGCGCCTGTTCGGACGAGGTCGCAATCACCCGAAGTGAGCCGCGCTGGTCGGCGAGCATCAAGCCGGCAGCCTGGGCGCCAAGCAGTTCCATGCACCTGCCGGACAGCGCGTGCATGAACTCGACGACGTCGAAGCCGACGACCAGCGTGTCTGCCAGTTCGACGAACGCATCGACCAGGCCAGGTCCTCGTGGCATCGTCACCACTCCCTCCGACAATCGACCTGCCACCCGGCAGGGTCAGTCATCCATATCTTCGAATCGCAGCCGGCGGGCCACCACCTCGCGGGCGACCTGCTCCACCGGTTGATCATTGGCGTAGGCATGGGTCCGCAGCCGGACCAGGGCCTCGTCGATGCTGACCCCCAGCTGCACCCTCAGCATGCCGGTCGCCTGGTGTACCACCGCTCGACCGCCGGCAACCGGATCCAGCCGGTCGACGACAGCTCCATTGTGGCCATTGCCCAGCAGAAGCCAGGTCAACGCGTCGGCGAAGACCAACGCGTCGGCCAACTCGGTATCGGGCAGGGCACCGGGCGTGACCCGATACAGGTCGAGCACCCCGATCCGGATCGCGCCCACCTGCAGCGGAAACGCGAACACGGCCCGGGCGCCCGCGGTCACGCCTGCCGGGACGAACACCGGCCAGCGCAGCAGGTACTGCGGTTCGCTCAGGTCCACCGCCAACACCGGACCACCCTCGGCGAACGCGTCCACACACGGGCCCTCGCCCAGGGTGAACTGCAGATCCTCGAGCCGCTCGCCGAGCTGGTCGGTCGCGTGGACGGTGTGTCGGGTCGCCGGGTTGGTCAGCACCGCGACGCTGGCCCCGGTCACGCCTGGAAGGTACCCGACGCAGGCGGCGCAGAGCTGGTCGACGCCAGGACCCTCGGTTGCCAGCAGCGCCAGCACCCGACCCCGCCGTTTCCCGCCGTCCACCATCTGCCTTCTTTCGTTGGCGACTGCAAGGCCTGCTCCGCGTCCGCCGGCTGCCGGTTGCCGGTTGCCGGCTCGACCACCTCACCCGCGAGCCGATCCGGCCAGCGCGCTCCTGGCGCTCACGATCCTAGGTCCGCACGTTCAGCACAGGCGCCGGGCGTGCTGCAGAGTCGCGATAAGGGCGAGGGTCGACTCGGCGCCCTGGTTGAGGTTCGGTCCGTGCGGAGTCAGCCCGTCGTAGCCTCCACCGGTCGCGGGATCCCACATCGGGGTGCCGGTGTCGTTGTCGCCGAGGAACCAGGCGGCTGCCTGCGCGACGGCGACGTTCCAGCTGCTGTCGCCGGTCACCGCGGCTGCGGTGGCGCAGGCGTCGGCGAGCGCGGCCACCTCGATCGGCTGCTGGTCGTGGCGGTCCCGCGGCCCATGCCGCTGCCAGCCCGCGACGGCGATGACCGACAGCCGGCCGTCCGCCAGCTGGATGTCCCGCAACCAGCTGAGCATCCGCAGACCGGTAGCCAGCAACACGGCGTCATCGCGCAGCTGGCCGGCGGCGATGACCACTTCGGCGAGGGCGGCATTGGCATAGGTCAGGCGCTGCTCCGGCCACGGCCAGTCCGGGTCGTCGACGGCGACGCCCACAGCGCCGGCCGCATCGGCGAGCAGGGCGGCTGCGGCGCCATGGTCCGGGTACCTGCGCAGGACTTCGGCCGCACCCAGGCCGGCGAAGACCATGGCGCGGGGAAAAGTCGACCGCCGGGCGGTGCCGAGGTCGAAGGCGACGAGAGCCTCCTCGCGGATCCACCGGGCCGGGCTGTGTGCCGCCGCCGTACCGAGACCCCACAGGGCCCGTCCCCACCAGTCGCCGAGACCGGGTTCGTCGGTCCAACGCCTATCGTGCCCGAGCCGGTTACGAAAGGCACCGGTGTGATCCTGGGCGTGGGTGAGGAAGGTCAGGTAGCACTCCGCGAGCCGCAGTACCGCGCCCGGCGGGTCGGGCTCGCGGCTGGTGACCACGAGCCCGCGGGCCACATCGTCGGTGCAGTAGCCGTGTTCGCGGCGGACGGTGGCGTGCCGGGCGTGCTCGAACAGCCCCGTGTCGTCGGTCAGTCGCGCCAGGTGCGTGAAGGTGGGGGCCGGCGCTGTCACGCCAGAGTCGCTGTCACGCCGGCCGGCGCTGTCACGCCGGGGCCGCGATGAGCACGGGTGGGCGGGCGCTGAGCAGGTCGCGGGCGAGGGCGTCGTAGCGCTCCGCCACCGCGGGCCACCGCAGCGTCGTGGTCAGGGCGCTGGCCCGGCTGGTCAGGCTCGCGGCCAGGCCAGGCTCGGTGAGGATCCGGCGCACTGCACGGGCCATCGCCTTCGGGTTCTGGTGCGGTACGACCAGACCCGGTCCACCGGTGAGCACTTCGACGGCGTGCGGGAAGGGCGTGGCGACCACCGGAACTCCGGCAGCCACGGCCTCGATGAGTACCCCGGACGTGACCTGCTCGCGCGAGTCGTACGGCAGCAGGATGACGTCGGCTGAGCGGATGAGGCGGCTCAGCGCAGCGTCGTCGCGGTAGACCGAGTCGTAGTGCACGCCGGTGGAGATCCCGAGTTGCGCGCCGAGCAGGTGCAGGCCGGCGCGGTACGCCTCACCGTGCAGCCGTAGCACCTTCGGGTGGGTCCGGCCCGCGATGGTGTACGTGGGGGACGGCTGTAGATCCTGCAGCAGGGCGAAGGCCCGCAGAGCCCATTCGATGCCCTTGCCGGGGCCGAGCAGTCCCCAGGTCAGCAGGTGCGGGCGTTGATGCGGTCCGGCTGGCGCGCTGACATGGTCAGCGGCCCCGTGCGGGATGACGGTCACCTTGCCGGCGTCGACCGTGTAGCCGGCGACCAGCCGGTTGCGGGCGGTGTCGGTCATCGTGACGACCGCATCGGCAGCGGCCACGATCTGTTCGAGCAGCGACTTCTGCCGGGCTGTGGGGCTGGAGAGCACCGTGTGCAGGACCACGATGCTGGGCACGGTGAGCCAGCGCAGCAGCGGCAGGACGTCCTGGCCGTCGGGTCCGGGGTAGATGCCGTACTCGTGCTGGACGATGGCGACGTCGAAGCCGTTGAGCGCGGATGCGGCGCCGCGCCACCCGGCGGAACCCGTGGTCCACCAGGTGTGCACGACGCCCGGTTCGGGGCGGTTGTCATCGGCGCCGGCAATGACGCGCACGACTCCGCCCGGCGCGCCGCCGGCGGTGAGGTGGGTGGCCAGCGCGGAGTTGAAGGTGGCGAGCCCGCACTGGGTGGGCGGATGAGTGCTGAGGAATCCATAGGTGGGGGCCATATACCGTGCCTTCCGGTCATCGGCCGCCTCCACCACGGGCGCGGGGCGGGCCTCACGCGATGAAGGCGCTCACCGGTCAGCGTGTGGGGCCGGCGGAACGGATCCGGGAGGGGTCGCCATTGTCCGGAGCGGCCTTCCGCGAACCTACGCCCGGACCCTGCAGGGCTCTGGCAGCCCCGACACTATCAGAATCCATGGATGTCGGGGCTGGCGTGCCAGCGCGGAGAGTCCGACCAGGATGCGATCCACCCGCCGGTCAGCTGGCGCCCTCGCCGTACCTCGTGGGTCGGTCGGGCGGACAGGTAGGCTTCACCCCAGCCGTTGCTCCAGTCCCCGGCAACGTTGCACCTCGAGTGCCGGGAGGATTCGTGAGCACCATCGACCTGCCCCTCGGGAATACGCGGCCACCGTCGCCCCGCAGCGGCAGCGACTACTCCGAACTGCTCTCCCGGGTCCGCCAGGCAGGCCTACTCGACCGGCGGACGACCTACTACGTCACAGTCATGGCGATCAATGCCGCGCTGTTCACCGCGGCCTGGGCGGTCTTTGTGCTGCTGGGTGACTCGTGGTGGCAACTGGCGACCGCGGCATGCCTGGCGGTGGTCTTCGCCCAGACCGGTTTCCTCGGGCACGACGCCGGGCACCGCCAGATCTTCCGGTCGCGTCGGGCCAACGAATGGGTCGGACGCCTGCACGGCAACCTGGCGATCGGCTTGGCCTTCGGCTTCTGGGTCGACAAGCACCACCGTCACCACGCGCACCCCAACCAGGAGGGGCTCGATCCCGACGTCATGCTGGCGAGCCTGGCGTTCAGCGAGACGCAGGCCCGGGGCAGGCGTGGAGCCCGCCGCCTCCTCGCCCGCTACCAGGCCTATCTCTTCTTTCCGATGCTGCTCCTGGAAGCCGCCGCGCTGCACGTCTCCAGCGTCCGCGCGGTCCTGCGCCCCGGCTACCGCCGCCGTGGCTGGGAGGCGTTGCTGCTCGGGCTGCACGCCATCGGGTACGTGACCGCCGTCGCGCTGGTGTTGTCACCGCTGAAGGCGCTGCTCTTCGTCCTCGTCCAGCAGGGACTCTTCGGGGTGTACCTGGGATGTGCGTTCGCCCCCAACCACAAGGGCATGCCGATCCTGAGCGCGGACGACAACAGCGACTTCCTGCGCCGCCAGGTCCTCACCTCGCGCAACGTCCGCGGCGGTTGGCTGGTCGACGTGGCACTGGGCGGGCTGAACTACCAGATCGAACACCACCTGTTCCCGAGCATGCCCCGGGCATCGCTGCGCCGCGCCCAGCCGATCATTCACGGGTACTGCCTGGAGCACGACCTGCCGTACGTCCAGACCAGCCTGCTCGACTCGTACCGGCAGGCGCTGGGCTACCTGCACACCGTGGGCCGCAGCGGTCGCTGAACACTGCACCCTTGCCCGGTGTCGCTAACCTGCGACATCGACGGGATACCAGCGGAACGTACGCCGCCTACGGTCAGTGCAGAGCTGGGGTGTCCCGGCGATCGAGGGAGGAATGCTCCGATGCGGAGACTGATAGTCACGGGCTTCATCGCCGCCTGTGTGGCAGCCGCGGGCGGCTGCGGCGTCAACGTGGGTACGCACGGCTCAGCCAGCCCCGCCCCGTCAGACAGTACGACCGCAGCATCGGCGGACACCGGCCCGAGTGCGGTGCCGGGCGCAACCCCGACCAGCGCGGGAGCCACGGCCAGCCCCGGAGCCACCAGCGGCCGCGTTCGTAGCGGCGGCCAGTTCTGCGAGGGGTACGACACCTGGGGCAAGGTCAGTTATTGGCAGGCCCTGCTGGACCGGGGCGACCAGGACGAGCTCCGCAAGACCTTCCGGGAGAGCTACGAGCCGCGCAGTCTGTGGCACGAGACGGCGCCGGCGGACATCCTGCCGGAGGCGAGGCAGTACGGGGGGGCTCTGGACACACTGCAGGCAGCCTTCGAGGCGGCCAGTTGGAACATCAACCGGCTCGAGCCCGCGGTTCTCAACTCGCTCAAGGATCCGAAGTACCTCGAGACCGTCGACCAGATCGCGCGATGGGTCGACAAGCACTGCGGGCCCAAGCCGGCCTGACCGCCCCCCCGTCGCGTCACGTCACCTCGCCCGGCGGCCGGATACCCGGCCGACCGGGCGAGGCCCCGTGTGCCGCGGCCACTGGCGTGACTTGCGCCCCGGTGCGAGCATCGGGGCCGGTCCAGGTGACGAAGGGGGGCGACGTTGGTGGGTGAGGCCACGCCACCCCGGCCGGTGCTGCTCCTGGCCGACGACGAAACGGCGATCACCGACCAGCTCGCACCCCTGCTGGAACGCGCTGGCTTCCAGGTGCTCGTCGCGCATGACGGCGCCGCGGCCCTGCGGGTCGTCGAGACCGACCAGCCCGACCTGGTGGTGCTCGATGTGCTGATGCCCGGTATCGATGGGCGCGAGGTGCTCCGCCGGCTCCGTGGCCAGGGTTGGTGGAACCCGGTACTCCTGCTCACCCAGGTGGGCGAGTCGATGGAACGGGCGATGGCGCTGGAGGAAGGCGCCGACGACTATCTGAACAAGCCGTTCGATCCGCACGAACTGGTGGCCCGGCTGCGAGCCGTGCTGCGCCGGTCACGCCGGGGACTGCCGCCGCTGGCCTCAGCCCAGCAGCTGCGCTCCGGCCCGCTGCGGCTGGACCGGATGTCACGCCGGGCCTGGCTCGGCGACCGGGAACTGACGGTCACGCCGAAGGCGTCCCTGCTGCTGGACTACCTGATGACCCATCCGGACGAGCTGCTGAGTCGCGAGCGGCTACTGGAAGCGTTGTGGGGATGGGACTTTCCGGCGAGTACCCGGGCCGTGGACAACCGGGTTGCCGAGCTGCGCCGGGCGCTGAACGACGATGCCGTCCGGCCGCGCTGGATCGAGACCGTCTCCGGCCAGGGGTACCGGTTCGTCGCCGACGTGGTGAGGGGCTCATGAGGATGCGGTGGTGGCGGTCGGGCTGGAAGGTTGCGGCGCCGCTCGCGATCGGGTTCTCCGCCGCACTCGTGCTCTGGGTGGGCCAGCCCGAGCTGGAGGTCTACCTCCATACCTCGGTGGCCCTGCTGGTCGCCGAGGCCGGTCTGCTCGGCGCCACGGGGGTACTGCTGGTCCTGGTGTACCGCCGCCGGCTCGCAGCGGCCACGGCGGCATCGGCCACCGCAGCGGCGGCGGCTGAACGGGCGGAGCACCGCCGGTTCCTGCGTCGGCTCGACCACGAGCTGAAGAACCCACTGACCGCGATCCGGGTCGGCCTGGCCAACCTCGTGGCCGGTGCGCCCGGGGGTGACCCGACCGTCGACGGCAACCGCCCCACCGGCACCGGCACCGCGGCCGTCGGCGAGTCCGTCCGCGCGATCGACGAGCAGATCCTGCGGCTGTCCCGGCTCGTCGCCGATCTGCGTAAGCTGGCCGAGATCGGCGATGGGCCGCTGGCCGGTACCGCCGTGGACGTCGGCGCGCTGCTGCGGGAGGCTGCCGCTGCCGCTGAGGACCTGCCCGGTGGCAACGAGCGGGAGATCGCGGTGTCGGTACCCCAGGTGCCGTGGCCGCTGCCAACGGTCTCCGGCGACCGGGACCTGCTGGAGCTGGCGCTGCGCAACCTGGTTGCCAACGCGGTGAAGTACAGCGGGCCCGGGGCGTCGGTGGAGCTGCGCGGCTTCGAGGAGAACGGCCTGGTCGTGGTGGAGGTGGCCGACTCCGGGATCGGCGTACCCGCCGACGAGATCCCGTACGTGTGGGACGAGCTGGTCCGCGGCCGGGCCGCGCGCAGCCTGCCCGGCAGCGGTCTGGGGCTCGCGCTGACCCGCACGATCGTCGCCCTGCATGCGGGCGGCTACGAGCTGCGCAGCCGCCCGGGAGCGGGAACCGTGGTCCGCCTCCGGTTACCGGTGCGCCGGTCCTGAGCCACCCGCCCCGGCGCGGGCCCGCCGGTGGGCCGGGTCAACCGCCAGCGACGGACGGCACCACCTGGATCTCGGCGCCGTCCGGCACCGCGGTAGCCAGTCCGGCGAGCCTGCGGCACTCCTCCCCGTCGAGGTACACGTTGACGTACCGGCGAAGCTCGCCCTGCTCGTCGCGGATCCGCCGGACCAGCCGGGGCCAGCGCAGCGCCATCTCATCGAGGAGCGCACCGAGCGTGCCGGTGGCCGGCGGATCCACGGCCAGCCGGGAAGCACCGTCGATCTCCCCCCGCAGCGCCCCCGGTACCAGCACGGTGATCATCCGACCGTGGCGGCGCGGACCGACAGCACCTCGGGCAGGTGCGCGGCCACCTGTTGCCAGCTACCCCCCTCGTCGGCGCTGGCGAACACCTCACCGGAGCGGGTACCGAAGTAGATCCCGGCCGGGTGCGCGTCGTCGGCGCACATCGCGTCGCGCAGCACCGCAGGGTAGAAGGCCCCGGTGGGCAGCCCCTCGTAGAGTGCAGCCCAGGAGGCGCCGGCGTCCTCGCTGCGGTACACCCGGCAGCGCAGGTCCGGCGGGAAACGCTGCATGTCCGCGGTCAACGGAAAGTTGTAGACCACGCCGGGCCGGTGCGGGTGCGCCACGATCGGGAAGCCGAAGTCGCTGGGCAGCCCGTCCGCGATCGACTGCCAGGTCGCGCCGGCGTCGACCGAGCGGTACACGCCCATGTGGTTCTGCGCGAAGAACTCCTCGGGCCGGGCCGGGTTGCCGGCCACCTTGTGCACGCACTGGCCGTACTCCGGGAACCGGTCGGGCTGGAACGGCGCCTCGATGCCGGTGTTGCTGGGGAACCAGCTCGCCCCGCCGTCGGTCGTGCGGTACACCCCGCCGGTGGACATCGCGACCAGCATCGCGTCGTGGTCGGTCGGGTGTGGAAGCACCGTGTGGATCGCCTGGCCGCCGAAGCCCGCAGCCCAGTGCTCGCGATGCGGGTGATCCCACAGGCTGCGCACCAACTGGTAGCTCTGCCCGCCGTCATCGGAGACGAACAGGGCGGACGGCTCGGTCCCGGCGTACACCCGGTCGGGCTGACCGGCCGGGCCCGGCGCGATCTGCCAGACCCGGCGCAGCGCGGCCCCGGTGTCGTCGGGGAAGGCCACCGGCGCATGATCCGGCTCGCGCCAGGACTCCCCCAGGTCGTCGCTGGTCAGCACGCTCGGGCCGAAATGCGAACTGGTGACGCTGGCCAGCAGCCTCGGCGAACCCCGACGGGTGTCGATCGCCACCGCGTAGATCTCCAGCATCGCCCCGTGCGGCTGCGAGACGTCCCAGCGTGTGCGGTCGTCGTCGCTACGGGCCAGGAACAGCCCCTTACGCGTACCGATCATCAGCAGAACTGTCATGACCATGACCTCCGGTCGGCGAACGGTCCGGCCGGCGCAGCCGTGGGGCGCTGCGCCGGCCGTACCCGGTCGAGTCCATCCCGGGTCAGTATGCCCGCCGGCTCCGACACCGGCATCCTTGGTCGAACCAACCCGCCGGGGCGGGTCCCCTCATCAGGTCAGCAGGTCGGCCCGACCAGCCGGACCCAGTAGAGGAGTTCGGCGGCCTGCTCCGCGGTGAACCGCGGCTTCGAGGCGGCAGCCTCCTTGGTGACCGTTGCGGCGTACTCGCAGAACTGGCCCTTCGTGTACTTGCTGTCCAGATCACGGACCAGATCGCTGTTGCTGGTGCCGTTGGTGTTGAGGTAGCTCCTCACCAGCGAGGTCAGCCCGGTGGCCGTCGGGGCGACGGTGTAGCTGATGCTCATCGCGGGTGCCGTGTTACCGGCCTTGTCGGTCGCTCCCGCACAGGTCACCGTGTAGACGCCACCCTTGCCGCGGCTGGTGCTGACACTGGCCTTGGTGTCGACCCCGGAGGTGGCGTCGGTGGTCTTGCAGGAAGCGGCCGGCACCTTGTCGAGGTTGTACGTCGTGCCGCTGGCCGGTCCGGCCACCGTCACCACGGGTGCGGTGTTGTCGACGTCGAGGTCCGTCACGGTGGTGTCGTCGGTGTTGCCGGCGTTGTCCGTCGCGACGCCCTTGACCCGCTGGTTCTGCCCGTCGGCGACCTGCACGTCAGCCGGGCAGCTGGCGATCCCGGACAGCGCGTCCGTGCAGCTGAAGTGGACGGTCACCTGGTGGTACCAGCCGGACGGGCTCTTGCTGCCGACGACCGTACCCGTGATCACCGGCTTGGTCCTGTCGATGTTGACCGGTGTGGTGACCGTGGCCGTGTTGCCGGCCTTGTCGGTCGCGGTACGGGTGATCGTCTGGTTCGCACTGGCCGCGTCGACCTTGACGTCGGCCGGGCAGCTGGCCACCCCGGACAGGGCGTCCGCGCAGGTGTAGTGGATGCTCACCGCACCGGCGTACCAGCCGTTGGAGCCCTTGCTGCCGCCGACCTCGACCGTGATGGTGGGCGCGGTCTTGTCGAGGCTGACGGTGGCCGTGGTACTGGCCGCGTTGCCGCCCTTGTCGACCGCGGTGCCGGTGACGACCTGGTTCGCGCCATCGCTGGAGACGACGACCGGCGCGGTGCAGCTGGCCACCCCGGACACGGCGTCCGCGCAGGTGAAGGCGACGGTGACGTCGCTGTTGTTCCAGACGTTGCCGATCGCCGCGGCGCGTACCGCTGTGATCACCGGCTTGGTCCGGTCGATGTTCACCGTCGTGGTGGCGGTGGCCGAGTTGCCGGCCTTGTCGGCGACGCTACGGGTAACCGTCTGCTTGGCGCCTTCACCGTCGACCTGCACATCGGCCGGGCAGCTGGCCACCCCGGACAGCACGTCCGAGCAGGTGTAGTGGATGGTCACCGTACCGCCGTTCCAGCCCTCGGCGTTGGCCGGCTGGGAAACCGTGGCGGTGATGGTCGGGGCGGTCTTGTCGAGGTTGACGGTGGCCGTGGCGGTGGCCGTGTTACCGGCCCTGTCGACCGCGGTGCCGGTGACGACCTGCTTCGCGCCGTCGCCGGAGACGGTGACCGGCTTCGGGCAGACGCTGATGTCCGACAGCGTGTCCGAGCAGGTGAAGCTGACGACGACGTCGCCGTTGTTCCAGCTGCTGCCGTTGCCCGCCTTGGAGACGGCCCCGGTGATGGTCGGCGCTGCCTTGTCGAGGCTCACGGTCACGCTGGCGGTAGCGGTGTTGCCGGCCTTGTCGATGGCCATACCGCTGACCAACTGGTCCGCGCCGTCAGCGTCGACCTTGACGTCGACCGGGCAGCTGGCGATCCCCGATGCGGCGTCCGAGCAGGTGTAGTGGATGGTCACCGGCTCGTGGTACCAGCCGTCGGCGCTCTTGCTGGCGGCCACCTCGGCCGTGATGGCCGGTGCGGTCTTGTCGAGGTTGACGGTGGCGGTGGCGGTGGCCGTGTTGCCGGCCTTGTCGGTGGCGGTACCGGTGACGACCTGGTTCGCACCGTCACCGGAGACGATGACCGCTTCCGGGCAGACGCTGAGGTCCGACAGCGCGTCGGAGCAGGTGAAGGTGACGGTGACGTCGCCGCTGTTCCAGCCGGTGGCGTTGCCCGGCTCGGAGACGGCCGCGGTGATCGCCGGAGCGACCTGGTCGACGCTGACGGTCGTGGTGGCCACAGCCGTGTTGCCGGCCATGTCGGTCGCGGTACGGGTGAACGTCTGCTTCGCACCGTCGGCGTCGACCAGCACATCGGCCGGGCAGCTGGCCACCCCGGAGAGGGCGTCCGCGCAGGTGTAGTGGATGGTCACCGCGCTGTGGCTCCAACCGTCGGCGTTGACCGGCTGGGAGAGCGCGGCCGTGATGGTCGGCGCGGTCTTGTCGACGTTGACAGCGGCCGAGGTGCTGGCCGCGTTGCCCGCCTTGTCGGTGGCGCTGCCGGTGACGACCTGGTTCGCGCCATCGGTGGAGACGACGACCGGCGCGGTGCAGCTGGCTACCCCGGACTGCGCGTCCGAGCAGGTGAAGGTGGTGGTGACGTCACTGTTGTTCCAGCCGTGGGTGTTGGCCGCGGTGCGCTCAAACGTGATCACGGGTCCGGTCTGGTCGATGCTGAGGATGGTGCTGACCGTGGCGGAGTTGCCGGCCTTGTCGGTCGCGGTCCGGGTGATCGTCTGGTCCTTGCCGTCGGCGTCGGCCAGCACATCGTTCGGGCAGCTGGCCACCCCGGACAGGGCGTCCAGGCAGGTGTAGTGCACGGTCACCGCGGCAGTGGTCCACCCCTCGGCGTTCGTCGGCTGGGAGACGGAGGCGATGATGGTCGGTGCGCTCTTGTCGATGCTGACGGTGGCGGTGGCGGTGGCGGTGTTGCCGGAGTTGTCCTTCGCGCTGCCGGTGAGGGCCTGCTTCGCACCCTCGCCGGAGGCGGTGATCGGGGCACTGCAGCTGTCCATCCCGGACTGCACGTCCGCACAGGTGAAGGTGGCGGTGACGTCGCTGTTGTACCAGCCGTCGGGGTTGGCCGGCTGGGAGAGTACGGCGGTGATGGTGGGGGCCGCCTTGTCGATGCTGACCGGTACCGGCACGATGTTGCTCTTGGCGGCGCTACCGGCCACCTCGTTGAAGGACTGTGCCTGCACCACCCAGCTCTTCGCCGGGTCGAGGTTCAGCGTGGTGGAGGTCGTGGGGGCGTTCACCGGTACCCAGTTGGTGATCTTGCCGATGCCGTAGCCGACCCGGTAGAAGGTGACCGGGTAGCCCGTGGTCGGCGGCTGCCAGTTCACCGCGACGGCCGTCGGGGTACCGGCGACCCGCACCGCGGTCAGGTTGGTCGGCGCCGCGGGCTTGTCGTTGGTGATCGTCACCTTGGCGGTCAGGCACGAGCCGAACTCGTTGGCCGCAGACACCCTCAGCGAGTACGCGGCGCTGCGGTCGACCGCGGTGTAGGTGGCCGTCGCGTTCATCGAGACCTTGTCCGAGATGATGGCGTTGTCCGACGTGCGGACCAGCTGTACCCGGTAGCCGGAGACCGGCTTGAACCCCGGCCAGCCGGGGGCCCGCCAGGCGGCGGTCGCGGTCGTCCGGTCGGTGCCGCGGGTGGCGGTCAGGCCCGCGACCGCGCCCGGCGCCAGCGACGACACGGACGCGGGGCCGGCGGTGGCACCCGCTTCGGCAGCATCCCGGGCGCTGACCTTGACCTTGTACGTGGCACAGGCTTCCGGCGCGTCCAGAGCCACCGTGGTGGTGTTCGCGGGGACGATTCTGACACTCTCCGAGGTGCCGTTGGAGAGGATCACCGCGTAGTGGTGGGCGTCCTTGACCGGCTTCCAGGTGACCTGGATCTTGTGCGGGTCCGCGGCCAGCCGCTTCACCGACAGTCCGGCCGGGGCTCCGGGCGCCGCGAACGCAGCCCCCGGCGCCATCATGGTCGACATCACGAAGCCGACCACGCCGACGCCCACCGCGGTGAAAAGTCGCCTTACACCCATACCCCAGCCACCTCCGCTAAGTCACTCTGTCCGCACGCCAGAGTGCTGGAGGAACCTCAAGCTGAGGTCAAGCGAGGCTTCGTATCACCGCAAGTAGCCCGGTTATCAACTCAGGCCACCCGGTTGGCAACTGAGGCAACCCAGCCGGCGTTGCCGGTGTGACGGTTGTGCACCGGTGTGGGCTCACGTGACGTCCGGCGCCTGGTGGGGCTGGTGACGGGCCAACGCGGTCGCGATGAGTACATCCAGCAGAGCCGGAAACTCCAGACCGGCGCGCTGCCAGATGCGCGGGTACTGCGACTCGGCAGTGAACCCGGGGAACGTGTTGACCTCGTTGACCACCGGTACCCCGTCGCGCAGGAAGAAGTCGACCCGCAGCAGTCCGGCGCAGTCCAGTGCCCGGAAGGCCCGTACCGCATGCTCCTGGATCAGCGCCGTGGTGGCCGGATCGAGTAGCGCGGGGATGTCGAAGACAGCACCACCGCCGTGGTACTTGGCCTCGTAGTCGAAGAACCGGTGCCCCTCGTTCACCCGGATCTCCAAGGGCGGGCCGGCCTCGATCCGGCCGTCCGGATGTTCGAGCACCGCCACGTCGATCTCGCGGCCGACCACCGCCGCCTCGACCAGCACCCGCGAGTCCAGCTTGCGGGCCTGCGCCACGGCGGCCGGCAGGTCAGCCCATTCGTCCACTTTGGACACCCCGACGCTGGAGCCGGCCCGGGCCGGCTTCACGAAGACCGGAAGGCCCAGCCACTCACGCTGCTGCGGCGACAGGGTGTCGGTCTGCGGGAGCAGCAGCACCCCGTCGGCCACGGTCAGCCCCTCGGCGACGAGCAGCCGCTTGGTGAACTCCTTGTCCATCCCGACCGCACCGGCGAAGACGCCATTGCCCAGGTACGGGATGTTGGCGTGCTCCAGCAACGCCTGCAGGGTGCCGTCCTCACCGTAGAGGCCGTGCAGCACCGGGAAGACCAGGTCCACGTGGCGCAGGATCGGCAGCGCGGCGACGATGCTGTCCACCACCCCGTCCGGGGTCTGCCGGTCACCTACGCTCCATCGGCCGTCCGGATCGATCCGTACCGGCAGCACGTCGTACCGGTCCGGGTCCAGGTGGGCCAGCACACTCTGCGCCGAGTGGCAGGAGACCTCGTGCTCGCTGCTGCGGCCACCGAAGACCACCGCAATGCTGATCCGCCGCTCAGTCATGGTCACCTGTCCAGGCGTCGTTGATGTACCGGCGGCGCACCCGGGCACCGATGCCGGTCAGGATCTCGTGCGGGTTGGTCCCGGCCCACTGCGCCCACTCCGCCACGGTCGGCGCCGCGGTCGGCCCGCCCCCGCCGGAGCCAGCACCGAACAGCACAACCTCGTCGCCGATGCGGACGGTGCCGCCACGGGCATCCACCGCGCTGGCGTCCACCACGAACTGGTCCATCGCGACCTGGCCCACGATCGGGCAGCGCACCCCACCGAGGAGCACCTGCGCACGCCCGACGACACTGCGCGGAACCCCGTCGGCGTAGCCGAGGGGAACCAGCGCGAGGGTGGTCTCCTGCGCGGTGATGTGGTCGTGGTGGTAGGAGACCCCGGTTCCGGCCGGTACCCGTCGAACCATCACCACGGGGGCGCGCAGCGTCAGCGCCGGACGCAGCCCGTAGCTCCGCGCGGCCACCGGTTCCACGCCATATATGGCGATGCCCAGCCGTACCAGGTCGAAATGCGCCGCCGGTACGGCGAGGGTGGCTGCGGAGTTGGCCAGGTGCAGCAGTGCCGGGTCCAGCCCGGCGCCGCGGGCGATCCGCACCGCCTCGACGAAGCCGCCGATCTGGTTGGCCACGCTCGGGTGGTCGGGGTGGTCGGCATAGGCCAGATGCGACCAGACCGCCCGGACCTCGATGCAGCCCTCCCGCTCCCATTTGCCGGCCCAGCGCAGCAGTTCCGGCCAGTCCGCCGGGCTGGCGCCGTTGCGGGACATCCCGGTGTCGACCTTCAGATGCACCGCTGCCGGTACCGCCAGCCGCCGGGCCGCCAACGCGATCGCGTCGAGGTACTCCGGCGAGGAGACCGAGAGGTCCACCCCAGCGCTGATCACCGGCTCGAAGTCCTCGTCGGGTGCGTGCAGCCAGCTCAGCAGCGGAGCCCCGATCCCGGCGGCCCGCAGCGCGAGTGCCTCCGCGCAGGAGGTGACCCCCAGCCACTGGGCCCCGTGCGCCAGCGCGGTCCGGGCGACCGGGACCACGCCGTGCCCGAAGGCGTCGGCCTTCACCACCGCCATCAGCCCAGCGTGCGTACATCCGGCCAACAGGCGGACGTTGTGGGCCACGGCAGCCAGGTCGACAATTGCCTCACTACCCGGCATCTCGCCCCCAGCCTGTTGCCCTCCCGCGGCACCCGCAGTGCATCGCGCCAGGGTGCCACGTCCATGCAACCCTGGCAACCACGCTGAACTGGGGCGCAGCCGACTACTCGGCGAAGATCCTCACCTTTCTCTGCTTCTCGGTGACGTCGACGGTGAGGTCGTCGAGGTGCTCGACCAGGCCTTCGAGGTCCTCGAACCTGATCTGGGCCACGTCGACCGCGAGCCCGTTCTTGGCCAACTCCTCATTGATCTTGTCCTTGGCGAGCTCGGGGATCAGGCTCACCAATTTCACGCCGGCCCGCAGCAACTGGAACGGCACCCGGATGTTGACCCGGACCGGGCCGTCGTCGTCGTCAGCGTCCACGACGACCCGCAGGTACTTCGACTGGGCCTTGTGCCGCGACTCGGCGGCGCCCGGCGACGCCATGGGCTGGTCCTTCTCCAGTGCGGTGATCAACCGTTCCGCCTCCTCGGCGGTGATCTGGCCGGTGGCCAGCATCTGCAGCACCTGACGGTGGTTCTCGTTCATCTCTTCTCCTAAAGGAAACGCAGGGCTACCGACGCCGCCGGGGTGGCGACCTCGATGTGGGTACGGCGGAGCCCGCAGAGCAGTTGCCAGCCGACCGAGAGCGCCAGGAACGGCCTGACCCTCAGGACCCGGCAGCCGATGACGAACAACGGCAGCAGGAGCAGGGCGAGCGGGGCGAGCAGCAACCAGATCAGGAAGAGCGGGATCCAGATCGGCAACCCCCGCCGGCCTGCGCGCCCGATCCGGGCCACCACGAGCAGCGGGATCATGAGCGCCCCTCCAGCTCACGGATGGCGTCCTGCGCGCTGATCTCGCCGCGCTTGAGCCGGTCGAGCACGTCCGCCTGCGGGGGCGCCGGATCGGTCTCGACGAACTCAAGGCTGCCGGCGATCCGGTTCAGCCGGTTCTTGACCGTGGGGTAGCTGATCCCGAAGATCCGCTCCATCTCCTTGATGGAGCCGTGGCAGCGGACGAATGCGGTGATGAAGACCTGATCCTCAAGGCTCAGTTGGGCGAGCTGAGGAAGCTCGAACTCTCCCTCGATGGCGATGCCTCTGCCTGCGCCCTTGTCGGCCAGCCGCACCCGCTCGACCACGAAGGGCTCACCCTTCGTCAGATTGGTCAGCTCCTGCCAGTCCATGGCTGTCTCCCCTCGTACGCCTGGCTCTAGTTGTACCTTCATATCCCTGGGCAGGCAAGAGCTCCAGATTAATTAATTCAAGGTTGATCTTAATTATCTGAACTTCGGGGGCGCCCTCGCTGGTCGCGGCGCGGCTCGGGCAGAACATTCCGGGCGGGCTCAGCGGGCTCCCGAGGTGCGGCGGTCCGGGCCGGCTACAGTCGCCCGGTGACGATGAACCGCCGCGGGGTTCTGCGTACCGGTGCCGCCCTTGCGCTCGGCGCCGCTTCGGCCGCGGCGTCGCTCGCCGGCTGCGGATCCGGGGCCGACCCGAAGCCCGGCGCCGCCGGGACGCGCTCCGCCGGGCCGGCAGCCCCGGCACCGACCTCCGCCGCCCCGCCGGGCCCGTCGGCAAGCCCGGCTCCGAGCCGGGCGCCGCTGCCGGCGGAGCTGGTACACGGGCCCCGGGACAAACCGCGGGTGGCGCTGACCTTCCACGGTCAGGGGGAACCGGCCCAGGTCCGCCAGCTCCTCGACGAGCTGGAGCGCGGCGGTGCGCGGGTCACCGTACTGGCCGTCGGGAGCTGGCTCGACGCGCAGCCCGCGATGGCGAAACGCATCCTCGACGGTGGCCACGATCTCGGCAACCACACCCAGAACCATCTCGACATCTCCGGGATGAGCCCGACCAACACATTCGCTGAAATCAATACGTGCGCCGGCCGGCTGAGGGAGCTGACCGGCTCGATCGGCTCGTGGTTCCGGCCGTCGCAGACGCAGTACTCCACCGCGACGATCCGCGAACAGGCCACCCGGGTCGGGTACCCGAGCTGCCTCTCCTACGACGTGGACTCGCTGGACTTCACCGATCCCGGGCCGGATGCGGTGGTACGCAACACCCTTGCCGCGGTGCAGAACGGCTCGATCGTGAGCCTGCACTTCGGCCACGCCGGTACGGTCGCCGCCATCCCTGCGCTCCTCGACGGGCTGCACCAGCGCGGTCTGCGGGCCGTCACCGCCACCGAACTGATGAGCTGACCGCGCGCCCGCACCAGGCGTGTCGACGAGTGGCGGCAACTGGGCGGCAATGTAGTAACGTTGCTACCGACCTGAAGGGGGTTGGGGCCGTGACCATAACCACACTGTCGAGCCGAGAATTCAACCAAGACACCGGCCGCGCCAAGATCGCGGCGCGCAATGGGCCGGTCTTCATCACTGATCGCGGCACCCCGGCGCACGTGCTGTTGACCTTCGAGGATTACCAGCGGTTGACTGGAGCCCAGGACAACATCATCGACTTGCTGGGCCTTCCCCCTGGTGTGGAGGACGCCGAGTTGGAGACCCCACACGCGATGGATCTCGCCCGACCAGCGGACCTGAGCTGATGTTCCTGCTCGATACGAATGTCGTGTCCGAGCTTCGCAAGGCCAGGGCCGGCCGGGCCGACAAGAACGTCGTTGCGTGGGCGGCCAGCGCCTCGGCCGCCAGCATGTTCGTGTCGGTGATCACTGTCCAGGAACTGGAGATCGGGGTCCTCCTTGCCGAACGGCGTGACCCACCCAAGGGTGCGACCCTGCGCCGGTGGCTGGAGGAGCAGGTGCTGCCCGCGTTCGGGGAGCGCATGATCCCAGTCGATACAGCCGTTGCCCGACGCAGCGCAACGCTGCACGTTCCTGATCCGCGGCCGGTCCGGGACTCGCTCATCGCCGCGACTGCTCTCGTCCACGGATTGTCGGTCGTGACCCGCAACGTGGCTGACTTCGCGCCCATGGGCGCCGAAATCATCGACCCCTGGCAGGCGGCCGACGACCTCGCCTGACTCGGACGCGTTACCGGACCGGGCGCGGTTCGCTGGGGCTGCCCTCGTTCCAGAGCCGGTCCACGGCCGTGACGCAGTAGGTGTACGACCTGCCGGCGGCTGCGCTCCGGTCGACCCAGACCTGGTCGCCGTCGCCGGTGCGCCGGCTGGTGGCCACCAGCGCCGCTGCCGCTGGCTCCAGCCGGTACACCGCGAAGCCGGTCGCGGGGGCTCCGGCGCCGGGGCGCCAGGTCAGGGTCACCGCACCGGTCGCGTCGCGCCGGGCCGCGGTGACGACCGGTGCCGCCGGGGGTACTGCGGGCAGCTGCGCCATCGTGGGTACCAGCGCCGGGCCGGCGAAGTGGGCGTCGCGGTACCGGCTGACTGCGCCCAGCCGGTCGGCGCGCACGTCCGTGGCGCTGTAATGCACGCTGCCGCTGACCGGGTACCGGCTGTCGAGGGTGAGCTGACGCTCCACTTCGGACGGATCCGACCAGGCACCGGACTGCCCGATCCGATAGTCGCCATGGGCGATGTACAGCTGCACCCGGGTACCGGCAACGACATCCGCCCACCACGGCACCAGCCGCGCGTAGTCGGCGACATCCAGCCCGATCTGCCAGTACAGCTGGGGCATGATGAAGTCCACCCATTCGCGCTTCACCCACAGCCGGGCGTCGGCGTACACCTCGTCGTATGCCTGCAGGCCCCGGGTCGGCGAACCGAGCGGATCGGTGCTGCTGTTACGCCAGATGCCGAACGGGCTGATGCCGAACTTCACCCAGGGCTTCAGCGCGGTGATCCGTTCGCTCATCTCCTGGACCAACCGGTTGACGTTGTCCCGCCGCCAGTCGCCCTTACTGGCGAAGCCGGCTCCGTAACGCGCGAAGGTGGCGTCATCGCCGAAATCCTGACCGGCGGTCGGGTACGGGTAGAAGAAGTCGTCGAAGAAGACGCCATCCAGGTCGTACCGGGAAACGGCTTCCAGCATCGAGTCCTCGACGAAGCGGCGCGCCTCGGGGATGCCGGGGTTGTAGTACAGCCGGCTGCCCGAAGCGTTGACCGGATAGGCCACCGCCCACTCGGGATGCTGACGTAACGGGTGGTCGGGTGCGAGAGAGTTGAGGTCGGTCCCGGCACCGTTGGGTGCGGGCTGGCTTCCCCGGTACGGGTTCATCCAGGCGTAGAACTCGAGATTGCGGGCGTGCGTCTGCGCGACCATGAACTCCATCGGATCCCAGCCGGGCCCCTGCCCGTCGCGGTGCCCGGTGAGCCACTGCGACCAGGGGGCGTACGTCGACGGCCAGAACGCATCGCCGCTGGGCCGGACATGCACGAAGACCGCGTTGTGGTTCATGTGCTGGGCGACGTCCAACCAGCCGCGGTACTCCGCCTTGACCGTCTCAGCATCCAGCCCCGGCCGGCTCGGCCAGTCGATGTTGTTCACCGTGGTGATGGTCATGCCCCGCAACTGCCGCGGGGCCTGCAGCGGCAGCCCGGCGCAGCTGCGGTTGACAGCGCCACCGGGCCCGGCAGTCGTGGTGCCGGTGGCCGTACCCCGGCCCGGGGCGACCGTCGACCAGTGCGCGGCCCACCGGACCACCCCGATCGGCACCACCAGCGCGAGCCCGGCGAGCACAGCGATCAGGACGACCCGTCGACGACCCAGGGACAGCGCACGCATCGCCCCAGTCTGCCGGCCTCATCGGTACCCGTGAACAGCCGGTCGCAGGCGATCTAGGACTGCGGTACGCCGTTGAGGCACTTCACCCTCAGCAGCACCTCGCTGCCGACAGCTTCGAACTGCACTCTGGCCTCGACCGCGGGGCCACGCAGCACGTCGTCGACGCGGTACCCCGGGTTGGGGCTCCAGGAGACCAGGTACGCCAGACCATTGGTACAGCGCGCCACCGCACTGCCGCCCTTCGAGGTGACCACCCGGTCGGGCTGTGCCCCAGTGGGCGCCGCGACCGGAGCGGACCTCGACGGCTTCGGCGAGACGGAGCCGCCCGGGCTCGGCGACGCCCCGGAGACGGTGGGGCTCGGCTGGTCGGACGACGGGGCGGCGGACGGGTCCCGGGTGACAGTCTCCGGCTGGAGCGCCGCCGCTGTCGTGGTGGTGAGGCCGTCCCCGATCCACGACAGCGCGAGCAGGCCGACCCCCACGGCGGCAGCGGCGCCGACCAGCCAGGCCAGGACACTGGCCAGCACACGACGAAGGCTCACAGACATCCGCACACCCTTGCACAACCAGGGATAAGCCAAGGTTAAGGCGGGGACAACAGGCCTTATTCGGACTACCGCCCACCCCCGGCACAGCGGCTAACGTAGCGGCGTGGCCCAGATTCTCCTCGTCGAGGACGACCCGGAGATCCGCCGTGCCCTGATCCGTGCCCTGACCACGCTCGGCCATGCGGTATCGAGTGCCTCGACGGCAATGGACGCCCTCCAGCAGACCATCGACGGCCAGCCCGACCTCGTCATCCTGGACCTGGGCCTGCCCGACGTCGACGGTCGCGAGGCGCTGAGGATGCTGCGCTCGATCAGCGCAGTACCCGTCATCGTGGCGACCGCCCGCGACGACGAGGCCCTGATGGTCGAGTTGCTCGACCGGGGTGCGGACGACTACCTCGTCAAGCCGTTCGGCGCGGCGCAGCTCGACGCGCGCATCCGCGCGGTGCTGCGGCGCACGGCCGGCGACGGGCAGGACGCGCCGACAGCGCTGGTCGTGGGCGAGCTGCGGCTGGACCCGGCAACGCGCGAGGCATCCCTGGCCGGCACCCCGCTCGAGCTGACGCCGCGCGAGTTCGACCTGCTCAGTTACCTCGCGGCCCGGCCCGGAACGGTGGTCACCAAACGGGAGCTGCTGGCTCAGGTATGGCGCCTACCGTTCCGGGAGGCCGACAAGACCGTGGACGTCCACCTCTCCTGGTTACGCCGCAAGCTCGGTGAGAGCGCCGCACAGCCGCGGTACCTGCACACGATCCGCGGGGTCGGCGTCAAGCTCACGGCGCCCGGGCCATGAGGGCCCGGCTCATCCTGGTGGTGGCCGCCACCACGTCGCTGGTACTTGTCGCGTTCCTGGTACCGCTGGCGCTGCTGGTACGAACCGCAGCCGAGGACCGGGCGGTCACCGGGGCGTTGGTACAGGCGCAGGCGCTCGCACCGATCGTCGCGACCGTCGACCCGGCGGAGCTGGAGCTCGCCGTGACGCACGCGAACGAGCAAGGGCACTACCCGATCACCGTGTTCCTGCCCGGCTCCCAGGTCATCGGCGCTCCCGCCGCACGCTCAGCCGCGGTGGAGGTGGCCGCGAGCGGACGCAGCCTCACCGCGCAGGCTCCGGGTGGGCGCGAGATCCTGCTCGCGGTGGCCGGGCTGAGCGACGGTACCGCGGTGATCCGCACCTTCGTCGCCGACGCCGAACTGCACCAAGGCGTCGCGCGCGCCTGGTCGCTGCTCGGCCTGCTCGGGCTCGGCCTGATGCTGGTGAGCATGCTGGTCGCGCACCAGCTCGCGCGGACCATCACCCGGCCGCTCACCGCGGTCGCCAACGTCTCACACCGGCTCGCCCAGGGCGACCTCGGCGTCCGGGCCGGCTCCACCGGACCGCCCGAGGTACGTCAGGTCAGCGCCGGACTCAACCTGCTCGCCGCCCGGATCGGCGCGCTGCTGGTCAGCGAGCGGGAGACCGTCGCCGACCTGTCCCACCGGCTACGCACCCCGCTGACGGCGCTGCGCATCGACGCCGAGTCGCTGAGGGACCGTGATGACCGGGAGCGGATCACCGCAGATCTCGACGCGGTCGAGCACACCGTCGACGCGATCATCCAGGAGGCCCGACGCCCGGTGCGGTACGGCGTCGTCGCCACCTGTGAGGCCGTGGGTGTGGTCGCCGAGCGGGTACGGTTCTGGTCCGCGCTCGCCGACGAGGAGCAGCGCCGGATGGCGGTGGATCTCGCTTCGGGGCCGGTACCGGTCCGGGTCGGCGCCAACGACCTGGCGGCCTGCGTGGACGCGTTGCTGGGCAACGTCTTTGCGCACACCCCCGAAGGCTGCGGCCTGGCCATCGCGCTGCAACGCCGGCCCGGCGGCGGTGCCGTGCTGATCGTCGGTGACGACGGGCCTGGCCTGCCGGACCCGCGCGCACTGCGGCGGGGCAGTAGCGGGGCCGGATCGACCGGGCTCGGCCTGGACATCGTGCACCGGATCGCGGCCAGCTCCGGGGGGGCGGTCACGCTGAGCCGGGCCCCAGGCGGCGGCGCGCTGATCGCCGTGGAGCTGGGTACCCCGCCGGCCGGCACCGCCTGAGCCCAAGGCCTCAGGCTGAGGCTGAGGCTGAGGCTGAGGCTGAGGCGTGCCGACGGCCGCGGTCGTCCGCCGGATCCCCGGCCGGATCTTCGGCCTCGGAGCCGTGCGATTCGTCGGCCTCCGCGCCATCGTGATCGTCAGCGGCGTCGACGTCGTCCGCGTCGTCGGTGCGGTCCTGGTCCGAGCGGTCGGCCGATGACGACCCGTGGTCATCGGCGCCTGAGCGGGTCGGACTGGGCGAACCCGGGCCGGACATCGGCGAGGCAGGCCTGGTCGGACGCTCACCAGCGATCGCGACGCCGCCGGCCACAAGACCGCCGGCCACAATGACCGCCAGGACCGCGACGAGAGTGAATCGGTTGCGCATCGGTGCTCCTCCTGTGCTGGGGTGCGGGACCAGGCACCACAGTGCCGTGCCTGGCGATAGCGCGCGGCAGTGCCGAGCTCAACGTTGGGTTAAGGGCCGGTGCGGTCGGTCGACCGACAGCACCGACGGCGGACATACCGGCGTCGATGTGCGTGTTCCACCAGGCGTGGAGATACCAGACGCAAGGCGCGCCATGATCGGCGTTGCGTTCACCGCTACCGCTGTACTCCTGGCGTTGGCAGCATGCACGGCGAGGAGTGACCCAACGGTCAACCCGGGCGCCGAATCGTCCGCGTCCGTCTCGGCTGCGCCGACCACACCGGACGCCACGCCGACTCAACAGCGCAGGCAGCTCGCCGACCCGAACGGTATGCAACGCTGCCACAGCAACGGCCTCACGGCCGACGTGGTGGGTGGCGGCGCAGGAATGGGCCATCGCTACGCCGCCCTGGGCCTGACCAACCAGACGTCGACTGCGTGCCGGATCTCCGGCTTCCCGGTGCTGCAACTCCTGGCACCCGACGGTACGGCGTTGCCGACCACGGTCCTTCAGGACGGGCCCGCCGCGACACCCATCGCGGTCGGTCCGGGCCAGACAGTCTGGGCCGCGCTGCGCTGGTCGGTCGTTGAGTCCGACGACGAGGCGGCGAACCACTGCGCACCCAATCCCGGTTGGCTGCAGGTCACTCCGCCGGACGAGAGCACCGCGCTGAGGGCGGCTTTCACCGGTACGGTGGTGTGCCAGCACGGGCGGATCTCGGTGGGCGCGTACCTCCCGGACCGCCCTGCCGACGGCTGAGCCGTTGCCCTCCCGACGGCTGGGTCGAGCTCAGCGCAGGCTGGTCAGGTCCAGCAGGTGCCAGCTGAGGGTTTCGTTGTCGCCGGTGGTCCAGCACAGCCAGGTGCCGCGGGCGAAGACGCCGGTGGCGACCGGCGCGACGACGACCCGCTGCGCGGTCGCGAGGTCGTACAGCACCACCGTCAGAGTCGCGTTGTCGGGGTCGGCAGTTACCGGCGCGGTGAGGATCGCGAACCGGTCGAGCAGCGCGACGTCGGTGGTGGCGATGCCCTCCCCGGGCTCGTTGATCCGGCGCCGGTCGCGGCCGTCGGGGCGCTGCACGGCGATCTCGGCTCCGGCTGGGCTGGAGACCATCACCCGGCACCACACGGGGGTACAGGTGATCTGCTGGTCCGGTTCGGTGGGGATCCGCAGGCGCTCGCCGGTCAGCAGATTGACCAGCTCGTTGGGGCCGCCGATGGTACCGATGGCGCTGGTCAACCAGGGCCAGCTGGTCAGCGCGTACCTGCCGGAGAAGGTCTGTACGCTGACCGCCCCGCCGACCAGCGCAACCGAGCGCACCTCGGTCACCTTGGGGACAACCACCGGGGCCGCAGCCCAGTAGAGGCGGACGCCGACGACCTGCAGGTCGTACCGGGAATTGGAGAAGACCGCCGCGCCGCCGTCGGCGGTGAGCTGGTGCACCGAGCCACCACCGCGATCCGCGCTCCAAATGCTGGCGTGCTGTTGCCCACGCTCGTCGGTGACGCTGCGGACCCAGTACAGCCACTCGGCCGTGGCGGTGACCGCGCTGATTGCGTCGCCGGTACGCGGCGAGATGGCCTGCAGGGTGCGCGGATGGGCCGGGTCGCTCAGCAGTACCAACGCGGTACGGGTGCTGTCCGGGCTGATCGTGTAGCCGACCGAGCTGGTCGCGTCCAGGACGAGCAGCGGGCTGTAGCTGTCACCGTCGGGCAACGTCGCCGGCAGGCTGACCGGCCCTGCGCTGGGCCACACCTCGGCGAGGGTGGGTGCACCGGTGTGGGCCGGGGTGCGGGCGGCCGGTTTCGGCGCGGGCAGCAGGAGCAGTACCCCGGCCACGGCCAGCGCGGCGATCACCGCAACCCACCTACGCGACACCCTCCCGGTCAGCCTCATCGCCCCGTCTCCTGGCTGGGCCCGGATTCTCAGGCCGGGCCGCAGATTTGCTGGCCGGGGCCGAGCCTATGCGGTCGCCCGGGCCGGCGGGGTACGCACAGCGGTGTCGCCGGAGGGCGGGGTACGCCCCGCAGCGGCGGTCCGGGCGAGCGCCCACAGCAGCAGGGCCTGGCCCACGACGACAAGATGCCCCGTCTCCCGCAGCAGCGATACCTGCTGATGGGCGGCGTCCAGTCCACTGGTGACGGTGAGGCAGACGGCGAGGACGGCGGCGACCGGGGTGTACCCGCGCGCCCAGGCCGGGCGTACCCCCGCCACCAGGAACCCGACGGCGAGCGCGGCATCGAACGAGCCGAGCTCGTGGGCCGCATGCGGGCTCAGGCCGAGGCCGAGCGTGCCGAACAGGGCGGGCAGCGCGAGCAGCAGTTGCACGACGGCAATGGCGACGGTGGCCAGTTGCAGGACGCGCTGCCTGCTCTGCCGCACCGACCGGTCCAGCTCCCGGCCGCCCGCAGCCGACGGGCCGGCCGATGCGGACGGGACGCCCGACGCCGACATGCCGGCCGTCGCTGCGGCAGCGGAGGTACGGATGGCCGGGTCGGCGGCGACGGCGGCGAGGATCGCCTCGGTCAGGTCGGGCACCCGGGCCGGCTGCAGGCGTACCGCCCGGTTGACCTGCTCGGCGCGGGTCAGCCAGGCTCGACAGGCGGGGCAGCTGTCCAGATGTGCGGTGACCCGACCAGCGGGCGTGCCGGGGTCCTCGCCGTCGAGCTGGGCGGAGAGGGCGAGGCGGGCGTACTCACAGGCGATGGCCGGTTGCCGGGTCATATCGGGTCAGTCGTACCGGAAGGCGGAAAAGTTCCCGTACCCAGCGGCTGCCCGACGGCCCCGGGGATCGCGCCGAGCACGTAGGCTGCCTGCCCGTGGAGGACGTCACCGGCATGGCGTTGCGGGCCCGCGGCGGAGACCCGGCCGCGGTGACCGCTTTCGTGCGGGCCACCCAGGCGGAGGTGTGGCGGTTCGTGGCGGCCGTGGTGGACACTGACGCCGCCGACGACATCACCCAGGACACCTACCTGCGGGCGTTCCGTGCGCTGCCCGACTTCGCGGGACGGTCCGCTGCCCGTACCTGGTTGCTGGGGATCGCCCGGCGAGCGTGCGCCGATCACCTGCGAACGGTGGTACGCCAGCGGCGGCTGCAGACACGCATCGCCCAGCAGGGCTGGACGCCGTCGACGCCGGGTCCGGCCGGTCTGCAGGAGATGGCCGACCTGCTGCGCCGGCTGCCCGAGGACCGGCGCACGGCGTTCGTGCTGACCCAGGTGCTGGGTCTGTCGTATGCGCAGGCTGCGGAGGCTGAGGAGGTACCCGTGGGCACGATCCGCTCCCGGGTCGCCCGGGCCCGCGCCTGGCTGGTCGACGCCGTCGGCGAGGCGATGGCCGGATGAGTACGCGGGCGCACGAGTCGAGCCGGACCGGGGCGGGGGCCCGGCTGGGCGCGGGGCTGCGGCGGTACGGCCGGCTCGCCGTCGCGGCGGCCTGCGGCGTGATCGCCGCGCTGGGCGTGGCGTCCCCGGCCAGTGCGCACTCCACCGACCTCGCCAAGGCCACCGACTACCGGATCCGGATCACGGCGGTCGAGCCGGCCCTGCCGGGCGTGTCGGTACGGGTGGTCGTCGGTGAAGATCGGCTGGAGCTGAGCAACAGTACCGACCGACCCGTGGTGATCATGGGCTACAAGAATGAACCGCTGCTGCGGGTGGGCCCCGACGGCGGGTACGCCAACACTCTGTCGCCCTCGTTCGACGATCGCCTGCTCCCGGGCGTCACGACCAGCCCCGGGCCCACCGACGCCGCCGCCGCGCCACAGTGGCGCAAGGTCTCCGACGCGTCGGTGCTGCGCTGGCACGATCACCGGGCGCACTGGGCCGGGACCGTCCCACCGCCGGCGGTCGCCGCCGACCCGGGCCGTTTCCATCACATCTGGGACTGGTCGGTGCCGCTGCATGACGCCGACCAGACGGTGATCGTCCGCGGCACGCTGGACTGGCTGCCGGCGCCCCGCACGACACCGTGGTTGGCTGGCGGCCTGCTGGTCCTGACGATGATCGCGGTACTCGGTCTGGTACCGGCGCGGGCCGGCTGGCCGGTACGCCTGCTCGGGGTACCGCTGACGCTGGCTGGGCTGGCCGCCACCGGATACGCCGCCGCGGCCGCCGCCGACGCGGCCAGGGGTGGCTGGTTCGTCGGGGACTGGTGGAAGCATTTCGCGCTGGAGCAGACCTGGGCCCTCTTCGGCGGACTTGCCGCGCTGATCGCTGGCGGGTGGGCGCTGGTCGGCCGGCGCACCGACCGGGAGTTCTCGCTGGCGCTCGCCGGCGTCGGGGTAGCGGTGATGGCCGGGGTGGCCAACGCTGACGCCTTCCTGCACTCCGTCGTTCCGGTGCCGGTCGAGGGCGGCTGGGCCCGGCTCGCCGTCGCGGCCACCCTCAGCCTCGGCGCGGGTACGGCAGCCGCAGCCGCCCTGCGGTTGCGCGCCATCGGCCTGACCGGTCGAGCCGCCACCGATCGCGCCGCCGACCCGGATGCCGCCGCCGACCATGGTGCTGCCGATCAGGACGCCCTTGATCAGAATGCCGTTGATCACGCCAATGCGGACGGCACGCCAACTATCACCTCGTAGCAGACAGCTCTCTGTGGCACGCAACCGGGATTCACCGGCACGGCCACCCCCGCACCCTAAGGAGGGATGAAGGGGGTGTGGGACATGAAGGTTTCCGCACGGGTACTGGCCACGTTCGCCACGCTGGCAGGACTGGTGGTACTCACCGGCTGTAGTACCGCCGCGCAGGCGGTCTGGCGCGAACCAGGTGGCCAGCCGGCCGCGGTTGGGCAGGCGATGGCAGCGATCATCGCCCCCGTCGACGGCGCGACCAGCGTCCCCACCGCCAGCGAGATCGCCCTCTCCACCAGCCACAGCACCTCGGCCAGCGTCACACTCACCGATTCCCAGGGCCATCCGGTCGACGGCAGCCTGCGCCCCGACGGCTCAGCCTGGGTACCGGCGACGCAGCTCAGGTACGGCACGACCTACACCGCGACGGTGACCGCGACCGGTGCCGGCAAGGCGGACACCAGGTTGGTCACGTTCACCACGATGAGCCAGCCGGGGAACCTGGTCCGGGTGAGTACCCCGCTCGCTGACGACCAGGTCTACGGCGTGGGCCTGCCGATCGTGGTCCGATTCGACTCGGAGGTGCCGAAGAGCGAGCGGGCGAACATCGAGCGGCGGCTCTTCGTGACCAGCACACCGGTGCAGGAGGGTTCCTGGTTCTGGTTCAGCGACGACGAGGTGCACTACCGGCCGCGGACGTACTGGCAGGAGCACACCAAGCTGGAGGTGCGGCTGGCCGTCGGCGGGCTCTCCTTCGGCGGCAACGCCTACGGCGCCGCAGACCTCACGATCCGCGCCGAGATCGGCGAGAAGCTCGTACTGACCGTCGACAACGGCACGCACCTGATGACCGTCACCCAGCACGACCAGGTGATCCGCACCATTCCGGTCAGCCTCGGCAAGCCCGGCCACGAGTCGTCCAGCGGTTCCATGGTCATCATGACCAAGAACGAGTCCGAACTCTTCGTCAACACCGAGCCCGGCGACTCGTACCGCACCACGGTCTACTGGACCCAACGGCTGACCACCGGCGGCGAGTACATCCACGCGGCCCCGTGGTCCGAGGGCGACCAGGGCAAGCGCAACGTCTCGCACGGCTGCACCAATGTCTCGCAGGCCAATGCGATCTGGCTGTACGGCCTCACCCACGTCGGCGACCCGGTGATCGTGGCGGGGACCGGCTCGCAACTGGAGTGGGGCAACGGCTGGACCGACTGGGACCGGCCCTGGGACGAGTACCTCAAGGGCAGCGCCCTGCAGCACTAGAGTCGGGTCTCAGCCCTGATGTGAGTGTCGTGAGTGGACTGTGCGAAGCCATAGCCGTTGCCAGGGCGTTTCCACGGCACGGTGGTGGTAGTGGGCCCGGATCCAGGCGACGGCCTGCTTCGACGGGAGGCCGTCGAGGATGGCCAGCGCGGCCAGGGCTGTTCCGGTACGGCCGATGCCGCCGCGGCAGGCGACGTCGACGCGTTCCCCGGCGTGCGCGCGACGGTGGGCCTCACCGAGGGCGTCGAGGGCGTCTGCGCGGTCGACCGGGATCCAGAAGTCTGGCCAGTGGACGCGCCGATGAGGCCATCCGGGTATGGGCCCGTCGGCCAGAAGCAGCGAGAAGTCCGCGGTACCGGCAGCGTCGCTCAGCCGTCGGCCGCGGACCCGGGGACCTGTGGGAAGGGTGACCAGCCCGGTGTCGTCCAGCCAGGGGTCGCTCGTCATCGGGTCCACCAGCGGCGCGAGGCGAGGCCGCCCAGCACCGCACCCCAGTCGCGCCACACCTGTGCCACGGCGCCAGGTTAGCCGCCGGACTCGCGGTGAGCCGTTTACGCGCCGCGCGGTGCGGGTACCCGGAAGTCGGATTCCGAGAAGGAGTGATGCGTGATGACCTCTGTGGTGCCGCATACGTCGAGGCAGCCCGTCCCGGCACAGGTTCGTCGCTGGGATCCGGTCCGGGAGATGGAGGATCTCAACGACCGGATGGCCCAACTGATGCAGGGATTCTTCGGCGAGCTGCCGATCGCCACCCTCGCGCCGGCCTGGTTCGTGCCGGTCGACATCGAGGAAACCGACGACGCCTACATCGTCGACCTCGACCTGCCGAACGCGAGCCGCGATGACGTCCAGATGGAACTGCGCGAGAACACGCTGCGGATCTCCGGCGAGTACCGGGAGAAGGAACGCACCGGGCTGCTACGCCGGCAGACACGCCGGATCGGCCAGTTCGAGTACCTGGTGGCGCTGCCCGGCGAGGTCGACCCGGAGAAGGTCGAAGCGACCCTGGCCGACGGCGTGCTGACCGTCCGCCTGGCGAAGGTTCCGGCCAGCCGCCCGCGCCGCATCGACATCAAGACGTCATAGCGCCGGGTCATCGCGCCGACCTGCATAGCGGAACTGCCCGGGTAGCGGACACGAAGCGCGGCCCGGTACCGGTCAGTTGGTGGCCGGGCCGGCCTCACGCTGATCGCGCAGGGCGCGCAGGGCAGCGACCACCGCTGCGCGGATCCGCGGGCCACGGCGCTGGAAGCCCAGCTCCCGCACCACCTCGTCGATCACCTGCTCCTCGGTACGCAGCAACGTGTCCGACTCGATCCAGCGCACCAGCTCGACGAGCTGCCCCTGGCTGTACGCGGTGATCGGCTGCCCCGGCCTGAGCTGCGGGCGGGGCGCCGAGCGGCCGGTGATGTCGCTCAACCGCACCGTCGGAGTCGGGTCCACAATGGGCGGTCCGGGCGGGGCCTCCGGCGACGCCGGTTCCCGCAGCAACTCCACAGTGGACGGCTGTACCGCGGGCAGCACGGCAGCGTCAGCGGCGGCGAGTGCGGCCGAGGCTGCCACGGCGGCGTCGGCTGCGGCGACCGCGGCGGCGTAGGCCGCCTGTACCCTCGCCAGCTCGGCCTGCGGATCGGCGAACCAGTCGGCCGACCAGATCCGGTGGTACGCCCAGCCCAGCCGCTGCAGGTGCTCCTGGCGCAGCCGGTCGCGGTCGCGGGCGCTGCCCGACGCGTAGTAGGCGGGGCCGTCGGTCTCGATCGCGAGCACCATCTCGTCGGGGCGCTGCGGATGCGCGGCAGCCAGCTCCACCGCGTACCCGGCGACACCGTACTGCGCGGTGACGGCGATCCCCGCCGCGACGAGGCAGTCGCGAATGTCTTCGCCGAGTGCGCCCAACGCGGGCTTCTGCACGGCGACCGCGCCCAGGCTCGCCCCGCCCGACTCGGCGTACTCCAGATAGGCCCGCAGCAGCTGCACGCCATCGCCGCCGCCCCGGGCCGGATCCATGTCGGCGGCGGTGAACGAACTGACCAGTGTCATCCGGCGGCGGGCCCGGGTCACCGCCACGTTGAGCCGGCGATGCCCACCCGGCAGCAGCAATGGGCCGAAGCGGTACAGCAGGCGGCCGTCGGCGGTCTTGCCGTACCCGACAGTGAGGATGACCGCGTCGCGCTCGTCGCCCTGTACCCGTTCGAGATTCTTGACGAAGAACGGCTCCGGCCGGCTCTCGGCGAAGAACCGATGCAGCTCGGGCCGGCGGGCCAGGGCGCGACGCAGCGCCAGATCGACCCGGTCCGCGTGGGTGATGCCCATCGTGATGATGCCCAGCGACTCGTCGGGGCTCCTCGCCGCGTGCTCCAGGGCGAGCGCCACCACCCGCTCCACCTCGGCCAGCACACTGTTCGTCGCCACCGCGTCCGTCGAGGTCGGGTCATCGGAATCCTGGGCGACCGCGACATGCCTGAGCCGGTGGGTACCGGTGGTGCCCGGGAACGTGACCAGCGACTGCCCGTACACCCAGCCGTTGGAGAAGGCGATCAGCCGCTCGTCCTGACTGCGGTAGTGCCAGCGCAGCGTTGCGGCCGGCAGCAACGCCGAAAGCACATCGAGGACCGACTCGTACCCGGTGGTCAGCGCGGAGTCGATCTGTCCGTCCGCGGTGAGCCCGACCGGCGAGTCGTCGTGGTCGTCGGCGACCGTGAAGAACGCGGTCGGCGGCAGCTGATGCTCGTCACCGGCGACCACGACCTGATTCGCGCGCACCAGCGCCGGTACCGCGTCGGCCGGGGTCACCTGGCTCGCCTCGTCGAAGACGACGACGTCGAAGTACTGCCGGTCGGCCGGGAGCAGTTGCGACACGACGAGCGGACTCATCGCCCAGCACGGCTTGAGCGCGGTGAGCACGTTGGGTGCGGCAGCGAAGAGCTGGCGCATCGGCAGGTGCCGGCGCTTGAGGTTGGCCTGGTGCTCGACGAGGCGGCTCTCGTCCGGGTACGCGTCCCGGGCGGCCACCACATGCTCGGCCACCGCCCGCAGCACCCGGGTTGCGGTGGAGTCCAGATGCGCATGGTCGGCCGCGCGGTACTCGTCCGCGGTGCGGCTGTGCAGCGCACCATCGAAGGCGCCGATCCGGCTGTCAGCGAAGCCGAGGTACTCCAGAATCGAGGCGTACCAACACGTGTCGAACATCGCGACCGCGCGCGCCGGGTCGGCCTGGCCCGTTGCGGCCCCGGCCTGGCCCGTTGTAGTTTCGGCCTGGCTCGTTGCGGCCCCGGCCTGGCCCGTTGTAGTTTCGGCCTGGCTCGTTGCGGCCCCGGCCTGGCTCGTTGCGGCCCCGGCCTGGCTCGTTGCGGCCCCGGTCTGGCCCGTTGCGGCCCCGGCCTGGCTCCACTCGGTCAGCAGCGGCTCCAGGCCCAGCTGTCCGAGCCCGGTGCGCAGTTCGGTGAGGCGCGGCAGGCGGCGCAACGTCCGCTCGTCCGCGACCAGGCCGGCCAGCAGCCGATCGGCCTCGTCCGGAGCCTGCCCGCCGAAGTCGACGGCGACCGCGCCGACGTCCAGCCGCGGCAGGTACACCGCCAGCGTGCCGAGGCCTTCGGCGAGCCGGTGCGTCGCGGCGGCGGCACCGGTCAGATCCTCAGCGAGCCGGGGCGGGCCGCCATCGCGCGACATCGCCGCCCACTGCTGCGCCTGTTCGGCAGCGGCCAGCAACGCGGTGAACATCACCCCACGGCGCAGCCGCCGGCTGCCGAGCCCATCACGCAGCCGCCGCCGGCTGCCGAGCCCATCACGCAGCCGCCGCCGGCTGC
>Ga0209515_10000953_pt1 | contig 49932 bp, 57 predicted proteins | sample Subgroupgradi54m_FD_187454 | JGI IMG/M metagenome (GOLD analysis project Ga0209515, IMG submission 187454) | Subsurface groundwater microbial communities from S. Glens Falls, New York, USA - GMW60B uncontaminated upgradient, 5.4 m (SPAdes)... ... | reverse complement strand
AAATACAGAATGACTTCGATAGGGGCATCGATTTAACTGGAGAATTCGACATGAGGAGCAAGGAAACCCCGCACGACCCTTAGGGAGTGCGGGGAGGACGTCATTTACTATCTATGGTTGATTAATTTGTCGCACCATAAGATTTATCTTGAAAATCTTTTTTTGTAAGGTTTTTGCGGGTATTGGTATGGTCTGTTTTGGCCCGTTGGTTTTTTGAATGCAGTATTCTTTTTATAAGTAAATTCCTGTTGTGGTGTCGTCGCAGTAAATTGGTTTGGTAATTCCGGCAACTGTGAAATGGGAATGGTTGACCTAATGAGCCGTTCTATTTCCCTCACTTTGTGCTTTTGTTCTGGCGTTACCAGTGAAATGGCTTTACCAGCTAAGCCCGCCCTGCCGGTTCTGCCGATTCTGTGGACGTAGTCTCCCGGACTTTCCGGCAAATCAAAATTTATGACGAGTTCAATGCCTTTTACGTCAATTCCACGTGAAGCAATATCGGTGGCGACTAAAATCCGATACTTTCCTGATTTAAATCCTTCAAGGGCTTGCCTTCGTTGGGCCAATGACCGATTAGAGTGGATTTCTGCTGCCAAAAACCCTTTATTAGACAAATCTCGGCAAATTCTTTTTGCCCCAAATTTCGTTCGTGAAAATACCAACACGCTCCCCATATATTCGCGGAGTAATGTTTCTAACAGCCGTATTTTCTGGTCTTTTTTCACAAAGAAAAGTTCGTGTTCCACTTTTTCGGCGGCGGTTCCCGGACGGGCAATTTCTACTCTCACGGGGAGTCTCATATATAGGGTAGCAATTTTAATAATGGCATCTGGCATGGTGGCTGAAAACAGCATCGTCTGGCGGTTTTTAGGAATGACTTGTAAAATTTGTTTTATTTGGGGAGCAAAACCCATGTCAAACATACAATCTGCTTCATCTAATATCAATATAGCAATGTTGCTTAAATTAAGAGTTTTTTGCTTGATATGGTCGTTAATCCTCCCCGGAGTGCCGATAATAATATGAGGATTATGTCGTAGTTGGTTTATCTGCTGGTACATGGAAGCTCCCCCAATTAACACAGCCGTTTTTAAACCAAACCCGCGCCCAATTTTTAGCAAGGTTTCGTTAATTTGGACTGCTAATTCACGAGTTGGCAAAATAATCAATCCCCTGCTATTTGACATGTTCATGAGTCTTTGCAGTAAAGGAATTCCAAAGGCTAATGATTTGCCGGTTCCTGTCTGGGCAATGCCCACAATATCTTTGCCTTCTATGGCAACTGGAATGGCTTTGTGTTGAATGGGCGTGGGAACCTTAAAATTCAACTGGTGTAAAACCTTTAGTATATTTTCAGAAATACCAAGCCCGGCAAACCCTTGGTTTACCCGATTTTCAGGATGTATGTTTTGATTAAGCATATCCTAATTCTACATTAAAGTTTTTTAAATGTCAAGCATTTGACTAAACAATAACAAAAAAGCCCTAATCCAAAGAATCGGGGCGCGCAGCATATCACTTCACAGTGACCTTTTTCCGTTTTAGGAGCTTCCTCAACCCTTTTTGGGAAGTAGAATTCGGCGAACAATCCTGGGTGCCTGAGCGTGTACAAGTAGGTCTTGGCAACTTTTGTTGGCACCGGCTTCTCCTTGTAAAAGAACGGCTAGAACCCAACTACATTCTATAACTTTACTCCCTAAAGGTTAATATTTCTAAAATAAAAAAACCTCAAGTTTTTTACTTGAGGTCATAGATACCCCTAACATCTTAGAGAATCTGTTTGTCCACCTCAACCTGTGATCCTAAGGCCGTAACCACCTCATTGACTACTTCACTGATGGGAATCAACTTGGATGGTTTTGGTCCCCTATAGTGAAATGGCGTGTCTACAGCGACAGGAGCCAAACGATGGATCTTGATCTTGTGTGTTTGCACTGTCGGATCAGCTCGCATTCCGTCGATCAGCCAGTCTTCAGCTGCAATCACTCCTGCGTGGTAGTGTGCTTGAAGAAATGAAGGGAATTGTCCTTTGAGCCGTGTGATGGCTGAAGACAGAAAGACAAAGCATCCCTCGTCATTGAGATGCTTAAGCATGCATTGGAAGACATTAAGCACCCCTACTTGGTGCATATTGACTTCACTCAAGTATTTATCGAGCGCAAGCAAAGAAAGTGGATCCTTGATAGCGTCAGGAAAACCACCTGGCGGGCAGTGTCCAACACAGTACACAACACCGTCAACCTTTCCTCTCTGGTCATAGAGATCAGCGTATTGCTGCACCTCGCCTCTATCTGCCACGTTCCACACAGAGTCCATCAAACTTCCTTGTAGGGTAGGAGTAATGCCTTTTGGGCAAACAATCACAAAGTGACCATCTTGATGCAGTTTTGAACACACTTCTCTGCCAATGGAGCCAGCAGCACCGAAGACCAAGTACCTTTTCATTGGACTCTCCCTGTGTTTGTGGTTCAAGATAATGGCAACAAACCATTATCAGGACTGTTTTTATAATATCATTATCTTATCTATTTGTCTATAATTTACAATCATCGGTTTTCCCCAGGATAGTTGACTTGCAAATAAAAATTAGGTAAGATACTTATATATTAATATTACCCCTATGGAACATACCAATAGAAAAAAGTTACTCTCGGAAATTATGACCAACCTCAACGCCATGAAAAATAAAATCCATGGCAAAATTATGCACCAGGGCCATTCTTACAATATCACCCATGCCCAATGGTTTGCCTTAGTTATTATCAAGGCAAAGAAAGATATGGGTGTCAAAGAAATCTCAAAGATGCTTGGTACCACTTCTTCGGCAACGACCCAGCTGGTGGACGGACTCGTAGATAGTGGCCTGGTGCAAAGGAGTATCAATCGTGAAGATAGGAGATTTTTTAACCTTGAACTTTCTACAAAAGGGCAAAAAATCATTAAAGAAATGGAGACAACATATGCGAAATTTATAGAGATGTTGTTTGGTTCATTAAGCGATAAGGAGTTGCATGCCTACAATGAGTTACATAAAAAAATATTAAAAAATTTATGAAGATAAAAAAAATATTCAGCAAAAAACGCATGGTGTATGGCGGTATTTTGCTTGCCGTTATTATTCTTTCTAGTTATTTTTTATTTTTTAGAACAAAACAGCACAAAGAAACGATGGTGGTTCATCCAGCGGACTTTATTCAGCAAGTTTCTGCCTCTGGAAAAGTGGTTGCAAGAGAAAACCTTGCTCTTTCGTTTGAAAGCCCAGGAATGGTGTCGGGAGTTTACGTAAAAGTAGGCGATACGGTTAATGCAGGCCAGCTTTTAGTGAACCAGAACACCGGCGAACTCAATGCCCAATTATCAGAAATGCAGGCAGGTATTGATTTACAGAAAGCAAAACTGGCGCAACTATTGGCGGGAAGTTCTCCAGAAGACATTAAAACCGCAGAAGACGGGGTACGTGCAGCCCAGCAAAATCTCAGTAATAGCTATGCGAGTTCCTTGTCTACGTTGTCTGGCACGTATACTATCGCTTACAGTTCTTTTACGTTAGTGTCTTACATCCAAAATACCTATTTTTCTTCAACTGACCAGCAAGAGATTAGAATTCAAGACAATAAAAATATCATTCTTGACCGTGTGGCTGATGTTAAAAACTATTTGGATAGAGCAAAAACGAGCCTCACCAATGACGATATTGATGCGGCGCTTTCTCACGTGGCGGCCGATCTAAATACCATCTATGATAGTTTGGTAGTTGTCCGCCAACAGTGCGAAGAAGGGGTGTATTACCTCAAAGTTTCTTCAGCCGATAAAGCCTCTTTAGATACCCAAAAAACCAGCGTTACCACGGCCATTGGCAATGTTACTACGGCAAAAACGGCCATCGCTTCTTATAAGGTTGCCCTTGTTCAGGCCCAAGATGCGCTGATTCTCAAAAAGACTCCGGCCCGTCCTTCAGATGTCGCCGTATTTGAGGCACAAATTGCCCAAGCCAAAGCCAGCGCCGAAAATGTGGTGGCCCAACTCAACAAAAAAAGAATTTATGCTCCCATGCGCGGAGTAATCACCGCCGTGAATGCCAAGGTTGGTAGTGTTTTTTCTTCTAACGATACGGCCGTATCAATAAATAGCCTACATAATTTTCAAATTGAAAGTTATGTCCCCGAGATTAATATCTCATTAATCAAGATTAGTAATCCGGTCAATGTTACCTTGGACGCCTACGGTCCAGATACGGTGTTTGCAGCATCAGTGGTTTCTATTGACCCTGCTGAAACCATAAAAGATGGGGTATCAACTTATAAAGTTACCCTTGAGTTTTCTAGCAACGACGACCGAGTAAAGTCGGGCATGACGGGAACGATTATCATCACCACCGAGAAAAAATCAAACGTTATTTCAGTGCCACAGGGAGTAGTGACTACTCGTGATGGCCAAAAATTTGTCAATATAAAAGAGCAAGACAAGGTAGTTCAAAGAAAAATTGAAACCGGCAGTATTTCTTCCAGCGGAAACGTTGAAGTAATTTCAGGCCTTAGCGATGGCGACATTATTATTTTAAAAAATGGTCAATAAATTTTTTGCAAAGCTAGCACTAAATACAAAGATCGGTTTTTTTCTGGCCCTGCGCCAGATTAAACAATCAAATATTTGGACCACCGGTCTTATTGTTTTTGTGATGATACTGACCTTTTTAAATTTAGTGGTGGTTTCTGGAATACTGGTGGGACTTATTGAAGGGTCAATTGCCGCCTGGCACAAGCAATACACCGGCGATATTATCATTTCTACCTTATTAAATAAAGAGTACATAGAAAACAGCCCAAACATTATTAGTCTAGTAAAATCAATGCCGGAAGTAAAAGATATGAGTGTGCGTTATAATAAGGGAGTTATTTTGGAAGCAAATTACCAAACTAAAAAAACTAACGATAAGCCAAATACTGCGTCAGCTCAATTAATCGGAATTAATCCAAAAGAAGAAAACCAACTAACCGGCCTGTCTAGTCACATAATTGAAGGTTCGTATTTAAATGCCGGAGACTATGACCAAGTAGTCATTGGAAATTTTCTATTAAAACGATTTGTGCCGGTAGATAGCCCCGGATTTTCTGCACTGGAAAATGTCTATGTTGGTACAAAAATAAGAATAAAAATAGGTGAGGTAGTAAAAGAAGTTACGGTGAAGGGAATTTTAAAAAGTAAAGTTGATAATGTGAGTATGGGTCTTTACATGGTAGATTCAGAAGCCAGAAGTTTAATTGGTCGTGACGATGGCAACGCCGCTCAAATTGCCATGAATTTAAAAGATGGCGCGGACCCACTAACCGTTAAACAAAAATTAGTCTTGGCTGGAGTTGATAAAGTCGCTAAAGTACAAACCTACGTTGATGCCCAACCTAAGTTTTTAAAAGATATTATTAATACCTTTGCGGTACTGGGAAACTTTTTAAGTTCTATTGGATTGGTAGTAGCCTCAATTACTATTTTTATTGTTATTTTTATTAATGCCATTACCCGCCGAAAATTCATTGGCATTTTAAAAGGTATTGGCATTAACGGCCAAGCTATTGAGATTTCGTATATTCTGCAATCCACGTTTTATGCTTTACTAGGTTCTAGTATCGGTCTAGTAATCATTTATGTTGGACTAGTACCACTTTTTATGGCCCATCCCATAGATTTTCCTTTTTCTGATGGCATTTTAGTGGCGCCAGTTTTTGAAACGTTGATTAGGGTTGTTTTGCTGGTATTAGCAACGTTAATCGCGGGATATATCCCAGCTCGAATGATTGTAAAAAAGAATACGTTAGATAGTATTTTGGGAAGAAACTAACATGATTCAAACTAAAAATTTAGTCAAAACGTTCAGGGACGGTGATGCGGAAACCAAGGTGCTTAAAGGCATTGATTTTAAGGCCGAACAGGGGGAGTTTGTGGTAATTATGGGCCGGTCTGGAAGTGGTAAAAGTACCTTTTTGTACCAAATGAGTTTGCTAGACGAGCCAACCTCTGGTCAAATTATTATTGATAACCGCGATACCAAAAATATGAAACCGGAGGAAAAAATACTTTTTCGTTTGCAAAAGTGTGGGTATGTGTTTCAGGACTATGCACTACTGCCAGAATTAACCGCGGTTGAAAATGTAGTGTTACCCCTACTGATGCAAAACATTGATAAAAAGAAAGCGTATACCATTGCCAAAGAAGCGCTTACCAAAGTTGGCTTGGCTCATCGTTTTGATAATCTGCCTACTCACCTATCGGGCGGCGAACAGCAACGAACCAGTATTGCCCGCGCTATTGCTCATAAGCCAAAACTCTTATTTGCCGACGAGCCAACGGCAAACTTAGATAATGAATCCTCACGAGCCGTCCTTGATATTTTTAAGGAATTACACAAAGAAGGCCAAACCATTATTATGGTTACCCATGAAGACCAATACGCCAAAATGGCTCAAAAAGTTATTAAATTAGATGACGGAAAAATCATCTCGGAACATAAAAATTAAAATTAAGGTCTAGCGTCTAGGGAGCAGGGTTTAGTGAACGATGTTTCACTAGACGCTATACCCTAACCCCTAAACCCTCACAACTATGGAATATAATATATTAGCGAATAAAAAAGTCATTGATGAGACCATAAAAAACTTAGCCACCAATAATGTGGAGGCTATTTTTGTTAAAAATGGCGCGATGGCACTAGAAAAAATTAAAGAATTAATTCCAGCGGGGGCGTCGGTCATGAATGGAGGTTCAATTACGCTTGAAACCATTGGCTTCGTGGAATATTTAAAGGGTGACCAGCACAGTTGGAATAATTTACATGAAACAATTTTAAATGAGAAAGATCCACAAAAACAGGCTGCTCTGCGAAAGCAAGCGACTTTATCTGATTATTACTTGGGCAGCGTGCACGCGCTGACAAAAACTGGTGAATTTCTTATTGCCTCAAATAGTGGCAGTCAATTGCCCCACGTGGTTTTTTCTTCACCAAATCTTATTTTTGTCGTAGGCGCCCAAAAAATTGTGGCAAATTTAGACAAAGCGATGAAACGTTTGGAGGAGTACGTAATTCCCTTAGAAGATCATCGCATGATGGAACGGCACAAAGCACATACTTACCCTTCAAAAATACTGATTTTTAAGCGCGAAAGTCCATTCTCAAGGCGAAAAATAACAATGATTATGGTAAACGAGGTACTCGGGTTTTAATGTGTCGTCAATCAAAAACCGCGAATTTTCGCGGTTTTTGATTGATGGTATTTCTTATTGTCCTGTGGCTTCAGATGTCGCATGGTTGGTATCCAGTACTGCGCCAGGGGCTTTGCAAGCGCTAGCTGTAGTTCTAAAATCTGCCCAGGCTTTTCTTCTTGATTTATTCCATGTGTCACGGGCTGACTTCATCGATGCTTTAAAATCTGACCATGCTTTTTTTACAGCACTCTTAACGGTAGCATTAGTCGTTTGGGTGTATGCCTGTTGTAGTGCAGAGGCCCTTGCGCTATAGGCAGAATTCATAGATTGGGTGAAGGCAGTCACTGCTGCATCAATGGCTTGTTCTCTCGTATCAACCGCACTCTTTACACAAGTGATTTTATCACTACTAAACGTAGTGCTGGCAGCCCCAGTAGTACTAGGAGTAGTGGTTTCTGCGAGCGCTGGTGCTGCAACCAGTGACAAGAGTCCCAATGACACCGCAGTAATAGTAATTGCTTTTTTCATGTTGTATATGTATATTAGTTAGTTAAATAGCGACCTTTGTTATTGTAATGCTACGAAAAACCCTTGCTCATGGTTGCCTACACAATAGTTCTGCCACCATCAATGGTTAATACGCTGCCAGTGATAAAATCAGATTCTAACAAATACATGACTCCCTTGGTAATTTCTTCTGGTCCTCCCCAGCGTTTTAATAAGGTTCCTGCCAGCACCTCTTCGTTTTCCTGGTCAGTTAAACCTGGTGGACGGAGAATGGGGCCTGGGGCAATGGCATTTACTAGAACATGGGGAGCTAGTTCCTTGGCAAATGACTTGGTCAGTCCTATAATCGTTGATTTTGCCGCATTGTAAGGCAGGTAATCTTTGTAGGGCCTGGTAAGTACTGACCAGTCAGAAAAGAAAATGATTTTACCTTTAATGTCCTCCTGATTTTTTTTAATTTCATCTCCCGCAATTTTACCCAGCAAGTACGCGCTTTTTGCAATGACATTCATATTTTTTTCCCAATGGTTTTCATCTAATACTTCCCACGGACTTCTTTCATAAATGGCGGCCATATGGATGACACCGTTTATTTGGCCGAATTTATTTTTTGCAGCTTCAACGAGTTTCATGACATCTTCTTTCTTTGAAACGTCAGCTTGCACCCCAACTCCAAAAGGGCCCGCCTCTTCTGGGTTTTTAAAATAGGTGATGATAAGGTTTGCACCCTGCACGTTTAATTTTTCGGCAATATTCTGACCAATCCGTGCAGCTCCTGTGAGGATAAATGTTTTGTTTTTTAATTCCATACGATTCATTATATAGACAACCACGATTTTTGCAAATCTTAAAATTTTGTGTAGTATGAAACTACGCTGTTTTTTTGATTGCCCTTTCCCAACTGAATAAGGAGAAATCCAGTGGAAAACAATCTGAATGTTTTTTTTGGTCCGGATGCAGTGGAACACTTTTCTACAAGGCCTGCATTTGGCGCGGCGGTTGAATTACTTGACGAATTAAATCCACTCAAAAACAAGGGGGTAGTTATTGTTGCCATTTCTGCTCCCGAAGAAACGCTCAAGGAAGCACCAGCCATTAATATGCTTCGAGGGGCAAGCGATGCCGGGTTGCTCGATGAGCATGATACGATTGTCGTACCCACATCGGGGAATTTCGGCAAGTGCGTGCTCAAACACGCCAAACGCTTTGGGATAAAGCGAGTGGTTATGGTGGTTTTGAGCGATCTTGCGCCCAAAAAATTGGAGATGCTCAATTTCTTGGGTGCAGAAGTCATTAGCGTGCCCTCGGGTACCATTGCGCGAGCAGCAGAGGAAGCCAAAAAAAATGGTTGGTTCTGCCTTAACCAGTATCAAGACGACAATAACTGGCGCGCCCATAAACAACACCTGGGGCCACAGATTTGGAAACAAACCGACGGCAAAGTGAGTCTTTTCGCATCGGCCATGGGCACTTGCGGAACGGTAATAGGGGTTGGCAAGTTCCTAAAGAAAGAAAATCCCCAGGTAAAAGTTCTGGGAGTTAATTTATTACGAGGAGAGGAAGTGCCTGGGGTCCGCGACCTTGAAAGAATTAGAAAAGATGTTACTCTCCCTTGGGAAGACAGTATCGACAATGTTGACCAGCCCATTGAGGTGGGAGCAAATGCATCTTTTCTGGCTAGTTTGCAACTTTGTCGTGTGGCCAAATTGAAAGCTGGCCCGAGTGCCGGAACTGGATATTGTGGCCTTCTTACCTACTTGTTATGTGAAGACAAAAACGGCAGGTTAGATTTGCTAAGGAATCATTATGGCAAGGTGGTCGCGGTTTTTCCGTGCCATGACGGGCCTGAACAATACTTAGAAAAGTATTTGACGCGACTTCCAGCGTCAGTACTACAATACTAAAAAATCGAAAACGCTCTTTGCCTGGAGCGTTCTTTTTTTTACCACTGCCGCTATGTTACTTGTCGCACAATACAAAGCGGGGTTTGCTCGCGCCCCTGCCCTAAAGGGTTGTCTTTAAAGACCGCGCAGGCCCAGGCGTCTTTTATGGCGCCAGAAGATTTTCCCAGTACTTCTACCCCCAAGTCGTTGGCGTCAATAATAACTACTTCATTGCCAAACTGCTTTTTAATTTCTTGTGCGGTTTCGTTGGTATGCAGTGGAGTTAATGTTACACGCTCGTTGTAAGGAGGCATAGCATGCGGAATGGGCCCATCAATAGCTTTGGCTCGTTGGCCAATAACTCTGTAAAACATCCCGCGTACACCAAGTAATTTTCCAACCGCCGAGGCAAGCGAAGCCAATAAAAATCTTGGGACTCCCGCCTCTTCAATGACCATCTGCATCGTCCAGGGCGTGGCAATTCCTAATCCCCCCGGATTTTTGTAGGTATATTTTACGGCCATTTCTGCAAGCCAACTGGGTTTAATATCTTTAATTGAAATGGAGCGATTTTGAGTGATAGCCACCATTTTTTCGCTGATAAAAATGATATCCCCCGCTGCCAAATAGGGCTGTACATACTTTTTTATCAAATTCAAGACACTCTCTCCCCCTGCAACTACATGGGTTTTTATGGGGTACCTTGCGTAATTTACACCATTAACATTTCTTGTTAATTGTTTGTGAAGATTTGGTTGTATTGTTTGAATTGGGTTTTGCATATTATGGTATTTTTACCGCGTATGAGGGTGTTCCATAACTTCCATGCGCAATATGAAACCACGCATAATGAAGTTCGGGGTTGCCGTGTTCGTCCAGCAACCATAACAGCGGTAATGTTTCACCTTCTTTTTCATAAAAACTGCCAGCCGAAATTACGTAATGATCTTTTAGTAATTTTGGGTGGTGAGTTAGTAGTGCAATGCTTTCGTTAATACCTAGCGCATGGCGGCTTTCTTTTTCAAACTTTTTTAGGGCTTCTTTAGGAGATTTTGCCACCATTTTTGCACCATCTTCTACATCTAGCAAAACGTACAGTAACGGCAAAGTTTTTTCATTTTTTATCTTAGTAAGATCTAATTCAGTGTGTCCGTTGATGCTCTTAATCCCCTCTTCTACATTGTTAAAATTTACCACCAAAAGTAATGGAGTGGTTCCAAAATTACTGACGGTTATATTTTGTGCATTTTTTTCAACTTGACTCCATGCATTGTCAAATACATCCTTGGCAAGCATTTGACCAAATCCTTTTTGCAATAAAGTTTGGCGTTGCGTAGTAAAGATGCTTTGTAAATTTTCCAAATTAATTTTTTCTTTTTTCTTAAAAAACATATGCTTATTATATAGCAAAGAAATAAATTTTCAAAATATGTACAAACCATAAGTAACGTGGTATAAGTACACTGCGTTAGCTGTTTGAAAACTAAAACCCTTTTTTAGGAGAGGTCATGTTGCGCACTTTCTGCTTGGGAAAAATCCATCGAGCCACGGTGACAGATGCCAATTTAGACTACATCGGCTCAATCACCATTGATGAAACATTGGTGGATGCCGCTGGCTTTTTTGCCGGACAAATGGTGAAGATCAACAACCTAAGGAATGGAATGCCTTGGGAAACGTACATCGTCAAGGGCGAAGAGGGCTTGGGTGAAGTTTGCCTAAATGGACCCCCCGCGCACCATTTCAAAAAAGGCGACCTGGTTATTATTTTGGGGTACGGGATGGTAGACTATGAGGAGGATACCGAGCCGACGGTGGTTTTCGTCGACAACCAGAATCAGATCATTGAAATCAAAAGAGGAACCCATTGGTAGTATGGGTCAACACAAAAGAGGGACTCCCCTCTTTTTTATTGTGGCTGTGTTCCTCGGTCTAGAATCAAGATTCCAGGAACAAAATTAGTTATTTTGATGACTCGGAAACGATGGGTCTCGGTCGGGGCAATATTTTGATTTATAGCACAAATAAGACAAATAATACACTATAGGCTGTATTATATACCTGTCTTATTCTCGCTTCTGATGTCCTCTAGGACTTTCTCGATCCCATCAGGGAAAAGGATATCAAAAACATGACTCATTTTTTCTTGAAAGTCTTTCTCTAACCTCCCCTCTTCTTCAGCAGATTTAGGAATATAGTAGTGATATTTAGCTTTATTAGGTTTATCAAGCTTAATAGCAAATGAAACTAACCATCTGCATTTTGGTCGTTACCCCTCTTTAGTCAACTTCTTTTTATAGCGTATTTCCTTGTATGCTAACATTATTTATAGATCGCTATTATTTGTCGCACAATTAGTTCATCGAGACTAATATATTCTCCCGTAAAATCAAACCACACTTTCATAAAGTCATCTCGTTCAATTTTTCGTAGTTTCCCTATTTCTGGGTCTTGCAGATAAATAAATCCTTCATCCAAGCCTACGACAACTGAATAATGACCATCAGGAACTTGAGAGTCATCATAATTAATCCTTCCTCGGGTAAACCAGTTTACAATGACTGGTATTTTTTTATTTAAGTATTCTTGAATATCTTCAAAACTGCTTTCGTTTTTGATTTCTACCGTAAATCCCAAAGATTCTGCTGCCTTCTTAATTCCTTGGTCATCAGTGCCTAAATCTTCTGTGGTTCCAGCTAGTTTAGCGATTTCTTCTTCTGATTTTTCAATTCCGTAGTAATTAAAAACCATTTTCAGGCTGCCTGGCCCACACATACTCTTAAAAAGAGTTTCTTGAAACGGTTTTACTAGTAATAAATTTGGTTCCATATTTTACTAAATTTAACTAATTTATCCTTTAAAAATAGCAAATGATTTTATATCTCCTTTTAAAACTTTCCGCTTTTCAAATGCAACGTATCTTGATTTTCGATCAATGAACTTATCAATAAATTCCTCCCTACTCTTTAAAACTACCTTTACTCGTTTGCCTTTTTTAACTGCAGTGTGTGGAGTTCTCATATTTCGTACAAATACAAATTTAACTTTATAGACTACAAAGTCCCTTTTCTTTTAGTGCATCAACACCAATTTCATGATAGAATATTCCTTTTTGAATGCATTTAAATGCTTCGTTAGCATGAAATACCGTGTTTTCCGGCAGGTTGTCCCAAGCAAACCAGTTTAAATCTTCACATTTATCCGGTTCCATGTTTTTAACCCCCACCCCATTTTTTGGCTTTAAAGAAAAGGTCTATACGATCACCGCTGGGATCATGTTTTGGCCGATATTCTACATGCACCAATTCAAGATCATTCAAACTTAAATCCACATTAACTTCTTCTTTCGCTTCTCTAATAATAGCTTCTGTGGGCAACTCTCCCTCTTCAACATGTCCAGCCGGAACCTGATAATTTCCGTCTTGATAACCAGTATTCATTCGCCTACCAAGCAAAATCTTTCCTTCTTTTTCTAATAAAATATATACTGCAGGCACGGGCTTGTTTCTGATTTTCATAATCAATTTTTATTCTTTAATAAATACATAAGCGTATCGTACCCTCGTTTTTCCTCGTCTTTTTCTGAAAGTCCAAAAGGTGCGAGTGCCGCGAATAATTCCTTTGAAACTTGTACCGGATCGGCACTATCGTCAGCCATTTTTTCCAGCTCCAAATAATCCCCCAATTCTTCTACCCTATCCAGGCAAATCTCAAACTCTCCTAACTTGCCTTTCTTGCGTAACTTTTTTACTTCTACCACCGGCTTCCAGCCAAGGAGTTGCAGAATCTGGTTCATGGTTTCAAAATTCTCAACCTTAGTTTCATATTCCAGATTATCCAATTCATGGCTAAGCTGTTTTTTTAAAGTTAGAATATTCTTTCCATCCTGCCGGCGGATTCTGATAGCAATATATCCCTCCCTACCTTCAAGTGATGCGTAATCCTCATTGGTGCTGGTATATACCACATCGTGCTGAAAAACTTCTTTGGAAATAATAAGCCCGGCTTCAGCCAGTTTATTTTCCAATTCCTCCAAATTATTAACTTTAAGCTTTATTTCAATTTCTCGCATAATTTTATTTTAATCCCCAAAACACCGTATTTTTCTTCTTCCTCCTTGGTATAAATTTTGTACATATCAGCCTTTACGTCTTCTTTGTCGGACTCAGTATAACCCAAATCCCTGGCAGGCACGACTTCAATGAGTTCGGAAAAGGTTTTATAGGTAAGTAAACCAGTGATTTCTACTTTTACTTTTTCAACAAGATCTGGAAGTTTTGAAAATTCAATAATATCTCCGATTTTTATGTCTCTCCGCTTTTCATCATATAGCCGGAGTTCGATAATTTTATGTCCTCCCTTAATGAGATTAAACGGCTTTTCTTGGAGCTTCATCTGAATGGAGTGATTTTTAGAATCTTTCAAATATTCTTCTATAAGCTCTACATCCTTAAAATCTTTTTCGCGATCCATGGCCTTTTTAAATTTTATGGTTTCTTCAATATTTAAAAATGGAACTTCATCAATAATAGTTGCAGTATCGATTGCTTCTTCAATGGTGGTTGAATAATTTTCCCAATCCAATTTAGTGCCAATTTCAATTTCATCTCCAATTAAAAATATCTTGCCCCATCGTATTTCTTCTTTATATTTTTTCGATTCTCTAAGCTTCTCAAACAATTTTGGCGCCACAATAATATCAACATCATTTGTATTTCTTATACCAAGAGCTTCTAAAATCCCAGCTCCAATAACAACATATTCTCCGGTGGAAAAGTTCAATTTTTTAACTCTTTCAAAAATAGTCATGCTTATTATCCTATTCGATATTTTCTTTGGCTTTTTTAATTAAATCGCGTAGTAAATCTTTATCTCCATAATAGCGTTCGATAAGAGTTTCCACTTCCAATAAATCACGCTCAAACGCATCTGGCTTGGGAATAAAATTACCCAATTTACATGAATCACTGACAAAGAAAAGCATATATTTTTGTCCATTCGGCAATGATAAGGTCGCATAAGGAATGGCATCTACAAAAGAAATTCCAGCTTCTTCTTCTGTTTCGCGTCGAAGTCCGCCCACAAGCTCTTCCCCTTCTTCAAGGTGTCCGCCGGGAATATCCCAACCACGTTCATTTCGCGCGGCTACAATTCTATCTCCAATAAATCCGATAAGATATACTGAACTTACTTTTGTTTCGTTTATTATCGCTCCTTTTGGAATTAGAGTAATTTCTATTTTCATTTATCTTTTTAAATCCAGAAGCTATAACTTATTTTTTATCCATAAATCCAATCCATCATTCTGACGTCTTGGCACAATATGAAGGTGAAAATGGAGTATTGACTGCTGAGCATCTTTACCGCTGGCATGTAAAAGATTTACTCCGGTAGCGTTATTTTCTTTAATCATACCTGAAGCAATTTTCTTACCGGTAATTATGAGATTTTTAAGGATTTCATCATCAATATCAAAAAGATTTTCAAAGTGATTTTTAGGTACAAGCAAAACATGCCCCTCCGTTATTGGTTTTAGGGGTTTGAACGCCAAAAACATCTCATCCTCAAAAATGATATCTGCCTTGGCTTCCTTTTTTATAATTTTACAAAATATACAATCTTCCATAAATTTAAAATTATCATTTGAAGCATTATAACATGCTTTCAGAGAATAAAAAACGGGGCAGCCCATTGTGACTACCCCTTGAGAAAGAGCAACTGTTTGATGTATTTTTCAGTTCTACCAACAAAAACAGTCTTATTGGCAGAATCTTGCTGAATCGTAGCTCGCAGGCTAAGAAGCGTTTGAACCAACCTGCCCAGCAAGTAGATTTGCTCAGCTTCTTTCCTGCTAAGGCAGAGCATCTCGGCAACCGGTCCCAAAGAAAACTTTTTCAAGTTTTCATACCATTCCTTTGCACCGGCATACCGATAAACATCTCCTAGTGAACCACTGAAACAAGCAAGATCGATGATCGGAATACCGGTTACTGATTCTGTCGGATCTGCAAATTTCATGCCAACACCACTAAAGAAAATGTTGCCCGGCATAAAATCCCAGCTCGCAAAGCAGAATCTGGTCGTCTGCTGAGGCATAAGACTATGGAGTGTTTCCACGGCTCCATTCAACTCCGAAGAACCGAAATGAGCTTTGAAGAAATCCCTGTAGAGATTCTTGGCTGTTTCGATCTGGAAATTGATATGGCCGCTCGGATCGATTCCGTCACGCAAACTTTTGGCATAGATCTTTAACAGCTCGCTTTCAAAGCTGTTATAGGTACTTGGATCAATTTGACCTCCCCGTAAAAGAGCAGCCAGATCGTTACCACAATCTTCCATAAGAATGTGGCCGCCCTCTTCGCTTACTGAGCTGGATACGATATATGGAATAAAGTAATCCAGTCCAAGAATCTTCAGTTTTTTGTATCCTTCCAAGTTCCTGCGTATTTCCTCCTTGCCCTCAACGTCCTCAGCAGCCTTGAGTACGAGGAGTTGGCCGGATCGATTCCTCACCCGATAAATGTGACCGCACCTGTGACCCGAAGTGATTTGTTCAATCACACTCAGATCATTTGAAGCGACAAATTCGCTTATCATCAAGCACCTCCGTTGGTTAAAAGAAAAAGGGCGGGTCTGACAAGTTTAACCCCCATCAAACCCGCCCATAAATTCGACTCAACAGAAAGGATTCTATTGAAGCCGAATCTTAAACCAGACGCGCTTGCCGACCTGGAACACCTCCCCGTCCGACAAGGTAAACTGTTCCATGGGATCAGTGACTTTGATATTATTCCGAGTCACGGCACCCTGTTGAAACAGCCGCCGAATCGCACCCTTGCTCTTGCCGTCGCCGAAGAATTTCTGAACGACATCGAGAGCAGTGACAGTCGGTTTATCCACGACAACCTCGGGGATGTCGGACGGAGCCTGGCGCCGGGAGAACGTTTGGTCAAACCATTCGCGCTCCTCCTGCGCCACCTGATCGCCGTGGTATCTCTTGACGATTTCAGCAGCCAGTCGCTTTTTCGCTTCGAGAGGGTCAGACTGAACCAAATCCGCTAGACCCTTCAGATCTGATTCCGACACAGAGGTGTAAACCTCAAAGTACGTGTAAATCAGATTGTCCGGCAGACGCATTGTCCTGCCGAACTTGTCGCGAGGCGAGTGACCGAGTCCGATGTAGTTGTCCAAGCTTTTGCTTTGCTTGGCGACTCCATCAAGCCCCGGCGTGATCTTCGTCGTGATGATCACCTGCGGAGTTTGGCCGAAGCGTTCCTGGTAGAACCGTCCCATCATCTCATTAAAGAGCTGATCGGAACCGATGATCGTCAGGTCAGACTGCAGCACAAACGAATCATATCCCTGAAGAAGCGGGTAGATCAGTTCATGCATATAAATCTCGGCCTGATCTGCGAGCCGTTTCTGAAACATGTCCCGCGAAATCAGGCGGCCGTGAGTGACCATCGAGAGAAGCTTCAGGAACTCCCCGGTCGGCATTTTTGCGAACCAATCGGAGTTCTTCCTGATTTCGAGCAGCTCGGGATCATCGAAACGAAGAACCATCTTGGCCTGATTGATGAATTCCTGAGTATTGCGCTCAATCTCCTCCTGGGGAATCACGGGCCGGGTCTTGCTCTTGCCGGTCGGGTCACCAATCTGAGTGGTAAAATCACCGATCAGAAAGATAACCTTGTGGCCGTGATCCTGAAGCAGGCGCATCATCCACAGATTGACCGCATGTCCGATATGAAGATAGGGAGCCGTCACATCGACTCCGTATTTGATCCGGAGGCGCTTGCCGCTGGCGAGCAGTTTCTTCCACTCTTCGAGCGAGAAGATTTCGTCGGTGGTGCGGACAAAGGCATCCTGAATTGCGGTGATCGTTTCCTCGTTCATGGTATCATATCCTTCTTTCTGGGGTAGAGGTTTGCATTACGACAGACCTCCGGGTTTTAGAACGATTTTAGCAGTGAATCCCTTTTTCTTTCTGGCAGCTTCCAAGGCATCCAGAAACTGAGACAGTGAAAACCTGTGGCTCAGAAGAACGGCTAATTCCTCCTTGTTTTCGCCAATTAGCATGGCGGTTTCTTCAAACTCCTTTCTTGTGTATCCGTTCGAGCCCATCAAAGTAGCTTCCTTGATGAAAAGTTCGCGAGCGACGAGCGAATAGTTATAGCCTTGTGCGTAAACGCCGAGGACCACAACGCTTCCACCTGCCTTCACTGCTCTTAAACTTTCATCAAGAGTTTGAGGTTGAGATCTGCCGACAGTTTCATACACCTCGTCGTATGATTTTGAGCACACATCTGCATTAAGCAATCGTGCTCCCATCTTTTCGACAAGGCGCAGATTCTCGGGATGGATACCCTTGATTGACACCTCATGGCCACGCTTTAGCAATAGCCATGCAAGCAGACAACCGATTGCACCATCTCCGATGACCAGACAACTTGAGCCGGATGATGTCCTGCTGACGAGATTGGCGGAGTGCAAACAAACCGCCAACGGATCAGTAAGAACGTAAGAATCGTGCGGAGGCGGCTCAACTTTCGTCAGATTTTCCAGCGGAACATTTACGAACTCCGCAAATGCGCCCTGAATAGTTCTGCCGATCGCCTCAGCTTTAACGCACAAATTCTCTTTGTGCCGGATGCATGCATCACAACTCCCGCAAGCGACGATGGGCATACAAGCCACCCAGTCACCCGCAGAAATATTGTTGGCGGATCCGTTCACTTCGACCACTTGGCCGAAGAACTCGTGTCCCAGAACTCCCGTATGGTTAGCGGGCAGATTGAAGTTTGTCAGTTTCGCGACATCGGTTCCGCAAAGTCCCGCACTCTCAACTCGCACCCTTGCCCATTGCTGAAACAAGGGTGCAATTGGCAGATCCAGGCATTCGATGGATTGCCCGAACAGAACAACGACTTTCATGAGTTGCCTCCTAAGAGCATGTGAAGCGATTTTTTATTCCCTCCGGTAGCCTCGATGAATTCTTCCAACTTGGTTAAGCAGCGTCCGCTTCGGATAGCATCCAAGGATGCCCTAAATCCTTCCTCAACGGTCGCCGCTTTGTTGGACAGAACGAGAATGGCGGCGGCATTGAGGGCGACGGCGCACTCCCGAGGAGCCGTGCCTTTGCCCTCCAGTACTTTCACTGCAAAGTGGATGTTCTCGATCAGAGATTCTCCGGATTGCAGATCGGCAGGGTTGCACAACGGGCATTGATTAACAGATGCGAAGTTCAGTTCCTCAACATCCTTGATCAATCCTCCGCTAATCTTTCCGATTGTATTTTTCTGCAAAGGAGTCAATTCATCCACGTAGTGGATATTGTCATGACTTGAAGCCACGACCATGACTTCCTTGCATTTGAAACTGCGGAATACTTCCAACGAAAGTCGCACCTTCGGGTGAGACAGTCCGTAGAGAAATGCATCGCAGACAATGGGATTGGCGATAGCGGGAAGGCCGAAGCTTAATGGGGTCGGACCGAAGGTTTTTCCTCCGTAGACTCCGTCAAACTTGGGAATCAGATCTTCGATCGGAAACAGACCGAACTTTGTGGAAAGCAGCACGTCACTCATTTCTTGATGAGTGAGAGTTTTTGCTCCCACAACCGCAGCGAAATCTCTGGAACCGCTGACAGAGGAAGTGGCACCGGAGCCGGGTTTGGCAACGTAGGCGCCCAGTGTTGCTGCGACGATGCATGCCGGGGTGGAAATATTAAAGGTCTTAAGACCCTTCTTCCCGCTCCCGGCCACGCCGACCAACACTTCTCCTTGAGGAATCGACGGCCTGAACCTGATCAAGCCATCGATATTGAGGGCTGTCCTGATCAGGGTCGCCACCTCCGAAGAAGTGGGACCCTTAACCATCAGTCCATTCAGAAATGCGCCCAACTGAGCGTCCCGGGCTTTGACTTGCGGATGAGTCAGGATCAGCTTGAATGTCCTGGCGACGAGATCGGCACCGATAGGCACACCGACATTGAGCCGGTAAAAAACTTCGGCGATCTCATGGTTCGGGTTAACCTCTTCCATAAGACTTTTCCTTTCTTCCTGTAGGTTAGTTATTTATCCACCCATCGCTGACAGAGTTGCGACAGATGAACAGCGTATTCACGCTTAATGTTCTTCCAGCGTTCGGACTGTTTGCGACACTCTTCGTATGCCTCGGCGATTTGTTCGCTGCCGTAAAGACTGACAGCGGAAATCATTTGGTATACGACGTTTGTTTCCGGAAAATGTGTCACAGTTTCTCCGTTTTCGATCAGGCTGATGATTTCCGTTTCCGGCATATCAACAGTGATTCCTGACTCAGGAAAGCTCTTCGACATCTTGGGATACCCGTGGAAACCACGAATCATCCCTGAGTACATTGCCGCATAACTCTTACCACAGAATGCAACAGAGTTATCTGCAGCAACGCGCTCCAAAACCTGACGTCCGAAGCTTACGTACTTATGCTCGTCGATTCCCAGGACTACCAAGACGGCATTGAAATTACCATCTCCGAACAGTTCGAGGAAATCAGCAATCATAAGATTGAGCGAAAGCTTCCGCCGGTAGGTCATTAAGGAGTCAACTTTCCCTTCCTGGGTGTAAAACCCGTGCAGATCCTCTTCCGCCTGATTGAACATCTCATCGTCCATGTGATGGCCGATGAGATATGCCAAGCGCAAAGTGGTCAGGGAATCGAACTGCGAACGTAATCTGTTAGGATAAACATCATTGAATCCGAGATTCAAGATGAATTTCCTGTAAGATTCTGCCAGTTCTCGGGTCCTCTCGAGAGGAATATTTTTCCCATTGTGGGCATCGAGATCTCCCAGAACAATCTGCACAGGAATTCCGGCTTGTTGAAGCCTTAATGCGCGCAGAATCTGAGACAGGGTTCCCATGTGCGGGTTACCGGATAAACCGAAACCCGTTGTTGCAATAACACGTTCACCGACGCTTAGAGCATTGGCGAAACTCTTGCCGTTCATGTGGCACAACCACTGCCGTTGAAGATATTCTTTGGTAAGGCCTCCGAGCGAGAAAGAGATTGGCTCAAACTCCAAGGGGCTGTATCCAAATTCCTTCATGATGGCATCGTAATACCGCTGATCAAACACAACTTCACTCATTTTTATCTCCTGATTCGTGCTAATTATTCAGTTTTCAATGCTAAGAACCTTTCTTAGCGAACTGCCATTATACTAAATTAAATTTTTGAATTTGTCAATGAGTTAAAATTGCGTGAGACAACAAAAAACGACGGTCCTAGCTTTCATCGAGGCCTCTTTTATTATTTTATTTTTGCTATCTTTTTGGTAACCGATCCCTCGAAAAGACGAAACGCAGGACGTTTTTCTTTTTGATAAATATATGGAATGCCGATAATTTGCTTACATTTCGAACAGATTAAATTAGGGATTTTTTTGATAGCAACGTTTTGCAGCTTAGCTAATTTCCCTGGAAAGAAAATTCTATCAAGATACATCCTCTTTAGCGGGCCAGGCCCATCTTTTTGATACAGCGCAATAGGATTGCTGCATTTTTCGCATTTAATTTCCAAAAGCCGGGAATATCCTCCTCGAGCTTTTTTGTATTTATCCTGCTTAAACTTTACTTTTTTCATATCTTTTAATTAGCTCAATATCCCTCAAATCTTTTCTCCTGCCAAGTGCTTTCTTAAACAGTAGCAGTTCCGAGAGCTGTATAAAAGGAACTACGTTTATTACTTCAGCATCGATGATAAGCTCGATGAAAAAATATCACCGGAAACTTACAACAGAAACTTTGAACGCTACAACAAAGAGCAGGATGTTATCCTGGATTCTATTCAACGCCACAAGCAGGCCAACATCAGCTATTTTGAGCTAGGGTAAAAGATTTTAGAACTTAGTCAAAAAGCGAAGCAAATTTACAATGAAATGGCTACTTTGGAAGAAAAACGCTCTTTAGTTGGTTTTGTATTTTCGAACCTTCAATTGAAAGATAAAAAGCTAATGCCCTCCTACGCAAATGCGTTTCAGCTAGTGACTGAACGAGCTAAAACCGGTAATTGGCTGCGGGACTAGGATTCGAACCGTCCTGGTCGCCCTATTAGGGCTCGAATCTGAGATCTGTCTAGTGTATGTTTAATCCTATAAAATATGGTCTATAAAATCAATTATTTTATATAAATAAAAAAATCCCGATAAGCCTAAGCCTATTGGGACTAAATTTTTCAGATTGTCAAAGAGCTATTAGTGCCATACCTCCGCATGAGAAGTAGGCACATCCACCGCAGCGTATAGGACACCGTCCGGACCGTATCGCCTTCGGTCCTCCGCTGTCATCTCGGAGAGTTTTTTCACTCTTCTAATGGGGGGGCTGTTGACGAATCTGATCTCGTCAGGGTACAGCTTGCGCTCATCTTCAGAAAGATGTGCGTAACGCTCGGCGTGATCGGCGTAGTAGATGTACTTCATGGTAATCTCCTTTCAGGGATGTTGGATGGTTAACCACATTCTACCACAGGGGAGGGTTAGTGATAAAGTCAGCAGTTGCATCAATCCATTGCTCCGCTAGTTTTTGAGCCCGCATCCTTGCATTGTGGCCCACAAGGATGATAAAGTACTGGGGTTCATTGTCTCGAATTGCTTGTAGGCTAGCAACTATTTTTGATACCTCAACGAGCGTATCTCCGGTAAGCTTTTTCTGGGATTCAGAATAAAGGTAGGTTGCCATATCGCTCACTGGCTTGAAGAACTTCAGGTCAAACATCAACGCAGCCACCTTCATTTTCCGATTTAAGTGGTCCCGGTAAGAATCCGTTCTGTTAAAATCTGCAGAATCTCGTTGGGTTTTAACTTTTATCTCATCTTCAAAGCGGTGGTAGACGGGCCGCGTCTTCCAAAGGTTGAGCACGTGCTTCTTTTCTCGGTAGAAAACAGCTTCTTGTACCATCTTTACCGTTTTGTCATTACTTTCCATGGTTCTCAGGACATTCCATAGCCAAACATCATCCTTAAGGGCAAATCCTTTTGCATCCTCAAAGTTGAAATGTTCCTTGGTCACCAGTTGCATTTCCAAAGCCTTCTGTATCAGAAACCTTACCAGCGCCTTCATTTCCACTGTTTTGTGATGGAATTGCACCCAGGTATAGGTACGGTACCTATCAAGCAAAAGAGCTTCCATTGAAGTTATCGCTTTTTCGGAATAAGCAATAACCCAACTTTCGCCCCGTTGTTCGATGAACGCCGAGTCGCACAACCTCCGCACATCGTAATTGCCATACTCCCCACCTGCAGCAAGACCGTCCCGTTGCACAAAATCAATGCGGTCAGCATCGATTTCTGCGTCGACCACCGATTTTGCTACGTAGAGTGGATGACTAAAAGGCAGATTTTTCTCTCCCATCAGCCGCAGGAGCGAATCTCCTATAACATCGGGTACTCCAATATCTCTGATGATTTTTCTGGTAAGAGAAGCTCCAAAAGCCTCGTGAGGTTTTTCAAATCCCTCAAATCCTGTCCACTCTACTATGGTTTGCGAGTAGTGAGGATCTGCCCATTGTTTCATCGCATGCTCAAAAAGATGGCTGAGCGGGAAGTGGCCGATGTCGTGCAAAAGCGCATAGAAACGACATAACTGAATGAATTGCTCCTTGATTTCCTCGTTATTTTTGCTTAAGCCGGTCTCCGCACTTAACACTTTTCTGTAATCTTTCCACTTCGGGCTTTTTGTGAGCGTTTCAGCAATCATGCCAGCAACTCGGCATACGCCAAGCACATGCTCAAAACGAGATATGTGCATGGAGGGATACACGTAGAAGGCGACATCATTCTGTTTAATTTGGCGGAGTCGCTGGAAGCACGGATGATTGATGAGCATCATTTCTTTTTCGGTGAAAAGAATTGTCCCATGAATCAAATCACGAATTCGTAATACATAGTTCAGCATCGCAAACCTCTCTTTCTTGTTGTTAAGGAGCGATTTTATTTGTGGTTGTTATACTACATCAATTTCACGCTCATTACAAGAACAAAAAAGCCACAGTTATGCGGCTAAACTTTTGCGTAATTTTCGAATCCAAGAAAGGTCACCCGTCCTGGACTAGAAATAATTAGTGAAAATAGTCGAGGCAATCTGGTCTCTCGATACTTCCCTTCAAAGCTGCGGGACTAGGATTCGAACCTAGATAGTGGGTTCCAAAGACCCAAGTCCTACCATTAGACGATCCCGCAATGTTATATGTTAATTTTCTTCTTTAATTCTCTCTTACCTTTGGCTGTCTTATAATAAATTTCTCTTTTATATGCTTCATACTTATCTTGATAATCTTCTTTAAAAAGTAATAAAAGTGGTCTTCTACCCTTTGTAGAAGCAACATTTCCATCATTGTGATATTTTAACCTTTTTTCTATGTTAGAAGTACAACCTATATACAAATTTCCATCTTTTAAACTTTTTAGAACATATACAAAATACATTTTATCTTATGTGTCCTACCATTAGCCTCGCCCGTAGGCCTAGCCTACGGGCTACGGCCGAGGGACGATCCCGCAATTACTTTCATACTACTACTTTTTTTACAGTTTTCAAGGAAGATAGTATAATGTATCAATGAAAAAAATATGTCCTATTTATATTTTCTATACTATTTTTCTCGCTGTTTTTTTATTACTTCCTGGATTCAGTTTTGCAAAAACAGATTTATCAATATCAGAAACTGACATTACTTTTTCTAAAGATATTATTTTGGCGGGCAACAGCGTGACGTTGTACGCAAGAGTTTTTAATGTTGGCGATACTGATGTGTCTGGGTTTGTTGAATTTTTAAACAACAAAAAAGAGATTGCAAATCCCCAACCTATTTCTCTAAAACCCAACACGTACGACGACGTATTTGTTACTTGGAAACCCACCGCAGGAAACTACAACATAGAATCTAAAATTATCAGTACAAATCCTGCCGACGAAAATATAGAAAATAACGTCACTATTAAGAAAGATATTTTTATTGACCCAGACACCGACCATGACGGTATCGGGGATTCAAAAGACCCAGATGTTGATAATGACGGTCTTACCAGCGACGAAGAAAAAACATTAAAAACCGATCCGTTAAAAGCAGACACCGATGGCGATGGAATAAGTGATAAGATCGATGTATTCCCACTAGACAAGACAGAGTGGCGCGATACTGACCACGATGGCATCGGGGATAATAAAGACCCCGACATTGATGGCGATGGTATTTTAAATCAGGATGAAATTTCAAAATACGGCACTAATCTGGCAAATCCAGACACTGACGGCGACGGGGTTTCTGACGGCCAAGAAATAAAAGATGGTACCGATCCCAACAAGGTAAATGCTGTCCTTACTAGCCAACCCAAAATAAAAGATTACCAAGCTATCCCTGCCGCCCTTTTTGACTCACTACCAATTCCTAAAGGAATAAATAAAAATTATCTTTATGTTGGGCTGGCGGTCGTTGCAGTTTTGCTTATTGCCATGTTCTTTGGAAGAGGAAGAAGGAAAAGGAGATAATTAATTTTCTTTGTGGGTAATATCAACGATTGCCAATTCTAACGGCAGTGATAAAATAATCGCATATTTTATTTTATTTTCAGCATCAATAAACAACTCCAACATCGTTTGAATTTCTTTTTCTGTTAGTTTCTTGGTTTGGCTTTGCATCGTTGAAAATTCCTCTGCTGAGAAGCCTGAAGTATCTGCAGCCAAAAGCGAAGGATTTATTTTTACTAACAAAATCTGTCGCAGATAAAAAACAAGGGTTCTGGTAAACTCTTGTACGTCAACTCCTGCGTCTACCAAGCTATGTAAGAACACGATAGCACCCTTTGCATCTTTAGTTAATAAATACTCAATAAATTGAAATATTTGGTTTACCTCCACAATTCCCAATAACTCTTTTATCTCTGCCGTTTTTACCATGCCCGTTTTTCCAGAAAAACTAATGCACGTATCCAAAAGAGATTCGGCATCGCGAAACGAACCGCGGGCATTCAAGGCAATTAATGATAAAGCAGAGGATTCGGATTTAATCCCCTCTTTTTTTAAAATAAATTCCAGTTTTTTTATAATTTCTGGTACCTGTAGCCTTTTAAAATCAAAGCGCTGGCATCGTGATACAATGGTAGGAATCATTTTGTGAGCTTCAGTGGTGGCCAGCATAAAAATAGCGTGCGCAGGAGGTTCTTCAAGAGTTTTCAAGAGTGCATTGGAGGCAGATTTGCTTAACTGGTGACACTCGTCAATAATAAAAATCTTGTATTTTGATTTTACGGGAGCAAACTTAATTCCATCAATTAACTCGCGTACGTCATCAACTCCGGTATGAGAGGCCGCGTCAATTTCTATTAAATCTATGGATTTTGACCTCATTATTTCTTGGCATGAGGCACAGGTATCGCATGGTTCGAATTGACGGAGATTTTGACAGTTTATAGCTTTGGCAAAAATACGGGCCATGGTGGTCTTTCCGGAGCCCCTGGGACCCGAAAACAAGTAGGCATGCGAAACGGAACCCGCTTTTATGGCATTGGTTAGTGTTTGGACAACATGGTTTTGTCCGATAACTTCAGAAAAATTCTGCGGCCGGTATTTTCGATATAATACGATATTTTCCATTATTTCTTAAAGACAAAAAATTTATATCCTAAAAAATTCCATGAAGCCGCCGCGATTGCTGCAATAATGACGCTTATTTTTAACCAAATGGCATCGGGAAAACTAAATTGCGGCCCTAGTATTTCTGCGATGTAGTAAAAACAGGTAATATCGATTAATAGTCCGATAGCGGTAATAAAAAAAAACTGGATTATTTCTTTATGCATATCTTCCTTTTCATGCTTTCCGAATGCCCAGTATTTGTTTCCCCAATACTTTAAAAAGGTGGAAATGATAAACGACATACCTTTAGCTAATACCACGATTGGAAAAAACCAGAACAACAGCTCAAACAGTTTTAAATCAACGACCGTTGCTGCAGCTCCCACCAAAAAAAACTTTGCTCCCTGAAAGACAAACAGTAACTTTCTCCCAAGTAAGAAAGCCACCCAGAGGCAGAATAAAGAAATAATTGGAAACGCCAACCAAATGACTAGCCCCCAATACAGTCCTATGTTAATATTCCACTCCCGCAAGAAGTCGCCTATTAAAAAACCAATAACTCGCCCAAAAATTAGTGCAAAAATGACATCAGTGATTTTCATTCGTTAAATGTATCATAGATGTATTCTTTTTAAAAGAAGTCTAGGGCCTTAACAATGCAAAGAAACTTTGTTACAATACGGTTATTGCGTTCTCTAAGGCAGAATCCCCTTTATGAAAGACTTTTTATACGATATAAAACTCTTTTTGGAAAAAATAGATGGTGCACGGGATAAGATTCTCTTTATCTTTATCAAGCCATACTGGCCGCGGAGAATTTTACCTAACCATTTAACCGTAGTAAGGATTATTATTGGTTTGTCGTTATTTATCTTTTTATTTTACTTTAAAAATACCAGTGAGCTTTTCATTATATCGCTTTTTTGTGTGGGAGCTTTGACTGACATGTTGGATGGGTCAGTTGCCAGAGGCCTCCACGAAGAAACAAAACTCGGCGCAATACTGGATTCAGTTGCCGACCGGATTTTAATCATTCCTATTGCTGTATATAGTCTGTTTACCCTTCACCGATGGCTATTCTTGCTCCTTATTTTGCTAGAGGTTATCAATGCCCTGCTATCGGTGTATGCCCAAGGTAAAAATATCTTTATCAAGTCAAACATATTTGGAAAAATTAAAATGGTTTTGCAGTCAGTAGTATTCGGAGCAATTCTTATTTTTTGGCCCCGGCCTCCCAATATGTTTTTCATAGACCTTCTTTGGATTTCCATGTATTTTATCATTATTAGTATTTTCTTCAAAATATTAGAACTCCAAACCGCTCAAGAATATGAAAGAAATTAAAATTTACAATACTCTCTCTGGCAAAAAAGAATTGATAAAGCCCATCCGCGGAAAGAAAATACACCTTTTTGTATGCGGGCCAACCGTGTATGACTTTTCCCACATCGGTCACGCCAGAACGTATGTTATTTTTGACTGTTTCGCAAGGTATTTAGCCTATGTGGGTTTTGACGTTTTTTATTTGCAAAACATTACTGATATCGATGACAGAATAATTCAACGGGCGCGTGAAAAGGGCGTGGGAGCTAAAGAACTGGCAGAGGCTTTTATCAAAGAGTACTCAAAAGATATGAAATTGCTTAATGTTAGCAGCGTTAAAAAGTATGCCAAGGCAACGAGTTTTATGAAAGAAATTATAAGTCAGGTAAAACAACTGCAAGAAAAGGGATATGCATACACCCTGGAAGATGGAATTTATTTTGACATTTCTAAATTTAAAAATTACGGAAAACTTTCACACCGTACCGCTTTGCAAGCTGAGGATTCGGTTTCACGCATAGATTACAGCAAAAATAAAAAAAACCGCGGCGATTTTGCGTTGTGGAAATTTAAGGTTGAAGGTGAGCCAAGCTGGCCTGCCCCTTTTGGCGCAGGGCGCCCCGGCTGGCACATTGAAGATACCGCCATTACCGAAACATTTTTCGGACCAAGGTATGACATTCATGGTGGCGGAAGAGATTTGATATTTCCCCACCACGAAGCCGAAATCACCCAAATGGAATCTCTTTCAGAGAAAAAGCCTATGGCAAACTACTGGATGCACACCGGATTTTTAACCATTAACGGCCAAAAAATGTCCAAGTCTCTCAATAATTTTATCACTATTAATGACTTTTTAAAAAGACATCCTTATCAATACTTAAGATTTTGGATCGCAAAAAACTTATGGAGATCGCCCATTGATTATTCAGAATCGGTGCTTATAGAAGCGAAATTGTCCCTTGAAAAAATAGAGGAATTTTTAAGAAAGTTAGCCCTGGTTAAAAAGTCTACTGATGGAACCGGCAGTAAAACCAAAAAATTACTAAGTGAAGTAAAAGAGAAATTTTATAAACAGCTGGACGATGATTTTAACACGCCCAAAGCTTTTGCAGTATTGTTTGAATTCATGAAAGAAATAAATAAGTTATTAGACGAAGGGACAGTTGGCAAGAAAGATGCCCACCATCTCTATAAATTTTTCGAAGAAATAAACACCATTTTTGACATCATTGATTTTAAAAAATTAAAACGGTCAAATGTCCCGCAAGAAGTAAAAGAATTAGTGAAAATACGGGAAAACTACCGGAAAAGTTTAGAGTGGCAGAAGGCCGATGAAACCAGAAAGGAAATAGAAAAGTATGGATTTTTGGTGGATGATACACCCGATGGACCAATTATTAAAAAAGTGTAAAGAAAAGATTGGCCCACTGCCAATCTATAAAACTTAGAGGTCTCCTTTAAATCTATGATCTGTTTTTTCGACAAGATCTTGGACGGAAGTAATTTTTTCCACTTCATGTAAAGGAACTAACCTTACACTCTGAATCCCGAGCGTGCCCGGATAATACATTCTGCCCCTTTGATTCAGGGTGCCTCCTAAATTCTTAACTACGGCTTTTAGCGATTTTCCTTCAGTCAATCCAATAAATTTACCACTGTGCCAGAAATCGGCTTGGAACATAAGAAATTTCATGCCACCCCCTTGTGAGTTTTTCTTTGAAAGGACCGTAAGATAACCATATTTTAGTTTCTCAATAATGTCAAGATTGTTTCAATAGTTAGTTTTTGGTATACAAACGATATATGCCCAACGAAATGCCAGAAAAAAAGCCGCCGCAGAACATTGAAGCCGAACAAAGCTTGCTGGGGTGTTTAATGCTGGACAAAAACGCCATCATTAAAGTGTCGGACTTTGTCAAGACTGAAGATTTTTACAAGAATATCCATAAGGAAATATTTGGCGCCATGACTGATCTTTTTGAAAAAATGGAACCCATAGACATCATTTCAGTATCAACGAGGTTACGTGAAAAGGGCCAATTGGATGGCGTTGGCGGCTCAACCTATTTGAGTTCGTTGATAAACCTGGTGCCCACCGCCACCCATGTGGCAAACTACGCTAAAATCGTACGTGAGAAAAAAGTATTGCGAGATTTAATTGCCGCCTCCCAAGAAATCGGATTAGATGCCTTTGACGAATCACAAGAGGTTGATATATTGCTAGACAAAGCCGAAAAAAAGGTGTTCAGCATCGGCCAGAAATCTCTCACCCAGTCATTTATTGCCATTAAAGATCTCTTGCCCGCAACCTTTGAAAGAATAGACCAGCTTTCAAAACATACCGGGCTATACCGCGGCATTGCTACCGGATTTCGCCAACTTGATAATATGCTGTCGGGATTGCAACGGTCAGATTTAGTTATTTTAGCAGCCCGGCCATCTATGGGAAAGTCCTCTTTGGCTTTAGATATTGCCCGCCACGTAGCGGTACTTGAAAACTTACCCGTGGGAATTTTTAGCCTTGAAATGTCAAAAGACCAACTCATAGAACGCTTACTCGCCAGCCACGCTAACATTGATTCGTGGAGGTTAAGAACCGGAAAACTACAGGACGGCCAGGGCGACAATGATTTTTCACGGTTGCAGAGCGCCATGGGAAGCTTGTCAGAGGCCCCCATTTATATTAATGATATTGGAACCGCTAACATCTTGCAGGTGCGGGCTATGGCCCGACGCCTCCAACAAGATAAAGGTTTGGGACTTATTATTGTTGATTACCTCCAGCTCATGGATTCCACTAATAAGTACGCTACCCCAATTCAGCAAGTGACAGAAAATTCTCGAGGGTTAAAAACCCTAGCAAAGGAACTCAATATCCCTATTCTCGTTTTATCCCAGCTTTCACGGGCGGTTGAGCAGAGGACCCCCCATCGGCCCATGCTTTCTGACTTGCGAGAGTCAGGGGCCATTGAACAAGACGCCGATGTGGTAATGTTTATCTACCGGGAAGATAAATACAATGAAAATTCATTAGAAAAAAATATCGCCGAGATTATTGTGGCAAAGCACCGGAACGGTCCTACGGGAGCCATAAAATTATACTTTGACGAACAACGGGTAAGTTTCAGAAACTTAGAACAAAGTGATTATGCTTCAGAGGTAGAAGTGGCGTAAATACCATGTCAGATACTATTAAAAAACTTACCGATTTATTTGCCAGGTTCCCTACGGTGGGAAATCGTACCGCTAGCCGGTTTATTTTTTATTTACTAAGACTCTCTGAAGAAGAAATTAACGAATTAACCAATGCCATTGCTAATTTAAAAAATAACGTGGCGCTTTGCGTGTTTTGTTTTAATCCATATGAAGGCCAAGGAAACCTATGTGAAATATGCAGTAATTCCTCGAGAAATCGACAGCTCTTGTGTGTTGTTGAAAAAGAAAACGATTTGCTGTCAATTGAGCATGCAAAACGATATCGTGGGTTATACTTTATTTTAGGAGGGACCGTGTTGTCACTAAAGAAAAATAATAAAGATGGATTAAGAATCCAGGCTTTACAACAACGAATCAAAAACCCTGAACAATTTGGCTTGCCGAGCATCCAATTTAGCGAAGTTATTGTTGCCACAAACCCAACTCCCGAAGGCAAGGCAACCTCCGTGTTAGTGGAAAGAGCCTTAAAGGAGTTGTCACAATTTCCCAATCTTAAAATGACCCATTTAGCAAAGGGATTACCCGTTGGAGGTGAGTTAGAATACGCTGACGAAGAAACGCTAGAATCTGCGTTTGATGGTAGAAAGTAGTAGTTTTTCCCAAATTATTGGTTAACACGTAACGCTGCGGTTACGGTAATTCTCTTATAGTTTTTACCCGGGGGCCAGCAACTAATAATCGTCAGTACGTTGTCGGTTTTAGACAGTTCAACAGATCCAACATCTTGTCCTTGGTCAATAATCTTTTTTTCTACGACGCGGTAGGTGTAAGTTTTACCATCAAAATGCAACATAATAGCATCGCCAGAATTAAGGTTGTTGATGTTGCTGAAAACCCAGTCATGTTTTATGTGGGGCCAATTGGGAGGAGCCGAGTGACCCAAAATTACTATCTGGCCGTTTTCTCCTGGTAAAACAGAACCGGGATAATACACCACGCCCTTGTCTAAATCTTTTGCAAGCGTTGATGTATCAATATTTTCTGCAATGACCAAGGGTGTGGTAAGTCCAATAATTGGTATTTCTAAAGAATTATTTTCGTTTGAATACGCATAGATTTTTTTAGGTTCAGCGGGTAGTACATTTTGGGCGGCGGCAACAAGGACTGCCCCTTGGTTACTGATATTAGTGGTAGTATCATCGCTGACTGCTAAAAGATTACTATCTTGATATGGGTTAAAAAAGTCGTACGCTAGCCCGTCCATTTCCTTGTAATTAAAAAGCCAGGAAACATTATCCCAGTTGATGATAATGTAGCTTAGGATAAAGAAAACAACGAAAACAATAATGTGCTCTTTTCTTTTTTGGTCCATAAAATAGGTAAAAACTATACGGTTATGTTAAATGGCAGTATGTGGATGAGTGCATCTTTATTCAAAAAAACAGCGAGAAAAAGCATTGCTATCAGCAGTAGTGATTTGAAAATAAGCTGGCTATTTTGAATGCTAAAGTTAATCAAAATATTAAGTAATAACGATATGCTTATGACTATAAGAAATCCATACAATATATACTTTATTAACTGCTCGTAGTCGTAAACAATAAAATTCAAAAAACGGATATAGGGGGTATCGTTTGCGTTTTCGTTTGATACTACCGATTGACTGATGGTATCTTGGCTTCCCAATATATTTTTCTCTACAGGATTTAGAGGGACGTCTTTTATCGGCTCTTCCTTTGAAACATTATTATTCTTAGTAGCGGTTTTGGTTCCATTAATTACTATTTTCGCCGCCACAGGCTGAGGTAATAAAGGCGCCAGAGCAACTACTTTTTTTGCTGGCAAACTTCCAAAGAGCTGGACTACAACAACAGCATTATTATCGCCAAAGCCAGATAAAATTGCGGTACCTACTTCTTTATAATTCGGATTTAATAAATTATCTCTGTGTGAGGGCGAATTGAACCACGCGTCAAATACGTCCCTGGAATTAATAAAACCTATTGCTAAATTTTCTCCGGCATAGGTATAATGGTATCCCACCTGGCCAAACCAAAACCATGGGCTAACACCCTGCGGACTCTGATGAGAGAAATAGCCCTTTTGGATCATATCTCTCGCCTTAAGCGTTGCCGCTTGGTCTAGGGCAGTATTTTCTTGGAGTGCATACAACCCGGCTTTCTCCCTGCTTTGATTGATGCTGTTAAGGAGGTCTATTTTTGTAATATCAGCAAAAAAAATATTTTTTGGGAAGGGAATAAAAAAACCAGCTACAATAATTCTTGCCGCTAGTAAGAAAATGACCAAGTAAAATAGTATTCTGCTTCCCAAAAATTTAGGAGAGTATTCGTTATCTTCGCAGGGTATCAATAAGTTTTTTATGTGAAAAAGCGCCCTGGCGAACACCTTTTCACTGTTTAGCGCATAGTCCATGTAACTGAATATAAACTAAACTATTTAGTTTGTCAATTGAGGCTTTTTCACCTATAGAACGCTTTGTCCTTGTATTGTAAATAGATATACTTGAGATTTTTTCTTGCGTCGCCAAGAATTTCATTTTTCAAAAGAGCGTTCATTTTTGCAATTTGTAAATCAATATCTGAAGTCGGATCAAAATAGATTTGCCAATGTTCTGATGTCGTAAATATCAATGGGTTGGAAACAAGTATTTCTGTAACATCTATTTGAAAATTATTTTTTAGGCTATTTTGCACCTTAATTAGTGTATCGGCCATTTTTTTTTCAATAACGTTTTCTCCGTTGAAAATGTCTTTGTTCGTTGGAGGGGCATACACTACCATCGTGTTTTCTGGCACCCTCTGCAGAAGTTTAAAAATTACCCCATTTCCGTCTAATGAAAAACAAGTATTTCCCACTGATTCGCTTGAATCTTTACTTGGCTTCTGTTCGCAAAACACCGCGTAGGGTTTCCGTTCTTTTATTTTTAAGAGAATACTATCGGGGAGGTGTTTATCTATGGTAATTTCTTCAATCTCAGGAAACGTGCGCAAAATATCACTGCGTATATTTTTCGTACTAACCGTAAAAATGCTTTTTGAATCAATGTTTAAAAAACCTGTGGTAATTATGTTCTTAGTCACATCAGATAACACAATATGTTGTATCTTGTCACTCGTAACATTTTCGTTACCAACAATATCAATTTTTGCAATTTGGAATTTTGGAAAAAACAATACAAAGTAAGAAAGACCAGCGATGATTACTATTAATAAAATAATAATCCAAAACAAATGCCTTTGAAAAAACTGTTTCTTTCTTTTCAACCCCCGTATTCTAGGATGAATGTGTTTTTTTCGATAGCTCATTGTTTTATAAACCGCGCCTAAGCCGCCTTACTGTTTCTATTATATAATTTAACCAGTACTTTTGGGAAATAATAAAATCCTGTGTTTTTACGTACTCCTCTTTATGGCCACCAAAACCCATTTTAAAGAGTGTTGGACCAGAATAGGGATGCTTTGGGTATTTGACCGGGTCAGAGTACCCCCAAAAGTCATACACGTTGCACCCCCTTTTTTTGGCTTCCTTGATAGCCTCCCATTGCAGTAGATACGATGCAGGTATTTTTTTATATTCGGGAAGCAAGGCAGCATGGTGGTAAAACGCCATTTTTGACCAAAAAATTCCATAAGAAGCGGCGATGATATTTCCCTGGTATTTGGCAAAAAATAGCGCAATTTGATTATCTGGAGCAAATGCCGAAAATTCTTTTTTAAAATACTCTAAAGAAAATGGCACAAACTTTTGCTTTTTTACCACTTCTAAGTGCATCTCATTAAACACTTCAATGTCTTTAATGTTGGTGCTCTGAAAAATTTCTATATCTTTGTTACTCTTTGCTTGTTTGATTAAATATCTAGTAGTCTTGCGCATACCTTGCATTAACTGGTCGTCACTTGGCTCAATGTTCAGTTTCCAGGATGATTCAGGGTGGGTATGCAAAGGCCTTAGCCTAAATCCTAAATCTTTAAAGAGCTCTTCGTTTTCAGCGGTTCTCTCCCAAATCGGACTCACTCTTATAAAATCCACTTTTTCTTCTTTCGCTAATTCTTTTAACTTTTCCATTAAAACTTTTAGTATGTGGCTCTTGTTTCCTGTATCTTGGTTATTGGTTGTCGGTCCATGAGGGACCAATAAGAATGATCCTCTTTTTGCCGTGTGTTTAATAACTAAAGCTACCGATACTAATTCATTTTCCTGTATGCCAAACCGCCAAATCTTGTTTCCTAAAGACTTTTGAAATTCCCCCCAATTCCAAGACTGTAAAAACGTTTTCTCTTGACATTGCAAAAGAAAATCTTCCCATTCTTGTTTATTTGTAATTTCTTTTATAACTATTGACATAAGTACAATACCATGCTACCATTGAGCTATACAGTTTTGATTTAAAAACCCATACCAAAGGAGTCGGAAAATGATCGAACGACGCTTTAAGGTAAATGTGTGGGAGCATCTGGTCAAGGAACAAGACCAAAGCGACCCGCAGTACGTCCTTTCGTGGTGTGGCCTACGTCAGCTTGCGTCCGAAACGACACAGCACGACAGCACCGAACCTTGGGGCGTGGGTTGTTTCAAGTGTATCGCCACCTCCAGGTTTACATCGCAGGAGGGACAGTAACCGCCTTGCAGGTTGTGCGGAACAACTTGACCGATTACCACGCCCGGTTAGCGCGTGGTTTTTTCATGCATATTTTTTCAAAAAATTAACTACTCTTTTTGCGTCTTCCATTGAAATATTGATGTGAGTGGGCAGATTCAGCGTTTTTTGGGCTAAATTTTCAGCATTCGGACACATACCCTGTTTATATGCCATTTTATCCAATTGTGTGTCCTGGGGCGCTATAACGCTTGTATACCAGTCTCCTAATAAGATATTCTCCTTGTGCCAAGCTTCATAAATGATTTCATGGGCTTTTGGATGAGTTATGGCAAAACGTAAAAATATATTATTGTTTTTTTCGGGCAATCCAAAGACAGTGTTTTTAAGTTCTTGGTAGTAAAACTCAGCAATTTTTTGGCGGTGTGCATTAAACATATCTAGCTTTTTAAATTGATGCAGAGCCATTGCCGCCAAAGCATTTGGCAGGGCTTTTGGAAAATAATCCGGCCTTTGGCCCCTTTTTTCCTGCCAACTTACCGCTTTTGATAGCAGGTGCAACCATTGGGAAAAAATTAAAAATATTTTCCCCAAATCTATAAGATTGTAAGCGGGTAAAATAATATAATGCAATATAATCGGGTGCAGTAATTGTTGCTTTATCCAAAATAATGAGGGCTGACCAAATTCTTTTTGTAATTGTTCCAATTTTCTACCAAGTTCATCATTATTGGTAGTTGCCATTCCTCCGTATACACAAGAAATTACCTTATCCCGTGAAAAGCTAAAAAAAGCTGCGTCCCCAAACGTCCCTACTTTTTTCCCATGATATTCTGCTCCTAGTGCATGCGCGCAATCTTCAATCAGTGTTATATTATTCTGTCGCACAATAGAAATAACCTCATCTATATTTGCCGCAAGGCCAAAGGTATGCTGGATGATTAATACCTTTGTTTTGGAAGTTATTTTTCTTTTTAGATCCTCAACATCTATGTTAAACTCATCAGCTGCATCTACATATATCGGATTTAAGCCCATCCATAGTATAGGATTTGACACGGCGTTGCAGGTAAAAGCCTGTAATAAAACATCACTTCCCTTTTCTAAATGTAATGCTTTTAAAATAGCGAAAAGAGACGACCGTCCACTGTTAAAAGAGAAAGCATATTTTGTACTTTGATATTGCTTAAAGTTATCTTCTAATTTTTTTACGGCATTACCTTTTTTCCATTTCCACGGCTGAAATGAGAGTTTCAACGCCAAAGCAACATCATCTTTTTGGACGTTGGGAGATAAAGAAATAGAAATAGGTTTAAATATATTATGTTTTGACATGCCCTCTTATTTATGATATTTTATTGATATTGGGGTTTTGACATTTCTTTTTAAGGAGATCGTCATGACAAAGTGGAAACTTAGTGGTGAAGAGCTTAATTTACTCCTCGAGGCAGTTTCTATTTCATTGGGCTATCGCTCTACTATTGATGAAGGATACTACTTGCTTCGAGGATTGCAACGTAAACTCCTCGACTTCCAAAACGAGAATAAGATATCTGGCAACGCGACCTTCGAACTTTCGGCAAAGACTAAGTAGTTCTTCACTACTACCACAATTCAAGGAGCTAACCTAAAAAGTTTGCTCTGTTTTTTTGTTTAGCAATTTAATTAATTCATTCGGCACTCTTCCCTCAAGTAATACTGCGTCTCCTTGTTTGCACAACGTGGTTATGGTTGAAAAAATTTCACCGGGTTTTTCACATAGCAACATATTATCTTCTTTCATCCCATATTCCATAGCTCCTTTCTTAATGTCTTCAAAATAATCTTTAGTGGTTATGATTGCTAAATCGCAAACCTCGGCTATTTTTTTTCCTATTTTTCTGTGAATTTCTGATGATTTATTCCCTAACTCTATTAAACACGGCACAACGACAATCTTTTTACCTTTAAAAATATTCAGATAATCTAAATCAGCTGCAACCCCATCGGGATTTGAAGAATACGAAGAATCTATTACGTTAATGCCATATATACCCTTCTTCAAGGTGATACCCGCTTGCTCTTGTTTAATATTTTTACAGGCTTTTGTAATTTCTTCTATGCTCATGCCTAATTCTTTTGCTACGAGGATAGCCCCCAGCATATTTTGCACGTTTTGTCTGCCCAAGACTGATACGTTAACATGCGCCATTTCCTTCTCTTTAGATTTTGCAATAAAAGAAATATAATTTTGGTGCACGACAACGTCTTCTGTCCAAATATCAGAATCTACTTTGTCTTTTTTTAACGTATATAATTTTTTTCTCACTCCTTCGCCGGTAAGCAAATATATTTTTTTGTACAAATCTAAACAATAGGTATTATCTCCATTTAAAATAATCAAACCGTTTTTGGGTAAAGACTCAACCAGTTCCATTCCACCTTCGGCCGAAAGAAGATTTTCCATTGACCTGAAGGTTGCCAAATGTTGCTGGTTGACCCCGGTAACCATTCCGATGCTCGGCTTCACCATGTCGCATAATAACTTTATACCACCTTTATTGTAGGAACCCATCTCTACGATAAAAATTTCGTGTTGGCTGGTTAGGTTGTTTAAAATAGTTTGAGCAATGCCAATTTCTGAATTTTTATGCTCCGGAGTTGATACCACATTAAATTTTTGAGAAAGAATAGTGGTCAAAAATTCTTTTGTTGACGTCTTTCCATAAGATCCAGTAATACCAATAACCGTTACATTTTTGTGCTGGCTCATTTTATCCTTTGCCTTTTTTAAAATGGTACTTCTGCCAACGACAAAAAATGGCTGGACTAGTAATATCACCAGAGAAACAATCATAGGCTGGAGAATACTAAAGGTTGCCAACGAAAAAACGAAGCCGTACCACAATATATTCAATGACAAGCTTGCATACCAGAAAGCAAATGAAATTATTGACAGTAATGACGTTAATGATAATGTTTTTATGGTTGGTACGGGTTTTTTAACATTATTTTTGGCTACCGCTAAAAGAAAGGCTACAGATTCTGCGACATAGGCTAACAGTAAACCATAGGTCGCTACAACCCTTGTGGGCGAAACCAAAAAAAGTAGCCAAAGGGCATATCGTGTCACTGGGAAAATTCCAACCAATACCTTTTTCCCTTTGTGGGTCCTAAAATGGTCGATAAATCGCCAAATATGATATTCTTTTAGTTGCCAAAGGTATACCCAAAACAATGTAATTTTTAGCGTTACCAGGAACCAAAAAAAACTAACAGGTGTGATAAATATATCTATCATTGCAAATTCTCTAATATTTTTTGAACAAGCATTTCTGGGGCTTCCAACTGGAGCGAATGTTGAACGTTGGGCAATACCACTAATTTTGAATTACGAATTCTTTCGTGAATAAATTGGGCGTCTGACAAGGGTGTTACCGCATCTTTTTGGCCCCATAAGATAATCGTGGGAACTTTTACGAAAGACAAGCGCCAGGATAAATCTTCTGAGACCACGTTAATGTACGTTTCTTTCATAATTCCTTGGACGTAAGGGTAGTCGCTTTTTCTAAGTATAAATTTATAAAATGCTTTTCTAAAAAGCGCATAATACGGTAAAAAAGAAAATACTTTTACCACTTTTGAGGCACGGTAAAACATTTTTTTTGACCATGTCACTTTTCGTATGCATGAAGCAGAAACTAAAAACAGCATAGCAACTCGTTGATTGTATTTCACCGAAAATTTCACTGCTAACGATCCCCCAAACGAATGGCCCAGCAAATAAAAACTGTTTCCAAAATCATCTACTTGTTCAGTAAACTCCCGAATCCATTCAATGTAGGTATCCAAGTTCCACGCATTGATCGGTTCTTGGCTTTTCCCGAATCCCGGTAAATCAGGAATAATAATTTTTAGACCTTTTTCGGCCAGTAATTCTCCTATGTTTTGCCATTTACCAGAACTTGATGGCCATCCATGAAGTATCAGTAACGGCTTTTGGGTATTAGGGAAATTTTCACCAAAAACCTTGTAGTTTACCTCAAGATTTTTTACGAGTATTTTTTTTTCTATCATTTCTTTTTCGGCTTAATCACCTTAAATCTAGTGTACTTTTGCAGTATTTTTGGAACTTTCACACTCCCATCTTTTTGCTGAAACTGTTCTAAAATTGCTGGAATTAAACGACTGGTAGCAAGCCCCGAAGCATTCAAGGTGTGCACAAATTCATTTTTTTGGGTTTTGCTATCCCGATATTTTGTATTTGCACGCCTGGCTTGGTAATCTAACGCATTTGAAGCACTGCTTACTTCTTTATAAATATCCATACTGGGAATCCACACCTCAATGTCTATGGTTTTTGCCATAGCTTCTGATGTGTCGCCCGCCGCCAGTTGCACCGATTGAAAATGCAAACCTAGTCCTGCAGTTAACTTTTCTGCGTTTTTTACCAGTTCATCAAATGCTTTCCAGGAGTTTTGGGGCAAGGTAAACTGAAACATTTCAACTTTATTAAATTGATGACCTCGTATCATGCCGCGTTCTTCTGTCCTATAACCGCCAGCTTCTTTTCTAAAACACGTTGAATAGGCAAAATACTTTAGGGGCAAATCTTTTATCGGTAAAACTTCATCTCTATGGTAATTCCCCACCATCATTTCAGAAGTAGCATTTAGGCAAAGCCCATCTTGTGTCCAATATAAATCCTCCCTAAATTTAGGCAAATGCCCCGAAGTATAAGCGGATTGTTCGGTTAATAAAAATGGTGGAATTAAAAAGGTATACTTATTTTTTCGGTGAAAATCTATAAAGTAATTTAACAGTGCCCATTCTAAAATAGCACCATCGCCCCGATACACCCAAAATCCAGACCCGGACATTTTAGCGCCTCGTTCGTAATCAATAAGCTGTAAATCTGTTGCTAATTGTACGTGATCTTTTGTCGCAAAAGTAAAATTAGGTTTTTTACCAAATTGTTTTAAAACTTTATTATTTTCTTTACCGCCTAAAACCACATCATCGGCAACAATATTGGGCAGAGCCGACAGTTTTTCTTTTAGTTTTTCTTCCGTTTCTTTTATTTGTTCGTCTTGTGACTTAATCTTGACTCCTAATTCTTTCATTTGTTCAATAATTTCTGGTGTTGGTTTTGTTTTTGAATTTTTGTTTCTTTCCGCTTTTAGCGCCTCTACTTTTGAAAGAAGATCTTTTCGCTGGTCATCCAAATCAATAATTTCATCTAAGTTAAAATCTGTCTCTTTCAATCTTTTCAAAAGTGACTTTTTAACTTCTTCTTTATTTTCGCGAATTTTATTAATATCTAGCATGAAAGTTTATAACGCAGTAAAGTTTTTAAAGCTAGTTTAGTCAGGCACGTTAAGTATTGATGATTTGTATATTTCCGGTTTGTAGGATTTTAACCTTATAATATCTATGTGCAACCCCATTTCCTTTATTTTGCTCGCGAGTTTTTCGGTAAAATGGGTTTGATCGTATCCAAGACAAATAATTCTGGGTTGCACCTCTTCAATTACTTTATAAGGGTTATTTCCTTCATTTCCCAGTCGGGCTTCGTCTACTAATCCACATTCCCGGACAGCTTTTAGGCGTTCTTGCTCATTTAATTTTGGTAGCCGGGTTTTGGTTTTTATTATCGTAGAATCTCTGCCCACTACCACTACTAAATAATCGCCATACTCTTTGGCTTGCCTGAAAAAATCTTTATGCCCTTCGTGGAGGCCGTCAAATGTACCAAATGCTAACACTTTTGTCATTTTTACTTTTCATTTAATTTCACCTATTTTTCTAAAAGATTTCTTCCCGTATGTTTTTTTAAAGATACGCGCAATTTCTAGCAATTCACCCGTCATATAAGATTCGGCAAAAACGTTAAATACGTCTTCAGTTGAAAGAAATCTGTCTTGATTTCTGTTGTAAATTTCTTCTAAAATTTCTTTAAATATTCTCACTTCGCCTTCATAACCCATGACAATACCCTTATCTTTATCATTTTGCCTTCTTTCTTTTCTTTTTTGAATTTGTATGGGCGAATTCAAGAAAGCTTCCTCAAACTTCTCTGTTAATATTTCAGTTATTGCCTCATTAATAAAGGTAAAATAATCTTTGCCAGTTTTATCGCTTATTATTTCTAAACCTAGCCTTCGCGGAATAGCTCTACCTTTCTTATCACTTATTTGAAGTGTTTGAAATGACTGGAAATGCAGTACTTCGTGAATGACCCGATGGGTATTTTCCGATAAGCTATTTTTTTCTCGCATAATACCTATAAACTGAACTTGAGGCGCATAAAATCCTGCCTCTTTTCTCTTTGTTTCTTTTTCGGAATCCAAAAAATGAACTTGCTCTTGTTTCAAATGGACAGGAGAACCCTTGTACTTTTTTATAAATTCATCCATTTTACTAATAACATCTTCTATCATGGATAATTCCTCCTGTGATTTTTCCACTTCAATTAACTCTGTCTTGCCTAATAACCATTGCTCAGATAAAGGTTTTTCTGAGTTTTCTTTAAGGAATTTTAAAATGTTTTCTTCCTGGTACGGCGCGGCGTTAAAAATTTTCGAACAGACATTTTCTCTCTTTTCAAGGTCTTCAATTTTTATGAATTCGAAAACTCTATCTTTATTTGCAACCCATTCTCCACCACTTGTAGTATCTATTATTTTACCTTCCTCAAAATTTAGTTCTCCTTTTGGCATGATTTTAAGTTAATTATTTCGGTTTCATCAACGGGAAAATCTGCGTTTCACGGGCGGGTTTGTTCATGAGAAAGCTGAATAAACGTTCTCCGCCGATTCCAAAACCGCATGTTGGGGGCATGCCATATTCAAGGGCTTCTACAAAATCTTTATCAAACATTTGGGCTTCTTGATCACCTGCCTTACGCAGTTTTTCTTGTTCTTTAAAGCGTTCTTCCTGGTCAAGCGGATCGTTTAATTCACTGTATCCATTTCCCATTTCTGACCCCGCTAAAATTACCTGGAATCTCTGCGCAATTTTTGAGTTTTTTTCATCGCGCTTGGCTAACGGCGAAACATCTATAGGCAAATTAATTAAAAATCCAGGGCCTGCTAAATTTTTCCTGCAATACTTCCAAAGGTTATCAATGGCGCGCGTCCTATTAAAGCCTTTTTTATCGTACGTAATACCTAATTTTACCAGCTGCTTTTCCATCTCGGGTAAACTTGCTTCTAAAATGTTTATTTTGGCGTATTTGTTAATAATGGTTGCATAGTCATATATTTCCCATTTTTTGCTAAAATCTACTGTAAATTCGCGAATCTTAAATTTCAGCGTACCAAATGTTTTTTTAATGACATATTTATATAATTCTTCCACTAATTTCATACCCATTTTATAATCAGCGTAAGCCCAGTAAAATTCCATTTGAGTATAATCTTGCAAATGCTCGGCGTCCATACCTTCATTTCTAAATTGCCTGCCGATTTCAAAAGTTTTTTCAAATCCAGCCACCATGAGCCTTTTTTGCCACAATTCTCCTGTTGAAATTCGTAAGTATAAGTCCATATCCAAAGCGTTGTGATGCGTAATAAAAGGCTTAGCATCAGCTCCGCCAGTAGTAACTTCTAATACTGGAGTTTCAACCTCTAAAAATCCTTTTTTTGCTAAAAATTCACGCATGGCATTCCAAAATATGGCCCGTTTTTTGACCATTTCCTTCACTTCAGGATTAAATAACATGTCTAAGTATCTTTTTCTTAGCCGTTCTTCAACATCTTGAAGACCATGCCATTTTTCAGGCAAAGGCAGCAAAGCTTTTGCCAGCATTTTGTAATCTTGCGCTTCTATAGTTTGCTCTCCTCTCTTGGTTTTTACTAATACCCCTTTTATTTCAATAAAGTCGCCAATATCAAAGGCATACACAAAAAACTTATAACCCTTTTCACCAACTTTATCTTCTTTCACAAGTCCTTGTATTTTTCCAGTTCCGTCTTCTATATCTAAAAACGTTGCTCCTCCGTGCGTTCTCATTGCCCGTATTCTGCCTACCAGCACTATTCTTTTTTTACCCTTTGATAACGTTAAAAAGCTATCTAGTGCTTCTTGGACGGTATGAGTCCTTTTAGTCTTTGCTGGATAGGGCAAAACACCGATATCTTTGGTATCTTTTAATTTCCTCATCCGCACTTTTTTTAGCTCGTCTATGGTTGCCATTATAATTCTTGTTCTATGTTTTGCAGTTCTTTTAATTCTGCAATTAAAGCATTTTTTATTACTTCTGTTTTTGTTTCGTATTCATGGTTAATGCTTGAAAAGTGGTCGATTTGCCGTAATAACTGATGCAGTACGTCTTTTTCTTCACGAATTCTTGTTTTTTCATCGGGCATATATACCATAACCTCGCCATTAACACTTTCCACTCCGTATTCTTGCCAGTGCGCCATATCTACCTGAATGATTCCCCGCGGAACTAAATCTTTTGATTTTTCCACTACCACCCTGCCTTGCTCATTGCGTTCTGCTTCAACCTTAACTAACGGATTTCTTGTCATGCTTTTTCTTTTATCATCAACGCGCTGGCCTACCCCGGCGGTAACATCAACCGCCATTTTATCTCCATCTTTAAAAGTGAGCACAGCATCTATGCCCTTTTTGTCGTTAGCACCGCTACGGTTAGTTTTTTCAATGGATGCTATGCAATCAAAACTACCAGCAAGAAATTCAACCACTTTGTCTTCAATGTCATGGCCTGTAACCTCTTTCTCCTGAGATTCTTGAATTTGTAATCCTCTTTCACTTCGCATATTTTTTCATAGTACCAAAATTACAAAAATCAAACAATTATTGACATGTCTATAATTGAATGCTATAAAATAGACTGTGTGAGTTGTTCTTTGAATTCCCCATTCAAATTGGAAGCAAAACCCAAGGAGAAAAAATGACACAACAGCAGTGGGAGGAAAAGTTTTTGGAATGCTGTGATTCAGAAAGAATATTTCTTGATGCATCAGATAGTATTCCTGAAAACATTAAAAAGGCCTCACGGACCAATTATTATGAAGGATTAATTGCCTTTAGAGATGGACGTCCCATTTTTCGAGGCCAGATTTATCAAAATGATCATCTTCGGCAAGGCAAGGATTTCGCGATTAGAGTTGAAAATACATTTATTGGCGTTAACTACGATGAAGTTGAATTCCTTGCCTTGGGGCATCCTTAAAGGTGGCAAATTAGTTAGCCCGCCAACCACACAGCCAGGCCATCAGTCGCCCGGCTCTTTTTTTATTTATTTCTACTAAAATACCACTGTAAGACGTCGTGCGCCACAGGCAAGGTGGCCGCACGCAAACCTTGTACCCCCTCGATCGTAGCTACAAAAACTATTTTTGGATTGTCGTACGGGGCAAAATCAGAAGACCAGGTATTGTAAATGCCGTCTTTATTGGTTTCGGCGGTTCCTGTTTTTCCGGCGACCGGTACCGGCAAATCATTGAGCATATACGAAGACCCGTAGTCCTTTTGAACTCCATCTCGCATGCCTTCTCTGACAACTTGCAAATTTTCAGCATCAATGAAATTCTGGCTTATAATTTCTGGCTTGAATTCTTGAATAATGCTTGGGGTGTTTGAAGAGGAACTGATAACTTTTTTTACAATTTGAGGCTTATATAACGTGCCGCCATTGGCAATAGCGGCATAACCCACAGCAACCTGCAGTGGCGTAACCTGCAAATCAGATTGGCCGATGGAAAGGTTGTAGGTGTCCCCATCCCACCAGCTTTCATTTTTAGTCTTCTTTTTCCAGTCTGGGCTTGGCACAAACCCCCCAAATTCTCCAGGCAAATCAATGCCGGTTTTTTGTTCCCAGCCATACAGGTCAAGATACTTTTTAATCCGCGAAGGTCCCAGTCCCTGCTGGCCTTCGTATCCCCCGCCAAGGGTGTAAAAGTAGATGTTTGACGAAACCGCAATCGCCTTTCTCATATCAACCAAGCCGTGGGGTTTTACCCCGGCAAATTTATAGATTACCGAAGGGTCGTACTGGCTATGGACTAAAATATATCCTGGGTCATTAATCAGTTTATCAGGTGAAATAATTTTTTCTTGCAACGCTCCCGATGCCAAAAATGGTTTTATGGTAGACCCTGTGGGATACTGGGCGGCAATTGCCCTATTAAAAAATGGTTGGTTTGGGTCATTTGAAAGCGCGCTGAAGTCTTTTTGACTAATTCCATTGCTAAAGATATTGTCATCGTAGGCAGGATAGGAAACCAAAGCCAGCACCGCACCATTTCTTGGGTCTAAGGCAACGACCGCTCCCCTCTTTGCCCCGATATTTTTAATGGATTTTTCTAAAGAATTATACACTTGGCTTTGCAAATCAGAATCTATATTTAACACTAAATTATATCCGGATTTCGGCTCGGAAATAATATTTTGGCTTTCGTTTTGGCCAACGGCGTTTTTTGCGTTTTCAACTTCGCCCGGAATTCCCCGTAACTCTTCTTCGTAGTACTGTTCTAACCCCGATTTGCCTATGTAGTCTGATGCCGTATAACTGCCGCTATTTTTTAGGTCATCCTTGCTTATTTTTCCCATATACCCTAGCACGTGGGAAAATATGGGGCCCAAAACGTAATTTCTCACGGTGTTTTTTTCTATCTGGCAATCGGGTATATCACTAGCTCTTGCTTCCAAGACTAATAATGTTTCTTGATTAATATTTTCTGAAAGCAGTACTTTTGATTCTTCGGAAGCCGCTATTTGGTTTTCTACAGTTTCGTTGTCGGTGTTAAGCATTTGGGCCAGATGAGAAATTTCCTTCAAAGAATCAGGATTAGATTGTAAAAAGTTTCTCTTGTCACACACTAAGTCGTAGGCTGGCGAATTTGCAACTAATTTTTTAAGATTTACATCGTAAATAATCCCTCTCGCAGGCCTTACAAGGCTGATCTTTCCCTTATTATTTTGGCTTGCTATATACAACCTATTACCTTCAATAATCTGTAAGTAGAATGTTTTAGAAAAAAGCACCAAAGACGACAGTAAAAAAATACCGAAGAGAAAATATACGACCCTTCCATTAAGGGGAACTTCAAACTTTTTTTCGGTTATTCCTAATTCCTCCTCTTTGGTTTTCGCCAAAGTATCTAAAAAGACTTCGTGGGTTTCAATATCCTCCCGCCCCCTTTTAATTTTGTAGTAGTTATTTACCACCATGGTACGAATTCCTTATTTGAACAAGGTTAATTGGGTAGGATTTTTACCTGGGTAAAAATAAAAGACCAAAAGAGCTATTGCCATATTAAAACTCTCCTCCACAATAATATTTTGGCGCAATGTGAATGTTCCATGAGGGATGATGACAAATAAAGAAAATAATATCTCGTATAAAATAAAGGAAACCAAAAAAACAATTAGAAAGTAAAAAAAAAGATATTTCCCCCGCCGTTCTTCTAAAAGATAAAAGAGTATTTTCATTGCGCTATACGTAACCAACAACGACAATATCCCTGGTCCGAAGTAAGAAGAAGAAAATATATCTGTCACCAGCCCAGCTATCACTGTATAAAAAATTCCTTCGTGATAAGCGGTTGATTTTTCAAAAAAAACTAAAACAAAAAACAAAATAAATACCAGGTTAGGGATAATCCCCATAATACTTACGTGAGGCAGGAAACTGGATTGGAACAACCCTAAGAGGAAAAATACCGTAGTAACAATGAGTAGTTTTAACCACATAATACATAGAATGCTTACTTTTCTTTTTTGTAGTTTGTCACTACAAACACGTTATCAATAGCGTTGATATTCAAAAAGGGTTGAATGGAGGCGGTTTGAAATGGAACCAGATCGTTTTTATTAGTATTGATAACTTTTCCCACGAGCAAATCTTTTGGGAAAATTCCTTCAAGCCCTGAAGTAATCAAGGTGTCTCCTTGATTAATTTTAGCATCGGGAGAAACCAGATCTAAGTATATTGAAAGGTTTCCCTGGCCCTTGACAGCGCCGTAAATCGGGTTTTGAAGCGGGTCTCCCTGTTGAATTTTTACGTCTACGACACTGTGGCTATTGGAGATAAGGGTTACTTCAGAAAAATTTTTGTAAACTTTAGAAATTTTGCCATACACCACCTTTTGCGTTGATATAACGGGCATATTTTCTGTAATACCGTCGTCAGATCCTTTATTAATGAGAATGTTATCATTCACGGCATCTAACCTAATAGTTCCGGCCACCAGCAAAGTAAAATTATCACCCTTAGTATTCAGGGTAACTTCTTGAAGAGCCTGATGTTCTTTTACCGTTTCCTGGAGGGAAGAAACTTGTGCTAACAGTTGTTGATTCTCTTTTTGCAAATTACTGTTTTCTTCCCGCAGACTTTTAGTTTGTAAAAAAGAGGCTAAAAAAATATGTGTGATATCCCCCACACTCCAAACCATTTTTGACAAGGGTGCTGCCGCCTCATAAAAGTAATTTTTAATTTGGTTTCCGAATAGGTTTAACAATCCAACACCTACCACCAGTACCGTGGCGCCTATTATAATTTTTTGCCACAAAAAATGTTTCTTTTTTATAAATACATTCATAGAAATATAATCTACTGTAACAAAGAAACAAAAATACTACAAATTTCCAATAAAAAAACTGGCTTTTGCCAGTTTTTTAATTAAGTGCTGTGGTGGCGACTACCTACTTTCGCGCTCATCGCACTATCATCGGCCTTGGTGTATTTCACTTCTGTGTTCGAAATGGGAACAGGTGGGACAACACCAGTATAATCGCCACCACAAAACTTAATCTGTGGTTTGAGCCGCGCGCCAAAGCGCGCGGCAGTAAAAATATAAAGATATATAAAATCTGTATCTATTTGCTTCATTAAAGAAGCTACTTACGCTAAAAAATGTATGATGTATTAGTACGCCCCGGCTGAACACCTTACGGTGCTTACACCTGGCGCCTATCAAACCCCTCATCTTGGGGACATCTAAGAGTTCTCATCTTGGAGTGGGCTTCGCGCTTATATGCTTTCAGCGCTTATCCCTTCCCAACTTAGCTACTCAGCAATGCACCTGGCGGTACAACTGATACACCAGAGGTTGGTTCAATCCGGTCCTCTCGTCACGTTTAAACCACGTATCACTACGTGCGCAGACTATATCTTAACCCATTCTCTTGAATTAGGGTCTCGGCATCTTATGGCGGATTAAAATCCCGCCATCTTGGCACTTAAGCCTCAGTCGTTACGGGGTCAAACCTAAAATATTTAACAAATCTTGCTTAGTTTTCTTTTTCTTAGTGACATAATTATTTTTTTGGATAATAAGTATTTGATTTACCAATACCATTAAGTCCTTTTTGGTTAAAAGTCTTACTGACTTCTGGCTTAAAAGATCTGCCGCTTTATGCAAAGCTTTTGCCTGATCTTTTTTAAACCGTATAAATGGCAATAAATCATGTAAAATTTCTTTTATTTGCTTATAACCATTTATTCTTAGTTCGGTCATTCCATCATTTCTTCTAGAAAGATAACCTATACCAAGAATATTTTTTATCCAATAGAGAGACTTTTCATGTCGACTATCTTGATAAAAACAGATAGTGCACATAAAACGCCTGCCTAATTTGCCGCCTTTCCGCTTCTTTATTTGAAGCATAAGACTGCCATCACCATCAAGAAATCCTGCAATATATGCTAAATGTATTTTAGATCGACTTCCCACGGTATTGTCTTAATTAAATTTTTGGTCCTCAAGTGAATTGTACTATTATTGAAAGACCGTTGCAATAATAGTTATCAACAGACCAATACTTATTAAGATTTCACCGTTATTAGCCGAATTGTCATCATAGATTACTCTATGAAGTAGCAAAAATTTACTAGGATCAAATCTCCTCAAAACTCTACGCCTGCGGTAGATAGGGACCAACCTGTCTCACGTATGTTTCCACGCATTACTGCGTGCATTGGACTATATCTTCATCCAAAATTTGGGTGATCGACGTGTAGTCTCTACGGGGTATAAACACTAATTTTTGTAATTTCTTCAAAAAAGTTGGGTTACTTGGACATTTCCTTTCACCCTATCGAAGTAGGTGGGATGGCATTTTCATCTCCATCCAATTGCCATTTTCATCTTTTTCGAGTTTCACAAACTCGAAAAAGAAACTCCTCTGTCTGTTGGCAATATCTCTTACTCTTTCTTGTGCACTTTTATCCGAATCAATATCAAACTCATGTGTTCTTACTACTTGTAAACGATTTTCGAATCGCTTAAAAGTAAGTTTGCACTTCATAAGCTCTTTCCTTTCAGAAAAACATTGAATTACAAAAATTAGTGCTTATACTTCCCTCGGTATTGTCCAAGATAAATGGTTGAGATTTATATGGATTCCACCGAAATAGTCGATTTTTGCACCACAATATTACTACTGTGGGCCGCCGTGATATGTCGTGTATCCGCCCAAAAATGGGCGAGATAACCTCGGGATTCAAACCGTTGAACTGCTAAACCTTTCAACTTTATGAACTTTATAACTTTCAACTTGTTGAGATGCTTCGCCTCTCAACGGTTTGAACCCAGCTCACGTAACACTTTAATCGGCGAACAGCCGAACCCTTGGGAGCTGCTTCACCCCCAGGATGTGTTGAGCCGACATCGAGGTGCCA
>Ga0209515_10000952_pt1 | contig 49953 bp, 39 predicted proteins | sample Subgroupgradi54m_FD_187454 | JGI IMG/M metagenome (GOLD analysis project Ga0209515, IMG submission 187454) | Subsurface groundwater microbial communities from S. Glens Falls, New York, USA - GMW60B uncontaminated upgradient, 5.4 m (SPAdes)... ... | reverse complement strand
GCTGCTTCCCGCCACGGGGAAACTCCCGTTTCCCCGACCCCCTTCCCCTCTCTCCGCATTCATCCCCGCAAGAAGCTCGCGGGGAATTCTGCGGAGAGAATTAAGTTGCCAAAGAACACAAATATACTAGCAGAGAAGGGCTATTTTGCAAAAGACTTTGAACCCTAGGACTAAAGTGAAGTTTTTTAAAAATTGACAAATATTATTAAGTTTGATATTATTTCAACAGAGAAAAACTCAACGAATGGAGACATATGAACACTCTAGAAAGAGACGTACTACGCACCCAGCGAGAGCATGAGACAGTCACGATGGTAAAGAAACTCGAGGGACAGTGGGACATTGGTGAAATAGAGATTTTGATGCTCATCTTGGAAGACACTTTGATGAGCCGTCATTCCAACTATCCCGACATTTTGATACTTACAGGGGCGCATTCAAGGAGAGAGCTTGAGACCGCCCTTTCTCACAACAACTTCGAACGGGTGGTGGTCGAGGGACACCGCAACCCCGAACTGCCCTTCCGCCCCCAATTCATTTAAGGTAGGGCAATCTGGAAAATACAGAAAGTTTTGAAACCGCGAATTTCGCGGTTTTCTTCTATTTGTCACTTACCATACATGTCGCCGAGGAAACTTGACAATATATATTGAACATAGTATGATACTGGACAGTAGCAGCAACCCAAAAAAGAAAAGGAGAAATATGCATTATTCGCCTGTGACAGGAATGCCGATAGGCCAGATCGGAAAGTTGACCCTCTGGTACGCGATTGACGAACCAGAGGGAGTACACCACTACACATTGAGAATCCCTCTGCTGGACCTCGAAGCTCCCCTCTTGCTCGATGAGCTTCCGTCTTTTGGAAACTTGAAGGCAAGCGAGATCAGGACGTCGGTACACCCGATCTTGAAAATCTTCTCATCAATTTTCCCCGAGTCCCCTATCGGCTGGATGGGAAAATACGAAGGGGCGATAGCGCCGCATTACCTTATCGAGTTGCCCGAGTCGGCAACAAGGCCGCAGGTATTCAAAATGATTCGTGAACTCAACCGAGAAATTGGACGAAACACCCCACAAGCTCCGCGACCGAAAGTGGCCGCCGGAACTCGGTGGAACCAGTTCTTCGATTGGATGCCCCGGCTTTGGCCCCGTTCCCTGCAATGGTAAGAGACGAGCGAAAGTCGAGGTTAACACCGCGCAAACAGAATGTTTGCGCGGTTTCTAATTTTCCAAAAACCGACAAAGCTCATCAAGGTTGACCTTTGATGAGAAAAGACTAGACTGAAACTAGAAGTACCGAACGAAAGGACAGGTATGATACCAATCATCACAATCAAGCGAATTGCCCGACGAGTGGAAATCACAGCGCGGTACGGTGACGAGCTAGTCATCACAGGATTTCTGATCTGGGCTGTGGTAACAGCCCTCCAGCATTACCTGCCGGTGGATGAAAGCTTAGAAAATGCAATGGCAGAGGTTACGAAAGAACTTAAACGAAAACGCTCTCCTGTTATTGCTATTCCACTCACCATCGAACCCCACGGCCTGAATTGACATCAATGAGAAAGGTTGAAGTCGCCCATACGCTCGGGCGATTTTTTATTGCCAGAGAAAATAAATTCTCCTCGTCCATATCCTCGCAAACATTGCTCGCGGGGTAATAGGCGAGCAGAATTTATTTTGAGAACCCCTCGGTTCTCAACGCTCGCGGACTCGCTGCTTCCCGCCACGGGGAAACTCCCGTTTCCCCGACCCCCTTCCCCTCTCTCCGCATTCATCCCCGCAAGCTTTGCTACGGGGAATTCTGCGGATAGATTAAAACCTCGAGAAAATGTAGACGGATCATTCGCCGAGCGCATGCAAGCCACACCAGAGACATTCCGAATCGTCGCAGGCGTGGCGAGCAATGTCGCCGCTCCAGACCGCCTCGATAAGTTTCTTAATTTCTTTTTCGACATTTTCGATGTCTTCGGCAGTAACGGGTAAAGTTACAATAGAACAACGGCCATTTTTATCCGGCGACACAAAGGCAAGCGCCACTGTAATGTTTTTATTCTTAAATCTCTCATCGTGACTAAGAAGCATTTTGTAAAAAATGAGCTGACGAAAATAATGGCCATCTCCGGTTTTCGTCTCCCCTTTTATTTCAGCAGGCGACATAGCACGCTTCGTTTTGTAATCAAAAACCAAAACGTCATGTTCTGTTTCAAGAAGGGCATCAAGTCTGCCGTGAATGGGTATTTCAATAGAAATCCCTTTATACTCGGTTTTAAAAACGCTTTCAAACCACCTTTCAGTCGAGACCTCTCCCTTTTGAGCGAAATGATCCACGAGACAATGAGCAACGTGCGCCGCCGCTTCTGACAATTCCTTAAGTACTACTTCTTTTTCTCTTCTTGCCAAATACGAATTAGCTATAAATTCTACGACACTCTCTCGGATGATTTTCTCAATCATTTTCTCACTGCGATCCGCGCTTTCCCAGACCCGAGAAAGAGCCACGTGCATTGCTTTCCCTTTTTCCATACTTGGGTTGGGAACTACCGGCAGTTTAAAAATGTTTTGGTAGAGAAATGCCGTCTCGCATTTTAAAAAATGATTAAGTGCGGTCACCGACAAGCCTTTTTTTAGAAGAACAGTCTTTGCCAAATCGTTTATCTTCTTCCCCGTCTCTTCTCGCGCTGTTTCTTCGAAAACAGAAGTCTCTATTCGAGGAATAGTTACTTCGGCAATCTGATTTTTGTCTAACTCATCAATGAACCGAAGCGGGGTACGGAGACTCTGGTCAGCTTCTTCAAGTGAAGTCAAAATAGTGACGTGTTCTCTGGCACGAGTTAGGGCGACGTAGAAAAGCCGACGGATATCGCGGATATCATTATCAGCGCTTTTCTTTTTTGGCAATAAAAAGGAAGTTCCACGCGCTCTGCCAATCCAAGCCTCCTCTGTCACGTATGGCATGAACACCTCGTCAAACTCAAGACCTTTGGAACCATGTGCCGTGAGAACAATGACATTAGAGTCCGGAGTACCAATCGGTACTTTTACGGTGCGAGATTCAGCCGAAACTTGATATTCAAGAAGGGCCGCAAGCAAATCGTGCGGATCTTTTATATTGCGACTAATAGCGATCGATTCTGCTAGAGACACAATCCCCCGCCAAATAAAAGAATATGCCGGCTTTCGAGTTGCCAAACGAACAAACCCAGACAATTCCGCAACATGGAGAAGAAAACCCACTGGCGAATCATCGAGAAGTGCTTCACGGGCAAGTTTCAATTTGGGAAGGTTTGCGTCAAAATCAACGTCACGGCCGCCACTTAAATCCCGTATCAGACTAATTGCCTTTTCAAAATCAACATCCCACATGCCGGCAATTAAAGTTTTAGCTAAAGAGCCTTCTCTCGTTGGATCGTAGAGATACTCGACTAAACTGAAGAATAACTTGCCAATGGGCTGACTGAAAATGTCGACTTGCTGTTCTGCTGAAACCGAAACTCCAGCCGACTCCAACAATTTAATGACTCGTGAGCGATCAAAATTCCGCCTGACAATGATGGCAATCGTCTTATGAGGATTCACTTCGAGCGCCCCTGTCACTTTTTCAATCAAATATTTTTCGATGGCAGTGGTATTTTCGCCCGTAATAACATCAATCGCTTTAGGCTCGTGCTTTACGGAGGAGACAAGTTTGGTGCGAAATTCTTGATGTTCCTCTTCACCATAATTATTTTCAATCATAGCGTACGCGGCATCAAGAATTTTTTGCTGGGAACGATAGTTTGAGGTGAGATAAATAGTGCGCATGGCTGGCCAACGCTTCTTAAGCAATAAAAAATTTTCTACCGAAGCCCCTTGGAATCGATAAATGGCCTGCTTTTCATCACCGACAATAAAGAGGTTTGGATTCTCAAAAAATTCAGCCAAGAGCGAAATGATAAGATTCTGGGCATCGTTTGTATCCTGATGCTCGTCAATAAGAAAATACAAATAGCGCTCCTGAATGAGGCGCAAAAGCAATTCATCCTTTCGAAGGGCGACCAAAAGTTCAATAATAAGGTCATTAAAATCCATTCTATTGACTTCTGTCTTTTGTGTTTCATAGGCCCTGAATACTTCAGCGAAGAGAAGAGTGCGTTCCCCTTTTTCAATTTGCTCCCGAGCCTGGGCTTTCAATTTTCCTTTGGTGGCACCTCGCGTTGAAATTGAATCAGGATCATTTTGAATGCGTTTGATTTCAGTTTTAGCAAAATCAAGAACCATGTCGGGAGTAAGAGCTTCTCGCTTTGATTCATCGATTGATTTGATAATATTTGAAACGTACGCATCGGGTCGGGCAAAGGGTCTAAGCGGGGCAAAACGGGTTTCCTCGAGAATAGAGCGGATCAAAGCTTCCTGTTCAATGTCACTAAGATTAGTACGGTTGGCGAGATGAAGAAAATGATCGGGATACTCATTAATTATTGACCGAGCGAAACCGTGGAAGGTGCTAACGGAGATTTCGTGGGCGCGTTTGCCGATGAGAGAGAGCAATTTTTTGCGGATGGCTTTCACACCAGCTTCAGTATACGTAATGGCCAAAATGCCCGATGGCGGTGTATCGGTAAGACGCAAAATATTGGCAATTCGAAGTGTTAAAATAGTGGTTTTGCCAGTGCCAGGACCGGCAATGACCATGACCGGGCCTTCAACCGTATCAACTGCCTCTTTTTGTTCTTTGTTGAGATTTTTATAACTTTTTAAAAATTTTTCGTCCTGCATGAGAAAAGTATAACATGGGGAAGTTTGTAATTTTTAGTTCTTAGTTTTTAGAAAAAAGCCAGAATTTTCCTCTGTCTTTACAGATAAAGCAGAGCATGCTAATTTATTGTTTGGACGGTACAAATAAATACCCTATGTCATTCAAAAACATACCACGCCACCTCATGCAAACCAGAAAGCCTAACAACATTATCCGCGAAATGCTCGGCCTGCGGATCCGGAAATTGAAACTTTTAACTCTGCGGCAACGTTCAAGGTTTTCTTCCCTCATTGCATAATCGGCAGCGTGCTCTTCGGCTCCACTCGATTGTGAGTGGAGCCGATTTTTTTTATACAAAAAGCGGCTGGAAATTTCCAACCGCCTTGGTTTTTTTCTTATTTTTTCTAAGCAGCTTCCTAATAACTCGCTCTCTCCGCAAGTCCCAGCGCATATTCAAGCCACCACCGTCCAGCACTCGGGCCTCCATGACAAGTGCCGTCTGATTCTCCTGGTCTCTTGATCCAAAGAAAAGCATCGAGCAGAGGCTCGCCTGTTTCTCCTGTTGGCTGTTTGCCGAGTGCACGACCGGGAGGATTACACCATTCATTGTTTGGCGCTGGACCTTTGCCGTTGCGAGAACTGTCTATGACAAAATGTTTGTCACCGACAAGCGCCGAAACCTGTTTGCCGTAGCGGATATTCTCACTGTCTCCGACAAAATTGGAAACGTTGAGAGAAAATCCGTCCGCTTCATCGATGCCAACTTTGTTGAGACGTTCGGCAATCACGGCAACTGGCTGCCAGCGAGCGTGACCGCAGTCGATGTAGATCACCACGCGTGTTGATATCTCTTTTAAAATGCGAACAGCTTCCCTTAAGAGAGTCAATCGTAAATCTTGATTTTCTTTACTAAGACAATCAAGTGAGGCCAGGGCATCTGGCTCAAGAATAACCACCGCCGCATAGGCTGAAATACCGCGAGCGACATTGCCGACCCAATTAGTATAAGCCGCATTGCTCTTTGCTCCACCCCCAGAATAGCTACTGCAATCCCGTAAGGGAACACCATAGGCAACAAAAACCGGCACGGTCTCGGCAATACTTGCGCGCTCACAAACTCGTTGCACCTCATCGCGAACATTACTTATCCATTCACCAAGCCAAATAGCTTGAGGCTCTCGCGCGATTTTTTGAATGAGAATGGCATCATCTGGACGAGTAGTCTGTAAAAGTTTTGCTTGCTGGGCGGCATTTGAGTTAGGATCTCTGTAAAATTTCTCTGTAGGTAAGGGATTAAACGGCCGTGCCTCAAGGAGGTAAAATTCTTGATTTTTATCAGCTGTAATGGCAAACTCAATTGTTTCGTTATTGCCAATTCCATAGAATCCAACAGGAGGGCGAATCCATGCCGCTTGAGGGGAAAAAGCAGAACGGACAAGAATATCATAGGACATACCAGCTTTCCCAAACCAACTGACAGTGATCTTGTCCCCGACGTGTTCGACGGATAGTCTGTTGTTTTCAGCACTTTTAGCCTCTTCGACTAATATAATCAGCGTAAGATAAAGCAGGGTCTTTATTAAGTTTTGTAGGTTCATAGGATATAACAGTTCAATTTCCATTTTTGATTTAAACACATAAACATTAATTTTGCAAGAAATTGTCTCACAATCCCCTATCTACGCGATCGTGTAGATAGAATACTAAAACAGTAAAAAATCATTCCAATCCGCCTAAGGCAGATTGGAATGATTGGGAGTCCAGATGGGCACCATTGGGAATTCAGGGGAAAAGCTTATAGAGGGAGAAGGGGAACAGGTGAAAGACCGCGGCCGTCCCAGCCGCGGGGAGATCCTATCTTTTTTTCTAAACGCTATACCCTAAACGCTTCCCTAATAGCTCTTCAGCCTCTGCGCCTTTTCATGCTGGCGAATTTTTTCGTGGGCTTTGGCTTCAATTTGGCGAATACGTTCGCGGGTCACACCGAATTTCTGGCCGACTTCTTCAAGCGTATGAGTAACACCATCAACAAGTCCGTGACGCATTTCAAGAATACGGCGTTCTTTTTCAGAAAGATCATTTAAGACATCACGAACTTGGTCAGCTAAAATGCGCCGAGACGAATCTTGATCTGGCGATAAAATGCGATCATCAGCGATAAAATCACCGAGGGTTGATTTTTCATCGCTATCATCCCCCACCGGTGTTTCGAGCGAAACGGTATCCTGATCAATTTTTTCAATATTGTAAATTTTGTCGACTTCCATGCCCATCTCAATGGCAATTTCTTCGGGCAGTGGATCTCGCCCCAAATCTTGTGACAAACGACGCACCACCTGCTTGTATTTTGCAATAGTTTCAACCATATGCACCGGTACCCGAATGGTTCGGGACTGGTCTGCCAAAGCGCGTGTAATAGCTTGCCGAATCCACCAGGTGGCATAGGTGGAAAATTTATAGCCTTTCGTCCAATCAAATTTATCAACGGCTTTAAACAAACCCAAATTGCCTTCTTGAATGAGATCAAGAAGCGTAAGGTCGGCAGAACGGCCGACATATTTTTTGGCAATAGAAACCACCAAACGCAAGTTGGCGCGAGCCAGTAAATTTTTGGCTTCCATATCCCCTTGCTGAATGCGCTTGGCTAGTTCCTTCTCTTGATTGGCGTGAATCAAAGGGTACTGGCCAATTTCTTTCAGATACATTTGAATCGAATCGTACGAATCGCTTTTTGATTCCCCTTTCAAAATATCTTCAGCATTCATATCAAGCGCACCGCCACCTTCCAAAACATCAACCCCCGCAGTGCTCAAGCGCGCATAGAGATCCTCAAGAAAAAGAATGTCGTCTTCAATGGTCGGAAATTCCTTCAAAATTTCGTCATAGGTGACAAAGCCGCGCCCTTTACCTTTGGTAATGAGCCGTGCCGATCGAGTCTCCTGCTCTTTGGCTTTCTTTGAAAGTGGCACCTTTTTCGCTTCGGTTTTTTTAGAAGGCCCTTGCGTCTTAAGCGTCTTTTTACGTTTACTGCCAAAAGCAGTCTTTCTCAAGACTTTCTTCTTTGCCCGCTTTTTTGAGCTCGATATAGAAACTTTTTTGCTCTTTTTTATTTTCTTTGGCATAGAAATATCAATACGCTTTATAATACTACAATTAAGAATGGATGAATACGTCTCGTTTTATGTTCCCATCTTTGCCGATAGTTCGTGCAACTTTTTCAAAAGTTCGCTTGCTTTTTCATTCTCTTTCCGCCCTTCCGCTTTTGCCAAGGCCTCGACCGTCTTGGCAAATTCTTTTTTTATATGATCGCGGGTAAACTCTGCAAACAAGACATCAATCTCTTTTTCCACATCTGTCCGTTTTTCAAAGTAAATTTCAGCTTCAAGCAATAACTCGTTTGTATGCTCCTTAAGTGCCGCTGTGAGATTTTCGAATTCTTGTTTGTCGAGAATAGCTTGAAAACGTTCTTCTAAACTTTGAGCCCTCTCCGTTTCACCACGGGCCCGAAACCAATGAATGAGCCCGACGAGCCTCCGCTCTAAATAATCAATACGCGCCACTTTCTGTTTTTCTTTATGGGCACCGTCTTCACTCACCGTACTGCCTGCCGGCGTCTTCTTTAAATCTTCCCAGAGCGCCTCCTCTTTTATACCGGAACGCTTGGCAATATCTCGAATAAAATGTGACTTCTCAATGGCACTTTCGAGAGCGGCGATGTAAGGCAAAATTATTTTCTGAATCAAACGGCCAAGCTCTCTCGAGTCCTTGTTTTCTTTTTCAAGCTTCTTAAATTCATACTCTATTATATGAACCGGATGCTCGATGGCCTCTATCCATGCTTTACTATCGGCTTTAATAAGATCTGCCGGATCTTTGCCGTGTGGAAGTAGAGCGGCTTTTACTTCCATCCCAAGAGAAAGGGCTTCTTTGGCGCTCCGGCCCGTCGCTGCTTGCCCCGCAGTATCCGAATCAAAGGACAAGATAATAGTATTAGTGAGACGTTTCAAAATCCGCAAATGATTCATGGTCAGTGCTGTTCCAGAAGAAGCAACCGTGTTAAGAGTATCAGCCTGATGCGCCATCAATAAATCCATCTGACCTTCGACAAGCACGGCCGCTCCACGGCGGCGGATTTCAAGTTTGGCTTTGTCAAAACCATAAAGCAATTCTGATTTATTAAAGAGCTCTGTTTCAGGAGAGTTGAGATATTTTGCTTCATCGTCAGTACCAAAAATTCTACCGGAGAAACCGACAATGCGTCCCGAGCTGTCCGCAATAGGAAAAATAATCCGAGAGCGAAAACGATCGTAAAATCCTTTTTCCGATTTTTTTATGAGACCTGCCCGTTCCATATCACGAGTACTCCATCCACGACTGGCTAAGTAGTCATGAAGCGATCGCCATTCATGTGGTGCAAATCCGAGCCTCCATAGAGCCATATTTTTGCCCTTCAAACCACGCTCTTGCAAGTAGGCCAAAGCTTCTTTATTGTCCACCAGTTTGCGTTGGAAAAATAAAGTCGCCGTTTCAAGAATTTCAAAAAGCCGATCTCGCTCGCTTTTTGCCGCTTTACTTTCGTATTGAATTTCGACACCGGCACGATCAGCTAAAATTTTGAGAGCCCCGCGAAAATCCTGACTTTCAAATTTTTCGACAAAGGTAAAAATATCGCCCTTCTCGCCGCATCCGAAGCAGTAAAAGCTGCCACGTGCCGGTGAGACAAAAAATGAAGGCGTTTTCTCATTGTGGAAGGGACATTTTGCTTTGAAATTCGTGCCGGCTTTCTCAAGAGTGAGGTACGAGCCAATAAGATCCACAATCGATATTTTCTGCTTTATTTGATCGACTGTTGATGACATACAATAAGCACCAAATCCAAAATTACAAATCCTAAATAAACACAAAATTTAAAACATTTGAATTTATAATTTTGTAATTGTAATTTATTTGGAGCTTGTAATTTTGAAATTGGGATTTTTATTACCCTCTTATTCTTCCCTCGGCCCATACTGCCCTCCTTCACGCAGAATAAGTTCCGCTTTTGGCGATCCGGGAAAACCAGTGCCTGCCGGAATAAGACGGCCGATAATGACATTTTCTTTCAAACCAACAAGCCTGTCAGTGTTGCCACGAACAGCGGCATTGATAAGAACACGAGTAGTGTGCTGGAAAGAAGCCGCGGAAAGGAAACTCTTTCTTGAAAGCGATACTTCAGTAATGCCCATCACAACCGGCTCTGCTTTTGCTTCTTCTTTGTCTCGCTCTTTTACTTTTCGGTTCTCTTGGACAAAATCTCCATAGGAAACGACATCCCCGACAGAGAGAGTGGTGTTGCCCGCATCTTTAACGCGTCGGCGTGAGAACATTTGTCGAACAATAAGCTCGATATGCTTCTGCGACACGGTTTCGCCCTGCAATTCGTACACACGACTAACCTCTTCAATAATATATTTTTCTGCTGCTTCTTTGCCGGCATATTCGAAAACTTCGTCAATGTCGGCTGAACCATCGGTCAGCGAATCTCCTTTTTTAACGGTATCACTTACCCGGAAGAGCGGCATACGGTTGAAACTCACGGTGTATTCAATCTCACTCTTACGATGTTTGGTTGAAGTCAATTCCGGCGTGACAACAATAACTTTTTCTTTACCGAGATTTCGAATTTCAGAAATCATGCCGTTGATTCGGGAAATAGCAGCCGGATTTTTCGGCGTTCGTTTTTCAAAAATTTCTTCCACACGAGGCAAGCCTTGGGTAATATCGCCACCAATTGATGCCGTACCTCCGGCATGGAAGGTACGCATAGTAAGCTGGGTGCCAGGCTCTCCAATGGCTTGGGCGGCCACAGTACCGACAGCCTCACCGATATCAACCAGTTTATCTTTTCCAAGATCCAAACCGTAGCAAAGACGGCAAACCCCTTGGCCTGTTTTACAACCCAATGGCGATCGCACTTTGACCTCTTCTATCAGAGCTTTTTCCACTTCCTGGGCATCTTGTTTTGAAAGAAGGTGGGCTTTCTTGAAAAGAATTGAACCGTCTTTCTTTACAATATCTTCCGCCGTAATACGGCCACGCAAATTTTTAGCAATAGAAATGTCCATGCCCGAAGCAGATTTCTTGGTAATTGTGACAAAATCTTTGGTACCACAATCTTCTTCGGTAATAATCGCATCTTGAGCGACATCGAAAAGCCTGCGAGTCAGATATCCTGCCTTTGCAGTATTCAAGGCGGTGTCGGTCAAACCTTTGCGGGAACCGTGAGTGGTGATGAAATATTCGATCGGGGTCAAGCCTTCCTTCATGGATGAGAGAATCGGAAATTCGATAGTCTCGCCGGCAGTGTTTGCAATAAGGCCTTTCATACCGGCCATTTGGGTAATTTGAGAGAGTGAACCGCGAGCGCCCGATTTCCACATGTCAAAGACTGAACCATTCTGGTCCAGGGCTTCTGGAATCAATTTCTCAACCCGATTTTTGGCTTCGTGCCAAATCTCAATACTCTTTCGTTCACGCTCTTCGCGTGAAAGAAGACCATTATTATATTGATCGGCTAATTCATCAGCTTGGCCTTTTGCTTCTTTAATCACATTGGTTTTGCCCTCAGGGATAACGACATCATCGATGCCCCAGGTAATACCCGAGTAGGTCGCGTACTTGAAACCAAAATTTTTCACTTTATCAAGAATTTCCGGTAATTTGGCAATGCCATATCGGCCGATGAGATCATCAACTAAAGAAGCCATAGTTTTCTTTTCGATTTCCTTATTGATGTAAGGATAATCGCCTGGCAAAACGGAATTGAAGAGAAGCCTGCCAGCAGTAGTCTCAAACACCTTGCCTTCAAATTGTTTGTACTTCGGCGAATCAGTACCTAAGACTTTAATTCTTGCGCGGAAATCAACTTCGTCAAAATCAAATGCGGTGATGGCGCTATTTGGCGACGGGAAAATTTTGCCTTCGCCCCTCTTCCCTGGGATCAGTTTGGTCATCCAATAACAACCGAGCACCACGTCAAGCATTTTAGCGACAATAGTCGGATCACCACTGCCAGGTTTGAGAATATTTTTGTCAGCAGCCATAATGAGACGGGCTTCTGCCTGGGCTTCAGTGCCAAGAGGTACATGGACTGCCATCTGGTCACCATCGAAGTCGGCGTTGAAAGCCGAACAGACAAGCGGGTGAATTTGAATAGCATTACCTTCAATAAGTACAGGCTGGAAAGCTTGAATACCCAAACGGTGAAGAGTTGGAGCACGGTTCAATAAAACATATTTGTCTTTAATAACTTCTTCGAGAATTGCCCACACTTCAGGAATATCTTCTTCAATGAGACGCCCGGCACCACGGATGTTGTATGCGAGTTCCTGCTCCAAAAGTTTCGAGATGACGAATGGCCGAAAAAGTTCCAAAGCCATGTGCTTTGGCAAACCACACTGATGAAGTTTCAGTTCCGGACCAACAACAATAACCGAACGACCGGAATAATCCACGCGCTTGCCAAGAAGATTTGCTCGGAAGAGACCACGCTTGCCCTTCAAATTATCTGAAAGAGATTTAAGTGGTCTTCGCTGTGCCTGGCTTAAAGCATTTGAAGCGCCGTTGCCATGGCGAATTGAATTATCAATAAGTGAATCAACCGCTTCCTGAAGAATTCTTTTTTCGTTGCGCAAAATAACATCAGGCGCCTTGATTTCAAGCAATTTTTTCAGGCGATTGTTTCGATTGATGACACGACGATATAAGTCATTGACATCGGAGGTAGCATAGCGGCCACCATCAAGCGGAACCATAGGGCGCAGTGCTGGCGGGATAACTGGAATGCGCGTCAAAAACATCCACTCCGGGCGAATGTTCGCCGAGATCATTGAGCGGACAAGCGAGATGCGCTTATTGAATTTTTCTTTTTCAAGCGAACCCACATTATCAATTTCCGCTTCAAGATTGGCGAGCAGTTTCTTCAAATCAACATTCTTAAAAATTTCATAGATAGCTTCTGCGCCGATACCCGCTTCAAAAAGCGTTCCATATTTAACTGAAAAAGTGTGGTACTCGACTTCGTCGAGCACTCGACCCTGCTGAATGCCTTCAACTTGCTTTTTGGCATTGGTAAGTAATTCTTTCAAAGCCTCTTTGGTCTTTTCTTCCTTAACAGCTTTTACCTTTGATTTGTACTCCGAGTCCATGTCTTTTAAAATGCGAGTTCTCTCGTCTTCACTGACACTCGTTACAATGTAGCCAGCAAAATAGATAACCCGTTCAAGATCAGAGGCGGGCATGCCAAGAATAAGTCCCATACGAGAAGGCATACTGCGCAAGAACCAAATGTGAGAGACCGGGGTCGCCAGTTCAATATGACCCATTCGTTCGCGACGAACGATAGCCCGAGTAATTTCTACGCCACACTTTTCACAGATAATACCTTTATAGCGAACGCCCCGATATTTGCCGCAGTAGCATTCGAAATCTTTTTCCGGACCAAAAATTTTCTCGTCGAAGAGACCGTTTTTCTCGGAACGCTGGGTTCGATAGTTAATCGTCTCCGGTTTGGTCACCTCTCCGTGTGACCATTCTTTGATTCGATCGGGGGAAGCCACTTTGAGAGTGATTGAATCAAAATCTTGAGGGAGAGAATTTTTTTGTTTAGAATTGTTCATAGTTTTTATTTTTGGTGTCGTGTTAGTTATTTCTCTGGATACTCTCTCCTATCCCTTTTTAATTCGACGTCCAATCCCAATCCACGCATGTTGTTCAAAAGCACAGAGAATGATGCGGGGGCGTTCGCCGCTGTAATCGGCTCACTCTTTACAATCGAATCGAAGGCTTGGGAACGACCTGCGATATCATCAGATTTAATAGTAAGCATTTCTCGAAGCGTGTATGCCGCGCCGTGACCCAAAAGCGCCCAGACTTCCATTTCTCCAAAGCGCTGACCACCGCCTTGGGCTTTTCCACCGAGTGGCTGCTGCGTTATAAGCGAGTACGGACCGATGGAGCGCATGTGAATCTTGTCTTCAACCATGTGGTGAAGCTTCATAATATACATGTACCCCACAGCAATATCTTGATTGAAAGCCACACCGGTTCTGCCGTCATAAACGCGCATTTTGCCATTTGATTGAAAACCGGCGCGTTCCAATTCTGATTTAATTTCTTTTTCAGTAGCACCAGTGAATGGCGGCACGATGGCTTCGTAGTGAAGAGTGTGTGCGGCAAGGCCCAAGTGCAATTCTAAAATTTGGCCAAGGTTCATACGTGAAGGCACACCAAGGGGAGTTAAAATAACATCAACAGGAGTGCCGTCCGCGAGATATGGCATATCCTCTTCCGGTAAAATTCTCGAGATAACACCTTTGTTGCCGTGACGGCCAGCAAGCTTGTCACCAACAGAGACATTTCGCACTTCTGCCACTTCAATATGAATGCGCTTGATAATGCCGCTTTCCAATTTGTCACCCTTCTCGCGAGAAAAGACTTTCACGCCGATGATGCGGCCGCGCTTGCCGTTTTCCATGCGCTTCGAGGTGTCTTTGACATCGCGGGCTTTTTCGCCGAAAAGTGAACGCAGCAGACGTTCTTCAGGAGTAAGCTGGGTCTCGCCTTTCGGAGTAATTTTTCCAACGAGAATATCGCCCGGCCGCACTTCGGCGCCAATTCGGACAATGCCATCTTCATCCAAATTTTTTAATTTTGCTTCACCAACATTCGGAATGTCATGCGTGGTCACTTCAGGCCCGAGTTTGGTATCGCGGACGTTAACCACAAATTCCTCAATGTGAATTGAGGTGAACTTACTGTTTTTGACGAGACGCTCTGAAAGAATAATAGCGTCTTCGTAGTTTGAACCTGACCATGAGAGGAATGCCACCAACACATTCTGACCAAGCGCCATCTGACCTTGATCGCTTGATGACGTATCAGCCAAAACCAGACCTTTTTTGACTTTGTCGCCGATCGCAACTGACGGCCGCTGATGGAAAGCGGTAAAGCCGTTTGTTCGGGAAAAATTAACCAGCTTGTATTCTTTTTCTTTGCCTTTACTGTTTTTGACTCGAATAATTTTTGCATCAAGATACGAAACGACACCTTCTTCCTGGGCAATGATGACGCGACCAGTATCGAGTGCTGCCGGCCCTTCAATCCCCGTCGCCACGAGCGGCGCTTCGGGCACGATACAAGGCGTAGCTTGTTTCTGCATGTTCGAACCCATGAGCGCACGGTTGGCATCGTCATGATTCAAGAAAGGAATCATGGACGTGGCAATAGAAAACGCTTGATTGGTGGAAACATCTATATAATTGACATCTTCTTTTTTAACAAGACCCGGCTTACCGTGGATACGGACTTCCACTTCTTCATCGGTCAAATTGCCATCATTATCACGGCCAACAGCGGCGTGAGCAATATTGAATTTTTCCTCTTCAAGAGCATCGAGATATTCTACTTCGCTAGAAACTTTGCCGTTAACCACTTTCGCGTACGGTGTTTCAATCATGCCGAAATCATTTAATTTGGCGTACGTCGAAAGACGCAAGATAAGACCGATGTTCGGACCTTCCGGCGTATGAATAGGACAGAGCCTGCCATAATGAGACGGATGGACATCGCGCACTTCAAAACCGGCGCGTTCACGGGTCAGTCCGCCAGGTCCAAGAGCAGAGAGCGTTCGCAAATGCTCAAGTTCAGCCAAGATATTTTCCTGGGCCATGAATTGGGATAACTGGTTGGTGGTGAAAAATTCTTTAATGCGGGCCTGCAAAGGTTTGGGCGAGACAAATTGAAGCGGCGTGGTCACGTCAGAATCAAGGGTCGACATGCGATCCTGAATATTGCGCTTGATTTGTGACATTCCCACACGAATTTTTTGCTGGAGTAATTCTCCGACGAATCGGACGCGGCGGCTTCCCAAGTGATCAATATCGTCTTCAATCGAGCCCGGAGTGCTGTTCAACTCCACGACATGCTCGGTAATAGAAACCAAATCATCAAGCGAAATGGTGTGTCGTGCCAAATCTTTTTCATCAAGACTTTTCTTAAATCGTTTATTAAATTTAAAGCGGCCAACTTTCGAGAGATCGTAGCGGTCAGAGCTGAAGATTCCACGGATAAATTCTTTGGCATTTTCAACAGTACCAAGATCGCCATCACGTAAACGCTTGTGAATTTCTAAATATGATTCGTCCTGTGACTTGGCATGATCTTTGAGAAGTGTTGCTTCGAGAAAAGGTTTTGCCGTCGGATTGCCTTTGAACAGTTCGAAGATTTTTTTGTCATTTTCCGCACCAAGAACGCGCAACAGCGAGGTTAAAGCAAATTTTCGCTTGCGGTCAATGCGCACATACATCGCGCCATCAGGATCAGTTTCAATTTCAACCCAGGCTCCGCGGGATGGAATAATTTTGGCGCCAAAATAGCGCTTGCCCTTTATATCAAGCGAAGTAAAGAAAACACCGAAAGAGCGGGCCAGTTGAGGTACGACCACTCGTTCAATACCGGAAATAACAAAGGTGCCATGATCGGTCATCAATGGAAAATCAGCCAAGAAAATTTCCTGCTCTTTGGTGGAATTGAGATGTTTGTTCTTAAGCCGAATAGTAACCTTGAGCGGCGCTTCGTATGAAAGTTTATTGTCCTTGGCGTAGTACTCGTCAAACTTCGGTTCAGACAATTTGAAACCGGTGAAATCCAATTCAAATTTCTTTTCCGAATAGTCTTTGATTGAAGAAAATTCTGAAAAAACTTCTTTGAGGCCGTGTTCAACGAGCCACTTGAAAGAATCCACTTGGGATTCAACCAAGTTTGGAAGCTTGGTGAGAGACGCTTGAAATCTGCCGAAATAGCGTTTCTCGCGCTTTGCATCTTGTGAGGCAACTTGCGGCGTCAGGAGCGACCTCATTATTGCGTGGGTTTCTTTCATAAAATTTTGACAATGATAAAAAAGCGAATAAAAATACACTGAAAGAAAAACACAGAAAAGAGCCGCGAGATGCGGTTCTTTTTAAATTTGTGTTTGTTTCTTTAAAGTGTAGACAAGAGAGGCTTATAGACAAACACCGTAATGAGCGCCAAATACTCAATCAAACAGATTAGTAGCAGTATAAACCATGTCTCTAAATTCGTCAACTGCCAAGAGCCTTGACATATTACTAGATCTGTTTAATATTGATATTAGATCACTTTCCACGATGGAAAGCCCCCGAACCCCACAATTGGAGGAATCGTGAAAAAAACTAAAAAAGTTGAAGAACTTTGGGTTAACCCCTTGCGAAAAGAACTGGAAAAAGTAGCCCCATTCAAGTCCCCTGCCCTTAGATCAAAACAGGGATTGCAAATCAAGAGGCAAGCCATTGGAGAAATCATGAGGGGCGTCAGTTTCTGCATTAAGCGAAAACTTAAAGTACAGGTAACTCTGGAACGCCGATTCAACATTGGTCATTACTGTCATTGTTTGCTAGCCCTCAACAGCCCCCAAAAGGATTTTTTCTTAGCCTTGGACAATCTCCGCATAAGTGAAACTTTTGCCCAAAGAATCGGCTGTATCGAAAGCGATACCGTGGATACTTATCTCTGGGAAAAAACACCGGGAGAGTGTTGGGATACACTTTACCAACGTCTCTGGCGCACTACTGGCCGATTCTTTCGAGACCATCCGAAATTCGGCGTCAACTGATCTCCTATCTGCTAATCAGCATCGTTCATCATCGTTCATCCAAAAACCGCTCGCCTCGCGACCGGTTTTTTCTTTTTTACTTAATTTTTATTTGTAGCCCATGAACCAATTTCTGCAGCAATTTCTTCTGGTTTCTGAAGACCGTCTACTCTCAAAAAACGTTCTGGATAATTCGCCTTGATACCCTCGATCATGGGCACAGTCTCATTTTCAAATGTTTTAAATCCCCGCTCAAAGACTTCTTTCACTTTATCATCAATTCGATCTCCGCGATCTTTTGCCTTCTCAATTCTTTTTCGGCCTTCTTCGTGAGAAACAGTAATTTCCACAAATAGAACAGACGGATGAATACCTTCGATAACCTCAAGTTGACCGACATTTCTAGGATAACCATCTATCACAACTGATTTTTTTGTCTCGAGAAAAACTTCAAGCTCTGCCTGAATAAGCGGCCGGCTTACGTCGGGCGGAACAAGCAAACGGTTTGATGTAATATGCTTAATAAGCCGACCCCGTTCGGAATCTTCCTCGGCAACTCTTCGAAACATATCGCCGGAGACAAGTCGGCCAAAACCAAATTTTTCTTCGAGCATCTTCCCCACTGTTGTCTTCCCCGATCCCGGCGCACCAATAAGCGAAACAACTTTTAACTCTTCGATTTTTACTTCTTGCATTTACTTTATGGACCTTATGGACTTTATGGACTTTTGACTATTTTTCTTCCACTCCTCAATTTTCGCATGATTCCCCGAAAGCAGAATTTTCGGCACACGGTATTTTTTCTTTTTATATTCAAAAATTTCCGGCCGGGTATAGACATCGGGACTGGCAATCCGACTTTCTTCGAGCGAATTGAAATCGCCAAGCACTCCTTCTATTTGACGCGAAATAACATCAATCATCATCATGGCGGGCAATTCACCACCAGTTGAAATAAAAGGTCCTACTGAAATTTCTTCCACCCTCATTCGTGTCATTCGTTTTGATTCGTGTATTGGTGTCGTGTTTAAAACTTTCTTAACGCGAGCATCGATACCTTCATAACGCCCGCAAATGATTATTATATCAGTATTTTTTCTCGCTGTTGCCTTGGCGTACCCGTTAGTGAATTGTTTCCCATTTGGCGCAAGCCAAACGATCTTTATTTTCGACTTTATGGACTTTACAGACTTTATGGACTTTTCGACTGCCTTTATTACTGGAAGCGCTTGTATAACCATTCCTGGCCCGCCGCCAAACGGTTTTCGGTCAATACGGTCATGTCTGTTATCAGCAAAATCGCGTGGGTTGTAAAATTTTACTTTTATCTTTTTATCTAGAATGGCACGCTTCAAAATCGACTCCCCTAAGTAGGAGTCGAAAGCGTGGGGGAATAATGTAATTATATGGAAAGTCATGGCGGAAGCGTTTAGCGTATAGGGTATAGAAAGAAAACACAAAGAAAAAACCGTGGACTGTAGAGACCTACAGTACCACAGTTTTAAAAAACTGCCATTATTTGTATTTTATTTTTTGCACAAGCTCGAGAAGTGGTTCAACTGATCCTGCTCCAACTAAAGGCAGGCTTTCGAACTCAATTCCGTCTCGAATTGCCCGAATCAAAGCAACCGCAGCTTCGGTCACTGGTTCCTGGGAATCAAACAACACGGCCATGGGCATAATGTTGTCGCAACATTCATCAATGATAGCGTAGTAAAAACGCCGGCCATCAATCGTGATTTGGAGGAGAAAACTCCCTTGCTGAAGCACCGTTTGACAAGCTGGACATCCAAACTGCATAAAGACGCCAGTCTCAACAATAGAATGGGAAATGTTCATAGAATCTTGCTCCAGAATAAAGGTATGGATAGTAACTGTCAAATACAAAACCGGTCACAGGGCCATGAGTCTTATGTTTATAGTATTGGTTTTTTTCATTTCCCTCCCCTCCACCCCCAAACTGATTTAAGTAAACATTTCTTTTAGAGAGACATTGCGCAGCTTTGCGAGTATAGCAAAAGCCCCCCGATGACCATCGGGGGGCTTTATGCGTGTCTTTGAAAAGAAATGTGTAACTTAAATCTTCAAATCCTCCATGGCCTCATCCACTGTCTTCGTGGCCTTTTCTGGTCTCATGCCGCCTTCTGGTTCGTTAATTTTCAAGTTAACGCGGGCATTGTTCTTCATACCGACCACTCGAAGGAGGGTGCGGATGGCTTTGGCAGTATTGCCCATGCGACCGATAATTTTGCCCATATCGGCTGGGTTTACACCGAGAGTAAGTAGTACTCCCATTTCATCCACGGTCCGGTTGATTTTTACATCATTAGGATTGTCGACCAAACTTTTAATAACGTACTCCAGAAACTGTGCGTCTCTTTCCATAAAATCTTACTAACAATTTGTAATTCTGCCCGAAGAAATTTCTGCTGAAATTCACGGGTAAACAGTACATCGACATATGACTGCTCACTGTACTATACCAAAAACTCCCCAAAAGTGCAAAATCTGGAATTGATTCATGATACAAAAATAAAGATTCAGGAATTTAGGAATAAAAAAAGTGGTCCGTATTAAACAGACCACTGTGAAAAAGTTACTTCAGCGACTACAAATGGGGAAACCTTTCGCTTCTTCCCATTTTCGAAACTGACAATTGATTGAACATTGGCACACTCTATTAGTCTCATAATTCTTCTCAAAGTGACATGCTCCATCTGTCGCTTTGATCTTTGCCACATGATCTCGCAATCGTTCTTCCTCCTTATCCGAATCAAACGATTGGAAAATTTGTGCGATAGCATTATGGGAATCTGAGACATTTTCGACAAGGTACGGAATTGTCTCGACCAATTCATCTCCACAAAAGAGGTCGGTCGTAACTTCATCGACCTTGTACACGAGACAAAAAATAAAGAGGACTGGCTGATACGCACCGGGGTTAAATTCTCTCACCGCAATACGTTTAAGAAAACGTTCGCGATGTAATTTAATTTTTGCCGGATCGCTTTCACCAGTCTTGTCTCGCTCTTTATCTTTCCATTGATGGCGTTCTTTGTGTGAGTAAGACACATGACCTCCTTTTGCCTAATTAGGAACAGTTCTTATGAGAACAATCTCCCCTTCGCGTACACATCCAATGTCAGCAAGAGCAAGGGTATTAACTCCTGCTCGCCACCTACCTCTCCAGCAATCCATAACGAAAACTTCAACGGCGCCGGCTTGGCTCTCCACGAAACAATGAACGTCCGGACCATCTAATTTGATGCCAACGTCTTCGCCAGTCTCCTGCCGTAGAACCAAAGACTCGATGGCAGGAAGTGTTATCACAGTACTTCGCTCCAAAAGAAGACCGGAAAGCTTCGCGACACTCCCCCCCGTTCCAAGTAAAGCTTCCGCTAAGGTTCTATTGCCCAGACCTTTCATGGCTCGGTATACCTTAATAATGGATGGCGGTTGATCTCTTTGTACCAAAGGAAGCCTCTGATCCAAACCTGAATCGCGATGTGAATACCGCTTTCGGTCGATAAAACAAAAGGCTGTTGATTTTGCCGAAATGTGCTGAACTTTTACATCCAGAACATGTTCAAGGATGTCAATGTAATCAAGAACGTCATTTTTCATAATCATTTCAGGGTTCATCTCAAATGAGATTAACATACAATAAATATTATGTCAACTAATTTTCACTACTCTAGAATCAGGTAATAAAAAAACCACACGACTTATCGTGTGGCTGAATAATTTAGTAAATGACAATTTACGGAAAGAAACAGGAGGTTATTGCAACTTACTATACTATTCCAAAAAAGAACAAAAGTGAGGGCTGAACTCCTACCGAGGCAGGAGTTCAGCAATCAGTGGACCATAGAACAATCCATTATATGATAGTTAACAACAATGAACTGGGTCTCACTCTAAAGGGGCCGAGCTTTCTTAACGAAAGTTCGGCAGTCAGTTTAGTCCAGACTACCGCAGGTAAGACTACATTACTGGAATGAACAGTTGTCTACGACAATGAGCTGTACTTAACTGAAAATTTGAGAGCTCGGTAGCGCCCATGCACTGCCGGGCGGATAAGTGGACTTTACGGGAGTGGATACTAATGTACTCTAATACACTGTAGTAAACCCCACAGAAAGATGGTACCGAGCCTCTGCAAACAGAGGCTCGGCTAGTCACGGCAGTTGAATGCTATTTAAGGGAATGCATGGGAGTATAATTGACTGCAATGGACTAGATTTCACTAGAAAATTGAGGTCGGACGAGTGTAGAACCCGTTCGACCATACCACTGGATTGCAGCATAGTATAATGTAATCTACAGAACTCTACTCCAGGGTATTAAACCGAAAGTGATTGCCGTGCTGTTTACAGCACGGCATGTATAGTAATTAACTCCATGAGACTATATGAGACGACACTCGATGAGACATCACTATACCGTACTCTACTCGAAAGTTGAGCGCCACACTCTCCACAAGAGAGTGTGGCAACTGGACAGAACAATACGGAGTACTGCAATGTATTACACTCAACCGAACTGTACTGAACAGAAATTTGATACCGCATTCGCCTTTTGGCGAATGCGGCTTCCAATCAAGGCTACTTGACTCGAATAAAGTGCAATACACCGATGACTATATCAATGCACAATAATTCACGGGATTGGAAATTTGTTTGCCGTATCCCGTTTAGCGCGGGATACGGCGTGCAGTGAGCTTTACCGTAATGCAACGAACACCACAGTATCTTACTCAACAACACGGTACTGTAAAGTGTGCCCCAAACCCCATAGGGTTTGGGGCTCTGTAGCGGACGTAACACAAGTGTAATGAACTGTACCATACTATACCTTGCATCGCGATAGCTAACAGGAAATTTGGTGCCACACCTCGCTTCGCGAGGTGTGGCTTATCTAGTCCACTTTAATCGAGTTAATGCTACTTCACTAGACAACACTTGATTTTAGTTTATTAGAATCAAGTGCAATTATTTCCCCACAATTTCCACCGCCTTCTCCATCCCTTCCTCAAAGGTGAGGTCGTTGTAATACGAAAGCCGCAAACTTTCTGGCAATGCGGCACGGACAATCCGTCGCCACTGCTCTGAAATATAGAAGCAAACTCCAAGATCGGTATTGCTCCTTACATTTCGTCCACGAATCTGCAGAGCGGCATTAGCGGCTCGATATTGCTGAAGCGACCACGTGGTGTTTTCCCCAAATCGTCTTCGCTCAAACTGGATCTGCGGGTCATTCGGCGGCGTATAGCTTGGCCGAAGAGCAAAGATGACAGGAGCAATTTCTTTAGGCAAATTAATACCTTCAGAGTAAATGGCTTCTGTCCCCACTAGTATTTTCCCTTCACCATCGGCAAACCGTCTGGCAGCATCTTTGGCACTCACTCCATTGCCATAACTCACCGCCTCCACTTTTTCTTCTTCCGCAAGCATCAGGAACTTCTCTCTCTCGGCATTTGAAACAACGACGAGTAAAGAACGAATTCCCTTGTCTGCAAAAAAATGAGCAGCTTTGGCAATACGCCGCAGTACCCGCGTTGGCTCGCCCTTAGGTCTAAACTTCTGGGCAAGATTCGGTGTGTTGGTCGGCATAAAGATTGCCGTGTGTTCAGGAGGAAAATCTGATGGCACTGAAATGAAAGGAAATTCTTTTTCACGCATTCCCGATTCAAAGCCAAAGATTTTCCTGTCTCCGATCGTGGCTGAAAAGCCATAAGTCATCGGAGCCAACATCCTACGGATGAGGGCACCAACCGAATAGCATTTCACCACTAAACGATAGTTGGCCTTCTCGCCTTCATCTGGTTCAGTTTTATAGAAGGCATATATGTAGTTAAGCGCAGGCCGCTCACCCTTTTCATTGGGAAGAGAATAAGCAAAAGCATTTACGTAACGATACAGATCGCGAGCAAATGTCTCAACACTTTTTAAGGTATCGAGTTCTTCTTCTACGTCAATTTCGCCATCTTCCACTGCAACCTGGAGAGTTTGAAGTAACTTCGGTTTGTCTATTTTTTCAAGAATCTCTAAAAGTTCCTCGATCTCATGATCTTTCAAATTTTCACGGGTCAAGGCTGGCCGACGTTTGGCAATGTGGATCATCTTTTTTAAAAATGTTTCCACACCGGCTGCTTCTTCAGCGGCCTCAACCCTTACAAGAAGATCAACTGCTTTCCGTAAGTGATAGTCAGTAATCTCACATGAAAGTGAATTACGAACCACCCGGGGAAGTTGATGAACTTCGTCAATGACCAACACCCCCTCAATTTCCTCTCTTTTGAAGAGATGAGTAAAGAGGTAGAAGGACATAGTGCAGAGAACAATCCCTTTGGTGTGCTCGGCCTCGTATCGTACTGTGTAGTACGGACAGGGCTTTGCACCTTGTTCCAAAGTTTCTCCTGTCTCTCTATTCACATAATGCGGGCAAGAGTAGCAAATCGTCGTCGGGGTTTGATCTGCTGTAAATTTGTATTTCCGCCCCACCTCGCCCAAGGTTTTCTTGTCTTCCTCGAAGAAGTAGCAAGGGTACTCGTTCTTGCCAAGCGCCACGGTAACAGCAGCCTTTGGATCGGCTTCCATAATCTGTCGATGCAATGTCTCAAGGACCGCTTTGTTGGGTGTAATAAGGTAGAGCGGGCCAATGCCAATTGATTGAGCAGCTCGAAGTATTGCGTACTCAAGAGCAGTTTTACCTGTACCTGTCGGCGCCTCAATGAGACACCGGGCATACTCTGCTACAAACGGAATGATGATTTCTTGATTGCCCCGCACTGTATCATACGGAAAATACTTCCTAATATGTGCTTGGCTCAAGCTTCCCTGATGTTCCCTTATGTTCATAGGTTATCTTCGGGTATTTTGTTTTCAAGGTTAAATACGATAGAACACTCGCTCTACGCCAAAACCTCAGTGGTTTGACCATTTTCGAAATTAACACACCTTCCACATAAAAACAAGACCCGCTCGTTTTTTGAACGAGCGGGTGAACAGTCCACTGTGCGACAGTACAAATGACATAAGTCCACAGTATTTTACAGTAAGCTAACGCATTCTACCGGACTGTAAAGAACAAGGAAGGGGTACCGCTCGTTCCAAACGAGCGGTACCATCGGGTCGAGTAAACATTAACGCAGAGCAGTTTGATCTAATAGGCGGAATAGTAATCTACTCGACTGGAAATCGCGCACTGCCTGTTTTTCGACAAGCAGTGCCGTTTAGTGGAAAAAACTCTAAGTTAAAGTGCGGAAGGGTAATTGAGTTCATAACACTAAACAAAAATGTTGCAGAGCCCAAGCACACTTGAGCTCTGCGCTTTTAGGCTAATGGATTTTACGCGACACCACTGGAGTGTACTTGGCGGTAAAGAACACTAGCGCACTTTACTTCAAAGAACTTGGTGAGTCCTCGCAAGGAGGACTCACTCCTGAACCGGACAACACATTACAACAATCAAGACCAAGGTAGCCTACGTAACGGTAAAGGAAAAACTAGAAATTGTATCTCCGTCCACCAAAGTAAGCATAGATAAACTAACACATCTTGAACAAAAAGTAAAACCCTTCCTTTAGTTATAGGGAAGGGCTGTTGACAGAATGTCAGTTACAACATTCTGCCATATTCATTGAAGCGGAGAATAGCGAAGATAACTAGATTGAATTTTACCAGAGTCCATGCCATTCCACACTACATGAAAAATTTGGCAAAGTATTCCATGAGTAGGAACCAGAAATCACAGCACAAGCTCTCCAGAAAGAGCTTGTGCTATGTAAAGCAGACTACATCATGAAAGCCAGAAACAAATACACTGCACTGCACTCAAGTTTGCCTTACATGACTCTACAGAAATTTGGAAGCAGAGACTCCCGAAGAAGTCTCTGCTGTGTAGATAATCGAATCCACAGGACTGAAATATAGTAGATAATACGATGCTACACCGCACTTCATCCTAAAATTAGGGAGCGCGAGATTCCTGCGAAGCTCGCGCTTGTAATCACTCAAGTCTACGCAAAAACATTGCACAGGACTCAAGCTTACTCTTCGGCACTGCAAACCTATACGACCGTCGCCTCCGCAAGCCGATTGGTGCCGGGAACTTCTTCAACTCCAGCTTCCCCATTGCCGTTGTTTTCTGTGACAACTTCACTTTCGTCACCCTTACCCTTCTTGCCCGCCTTCTTCTTTGACTCCGGCAGTCCTTCCCATTTGACTACTGTGAAGCGGCCGTAGGCTCCTCCTACTCCCTTATTGGGACGATTGGAGCCGATGCCAGAACCACTGCCTGCTAATTCAAAAAGCTGACGAACAGTCTCTGGAGGAACAGTGTTGTTCCATTTGATTCCGATCCGCGCTGACCAGTCAAGGACATGAGGCCGGATACTGCAATTCGCAGCTCCGGTTGTGGGATTCGGAATCCGATCAACCAATGGCTCCCATGCTACGTTACCTTCCCCATCCACATTGAGGAAGGGAAAGAACAGGCCGCTTTCATCACTCGATTCAGAGGTGAGCTCAAGGAATTCGTACAGAAATGAACCTGTACCGGATCCAGTGATCTTAACCCGAGAGTTGCCGCCGTTCACATACGGAATGCGTTTACCCGCGTGCCGCAAAGCGCCATCAATCCATTTGTGGGGAATGCCCATACACTCTTTGCTGTCGCGGTAAATGAGTAATTCGGCGATGTCCTTCTCCGAGGCGTCATCAGGCAGTTTGGGAACTTTTTTAGCTGTTCCCGGGCCACCCGGCAGAGCCAGTACCTTTGACATTGGCATGCGATGATAGAGGAGACCTGGTGCGACTCCCGCAATTATTACTGATGCTGGTTTCCACATAACTTTAACTCCAATCTTTAGTCCGCTTCTGGCGAATAAGGTGTTTGTACCTTTGGTTTTAATTTAGTTTACAAAGAGCACTTATTTAGCAATGTAAAATTACTTCTAAGCGCTAAACAACAACACACGTTGCCGTCCAAAAAAGAACTTAACATAATGTTGATTTACTGTCAACAATATGCTATGATTTGCAAAGAAAGGAGAACTATGGCAAATCTCAAAGCAGGAGTGCTCGAAGGCCCGAAGATCAGCAATAAACACCACACAACGACGGAAGATGCACAGATTGTGATCAAAGCGGCCAAAAAAGATCCTCGGATAAGCAAAATTGTCCTGGGAGAAGTGATAAATTTGAGTGGTGGCCAGCGCCGACTTAAATTTCAAATGATACCAGCCGGTTTCAAGGTCACCGTGAGAGGGATTGGGTCACAGCAGATTCTCTACCTCTACACCAGAGAGCCCTTGATAAGACAAAAAATCGAGGAATATTTTAATCGCTATTGACGAGCGAGGCGACACAGTGAGAACAGTGTCGCCTCTTTTTTATTATCTCTTTATCACCTCTTCTCTATTGTCCCTGATCCAAATGTTACGATATATCGTAACATTTATACTTTAAAAATAGTCCAGCGACATTCTCATATTCTGCAGAATGTCAGAATGATTTTTTGTGTGGTAGGACAAGTAGCGAATTTTTTGGCAAGAAAAAAGCGAGGGATCTCTGTTGTGATCACTCGCTTGTGTAAAAACTCTAGATCGAAACGGAGGAATTAATCGCTGTCGGGGGCGCCGAAGGATCGAGCTTCTGGGAAACCAGTCCCCAATACCTTGCTGTCCTGAAATTCCCTTCTTGGCTCAACGGGCGGAAACGTAAAGGCCTCTTGAGAGCCTTGAGTAGCGACCGCTTGCGCCGCTTTCATCTTAGCAATAAGAGGTAACCAGTTTCGAAACGGTTTCGGTTTCCAAACCACATTTCCTGCGGCAATGTCTTCTGCTACCGCCGGATTGTCCTGTCTGTATTGCACTGTCGGAATGTGCTCAAGGGCAATGATGGGCTCACCTTCGGCTTGGGTTTGGTCCGAACGATTCAACATACAGACAATTCCGCCAAATAGAGCGCCCGACTCTTCGGCAAGCTTTTTGATAAGCTTGGCGCTTGATCGATTGTTGCAGACATCTTCAACGCCAATAACCAAACTTCCCTTCTCAATCTCATGACGATCGAGAATGAAGGTTGTAGTATCCCGCTGGCCGGCTTCTCCGCTTTGCACCTTTTGCTTTTGGGCAAAGATGGTGCAAACAGCATACCCACAATCTGCAATAGCCGCCCCGAGCATAGCGGTGAACATGATCCCACCTTCAGGGGCACCAACGAATGTGTAGGATTTTGGTGCGTCATGAAGAGGATGGGAAAAATGTTTCCTCGCAAAGTTTTCAGCGAATCTTCGCAAAACCAGAGGCTGTCGTTCGGCGCGGACGAAGTTATAAAAGACATCGCCAACGTAGTGCAATTTGCCTTCCGAATCGTACGTCCCTGCATAACCAACAAGCGGCGTAAGCCGTTTTCCAGAATGGCTTTTCACAACTTCGTAGTAGCCGTCACATGTCTTCAAGGTTTCAATAACACCGCCATCAGCATTTTGATTCATACCGTAACTCCTTTCTGTGTTTCGGCATCAAAACCGGTTTGGTTTTTTTCTGGATTGAACCGGCCGGTTTCGATGAGTTTTTGTTTTACTTCTTCGTTGATTTGTTTAAGCACCTCCTTTGGAGATGCCGCTTCGTAAATCGGCCGACCAATGACAAGCCAGTCCGCGAATTCAATAGCGCCACCGGGTGTCGCTATACGTTTTTGATCATCGGCAGTTGTCGCATCAGCCATACGAATGCCAGGGGTAATGATTTGAAAATCCGGCCCGCAAGCAATGCGAATATCCTTTGCCTCAAGAGGCGAACAAACGACACCGTTGAGGCCACACTCTTTGGCAAGTTTCGCACGCTTCAGGACAAGCTCTCGAACACGCCCCGCCTTTTTATCTGGCGGATCGGTAAGAGAACCACCAATTTCACCCACTTCATAGAGGTCGTCAAAGCTCAAGCTGGTTAAGACCGTAACGCCGACAATGAGAGGCCGTGGCCAGTCACGACCAAACTCACTTGAAAGTTGCGTTACTTTTGTCTCGGTTGCTTCGACCGCGGCACTCATCATCTTTCGGCCACCGGCACAATGAAGATTGATAATCGATGCATTCCTCCCAACCGCTTCGGCCACAGCCTTCGCGACAGTATTAGGAATATCGTGATATTTGAGATCCGAGAAGACATCCATTCCCATCTTGCGAAACAGCGTGATAATTTCAGGACCATGTCTTGTAAACATTTCCTTGCCGATCTTGACGCCGGCAAGATGTTCCTTTATTTTCTCAACCAACGGAACGGCTTTTGCCACATCCATATCGAGAGCCAAAAAGACTCGTTTGTAACTCTGTATATCCATATGTAATTCCTCCGTATTCTGTTTTAAGTGTTCTCTAAACCCTCGTCCAAGAAGGCAGGGTTATGATGCGAGAATACTAACGAGAAACAAAAGAAAAAACAAGCCTGTAGGAGCCAGGCTCTCACGGCTGCCGTGAGAGCCTGGCTCCTACAAAACAAAAACGACCGGAGGTCGTTTTTGAAATCTTATGCTTTTGGAGCTTCTGCTGGAGTTTTCTCCTTTTTCTCTTCTTTCTTCTCTTCTGCTTTTCCCTCTTCAGAAACTACCGAAGCTTGTGAAGCTTCTTTTGAAACTTCTGCCGAGGCCACTTCTTCCTTCTTCGGAGGGCTTTTCCTTGGCAGAACGTTTATTTTCTTTCCGGTAATTATTTTTTCGCTCAAGAGAAGGTTGTGCATGGTATCAGTGAGTTTCGCTCCCTTTGACATCCATTCTTTTATTTTCTCGCCATTGAGTTGCTTGATACCATCTTTTCTCGGATCATAGGCGCCCAAAACTTCAAGATAGCGACCGCTTTTTGTGGAATTGCGCTTATCAGTAAGAACCACACGAAAGGTGGGTATATTTTTTCGGCCAACGCGCTGCAGGCGGATCATTAACATAGTAGAGACGAGGTTAGCATATTTTTTCAGGGGACGCAATATATACGAAATAACGAATAAGCTACGAATTGATAACGAATCAACGAATAAAGAAGATCCTATTCGTAGATTCGCATGGCCTTTGCAATTCGCCCGCCTGCTAGCACCTGAAGCAAGTCAGGGCGGGCAAGGTTGCCCATTCGTTATTTCGTATCGAACTATGCTAGAATGACCGGAAATGAAGCCCTCCAAGCAAAAAACCCCTAACAACAAGCTTATTACGGGCAGAATCAGCATAAATTCCCGCGGGGTTGGTTTTGTCTCGCACGAAAAATTGAAAGATGATGTTCGTATTGAACCAGAACATGTAAATACCGCGCTTCACGGCGATGAAGTGGAAATTGTCTATAAAAAAGAAGGAAGTGAATTTTTCGGGAAAGTTTTGAAAGTAATAAAACGAGCTCGCACCACATTTGTCGGCACTGTCGAAAAAAGAGACAGCGGTTTTTTTCTTATTCCAGATGACAAACGAATGTATGCTCCTCCCTATATTGAAAACGCAACCGAGGATTTGCTTGGCAAAAAAATACAAATTCAAATTGGAGAATGGACGAATCCAAACATGCCACCGAGCGGAAAAATTATAAAAGTCCTCGGCGTGAAGGGCGACAACAATGTCGAAATGGAATCAATTGTTCTCGAAAAAGGATTAGCTTTTGATTTTCCAGAAGAAGTACAAAGAGAAGCAGAGAAAATTGGGGAAAATGCCGCAATTTCCGCCGCGGAAATTGCGGCCCGCCGCGACTTCCGCTCCATCCCCACTTTCACCATTGATCCAGCAGACGCCAAAGACTTTGACGACGCTCTTTCTGTTGAAATTCTTTCCGATAAAAAATGGCGCGTTGGTGTTCACATTGCCGACGTCTCTCACTACGTTCGCCCCGGCACCGCTCTTGACCGCGAAGCCGTGAAGCGCGGCTGTTCTATTTACCTTGTCGATCGTACTATACCCATGCTTCCCCACATTCTTTCGGACAATCTTTGCAGTTTAAATGAAAACGAAGAAAAATTAACTTTCTCTGCAGTCTTTACCATTGAAGAAATGCGGCCCAAGCATTTCACTGTTACAGATCGATGGTTTGGCAAAACAGTTATCCGTTCTCACAAAAGATTTTCGTATGAAATCGCCCAAAAAACCCTTGATGCTGGAAATGGCGAGCATTTCAAAGAATTAAATGTTTTGAAAGAAATCGCCCGATTTTTACGTGCCGAGAAATTTAAAAAAGGTGCCATCGAATTTGAACAAGATGAAGTCAAGTTTGAGCTCGACTCTCAAGGCAAACCCATTCGAGTCTATAAAAAGCAGAGACTGGAAACTCACAAACTGGTAGAAGAATGGATGCTTCTTGCCAACCGCGAAGTGGCGGAACTCATTTTTAAAGCCAAAGCGGGCAAAGGCAGTCATCCGTTTATATATAGAATCCATGACCTCCCCGACCGTGAACGCATGACCGAACTTTCCATTTTTGTTCGGGCTTTAGGCTATGAATTGCCGATACCGGCCAAAGGACACTCCGTGACAGCAAAAGATTTAAACGCTTTGCTTAAAAAAATTGAAGGTAAAGCTGAAGAATCGCTTATCCGAACGGCGGCCATTCGTTCTATGCAAAAAGCTATTTATTCAACCGACAATATCGGCCATTTTGGTTTGGCTTTTCCTTATTACACCCATTTCACTTCCCCCATCAGACGCTACCCAGACTTGCTGGTGCACCGCATGCTCGAAGCCTATCTCAAACAAAAAAATATTGACCCGAAAGAAATTGAGAATCTTGAAAAATTAGCACGCAGCTCGACCGATCGGGAAATCGCCGCCGCCGATGCCGAACGAACATCCATTAAACTGAAACAGGTGGAATTTATGATGACAAAAATCGGCCAAGAATTTGCCGGTGTTATTTCAGGCGTCACCGAATGGGGCCTCTACCTTGAGGAAAAAGAAACCAAAGCCGAAGGTTTGGTGCGTTTACGAGACCTCGGCGACGATTATTATGAATTGGATGCAAAAAATTACCGCATTGTCGGTAGAAAAACCAAAAAGAAATATACACTTGGAGATCAAGTGCGATTCCGCATCACTGGCGCTGATGTTGAACGAAAAACTCTCGATTTCACTCTTCTATAAGATAGAACTTGCTTTTCCTCATGTCTATTGCATCTGTGTTTTTATAGAGGTATAATAGAAAAAGATGCACAGCGAACATGTACTCGCTCCGACACGCAAACAATAGAAGGGATTTTATAATCACCTCCTAAAAGGCCGTCTTACCAAAGGCGGCCTTTTCTTTTTTTATTCGAAGGAGTAAGGTACTACCTTAGTGACGGAAACAACACTGTTTCCGTTGCAACGCTACTGCCGCCCACGTCTGTGAGCGGCAGTTTTATTATCCACTGTCTCGACTTGCTTTATTTACCCTTAGTGCTAAAGTTCTCTTAGACTGATGAGGGAATATTGAGCCCTTTCTGTCTAATTCTCGGGCCGGACCTTGAGTAGAGGTCCGGCTTTTTCATTTGACTTTCCAGAGAAGCGGGCGTACTGTCTAACTGACAGCATCCTCTGCTGTCACCTGAGCATACGTGTGGGTAGAAACCCACATAGCCGCCGACAATTGCCTAGCAGCTTCGTCGGCGGCTTTTTTTCCCTTGACTCGTATAGCGGTGGCTATAGTATATAGAGACCAACTATGCAAAGTTGGTACCGGCAAGCCGCGAGTGTCCCCAACTCGCATTAGGCCGCCGTCTCTCCAAAGGACTGCGGCCTTTTTTTGACTCTAAAACCACGAGTATATAATCTTACTGAAGAATTAAAAAATTAACGACTTGCGATGTCGTACATCAGATGTACGACATCGCAAGTCGGACATCATTTTGCTACTCGTACCGCTTCTTCAAAAACCACCGAAAGAAGTTTCGAAACACCATCTGAACCCATAGTCACACCGTAGAGAATCCCCGCCCGAGACATGGTTTCTCTATTGTGTGTAATTAAAATAAGTTGAGAATATTTTGAAAGATTTTCGATCATGTCGCCATATTTTCTTGAATTGGCTTCATCGAGAGCAGCGTCAGTTTCATCAAGAATAATAAACGGCGGTGGGTTAACTTGAGAAACAGCAAAGAGAAGTGCGATAGAAGTAAGCGCCCGCTCGCCGCCAGAGAGCACCTCGAGGCCTCTAATTTTTTTATGCGGCAAACTAACTCGAATATCAATTCCCTCTTCGCCTTCTTCCTCCATCACTTCTCCTGATTCGTCGGAAAGACCTTGAAGTGAGTCTTCGTCAGCACTCTTTTTCCTTTTTTTCTCGCGCATGACTTCAAGTTCGGCCGAGCCGCCACCAAACATTAATTTGAAAAAATTCTCGAATTGGGCATTGATTTTCTTTATGCCTTCCTTAAATTCAATATCGAGGCGGGTATTCAGTTCCGCGATCAATTGCTGAAGTGAGATAGCTGATTTGTCCAAATCTTCAACTTCGCGCATTAAAAAGAGATCACGATCTTCAGTATCTTTATATTCCTTGAGGACGTCTTCGCCAGCCGCGCCACCAAGCTCCTCGATTCTGATTTTAATTTTTTCAATATGCCGGCGACGATCATGTTGAACAGAACGCTCTTCGATCTCTACCCCTTTAACCTCAAATCCGTCATAATCGAGCGCCTCTCGACCGCCGAGAAGTGCCGCCTCATGCAATTCTCTTTTCCACTCATCTTCCTCAATTTTCAAACGGTCTTCGGCACTCTTAAAAAGAGAAATTCTATTATGCAATTCGCTTTGCAAACCTTGAATCCTGAAAATCTCCCGTTCCGCTTCGCGGCCAAGGGACGTTTCTTTTTCAATTTCTTTTTTTACCTCTTGGTACAGTGCGGCCGTCTCCATTTCCGCTTTTTTAATACCTGAAAGTTGACTTTCAAGTCGATGCCGCTCATCAGTTAGTTTTTTAAGAATCTCCTCTATTTCAGTGACTGCGGCAGTATTAACACTTTCTTTATGTTTGGAAATAAAATGAACAAAAGCCTGACGCACCGCTTTAATAACTTCACGAACCGCACCAAGTTCTGTGGCTTTTTCAGCCTCAATGAGACGCGCTTCTGTTTCTTCCGAAAAAGCAGTTACTTCATTTAGCGGCACCATTTTGCTTGCATCGGCTGTGGCAGTGTCACGCAGTTTTTTTAAACGCCGTTCTTCACCGGCAATCTCACCTTCGAGTCTGCCGATAGAGCGCATAAGCGTATCTTTCTCATTGCGAAGGACCCCTAGTTTCTCTTCATACTCAACAACATGAGCGCTTAATTTGTCGCTTGATTCCGATTCGTGAAGTCTTTTTTTTGCTGCCCCAAGCTCATGATCAAGTTTCATCAATTCGCCCTTCGGCATTTTCAAACCCTCTTCAATGTGTGCCCGTTCATGTTTTAAATAGACATCCTCACGCTTAAAATATTCTTTATACAAGAGAACAAGCTCCTGCTTTAAAGCCCGCGATTTTTCTACCTTCTCAACCTGTTTTTTTAAAAATTTAATATGCGGCGCAATTTCGCGGCGGATATTTTCCACGCTTTTTATATTCTCGCGGGTTTTCTCAAGCTTTCTTTCGCTTTCCTGTTTTTTGTATTGATAAACCTTGAGTCCAAGTGCTTCCTCAATCATTTCCCGCCGTTCTTTCAAATTGGCATTCAAAATTTTATCAGCTTCGCCTTGGGAAATAATATGATGGCCTGATGGACCGATATGGGCTTGAGAAAGCAATTCCACAATATCTTTAAGCCGCACCTGACTGCCATTTAAAATATATTCATTCATCGAATCACGATGGACAATGCGCTCGATCGTAACCTCATCAAAATCAATATTCAAAAGCCGTTTGGAGTTGTCGAAAGTGACTTTAACCGACGCACGATTCATTCGTCCTAGTTTTGTTGATCCATTGAAGATCAAATCCTCACCACGCTTACCGCGCAGAGATTTTATAGACTGCTCGCCTAATACATAGCGAAAAGCTTCCGCCACGTTTGATTTGCCAGAGCCGTTCGGACCAACAATTGAAGTAATTGGCGTATTGAAAGTAAGCTCCGTCTTTTTGGCGAAGGATTTGAAACCGGATAATTCGAGAGATTTTAAATACATTGGAAAAGGGTTTAGGGTGAGAAGCGAATACTTGGAGCTTCGCAAGGCCGGAGCGCGACGGCGCGAGGCATGGTCAAAAGATTTTTCAGCAGAAAAATACTTGTGACTAGGGTTTCAACAAATACAAAAAAGACCTTATGATTTTAGCATTTATTGCGGCAAAACGAAAAAGCAAGGTCTCCCTCGCTTTTTCTACAAACTAAAAACTATCAACTACAAACTTCTTCTTACTTCCATTTTCGCGCCGCGAGTGCGGCACGAGCGGCGTCTTGTTCGGCATCTTGTTTTGACTTGCCGCTGCCTTCCGCTACTTTATCTTTATCGAGAAAAATACCGACAGTGAAATGTTTGTCATGATCTGGCCCTTCTTCTTTCAATGTTTTATACGCCGGCGTGATACCGACAATGTCTTGAGCTTTCTCTTGGAAAAGACTTTTGGCATCAGCCCACGTGCCTTCTTTGACAATTGAATCAGTGAGCGGAAACAACACCTTCTCGACAAATTTCTCGGCACCACTATAGCCCTGATCCAGAAAAAGCGCCCCCACAAAAGCTTCAAACGTATTTGCAAGAATAAACTGCCGAGCCCTACCCTGATCCTTCGCTTCACCTTTCGATAAAAGAAGATAATCATTCATTTCCAAATCTTGGGCGATTTTCGCAAGAGTGACAGCGTTGACTAGAGCCGAGCGATAGCTCGTCATTTCCCCTTCATCGTGTTTCGGATACTTTTTATAGAGATACTCGGTCACAATAAGCTCAAGTACCGCATCCCCTAAAAATTCAAGCCGCTCATTATGCTCCAATTTGGAATTTTTATTTTCGTTGATGTAGGAACGATGAATAAAGGCCTGCTTCAAAAGCGCTTTGTTTTTGAATGACACACCGGTTTTTGTTTCAAAAGTAGAAAAATCCATACAATCTCGACACCAATACACGAATGAAAACGAATGACACTAATGGGGAAATTCTTTATTCGTGTCATTCGCTCTTATTCGTAATTTGTGTCGTGTTATTTTTTTCCCAAAAGAATATTTACCCCATTCGTCACAATGGGCAGAATATCATTATAAAAGTTAAGGTCAAGTATTTCGGCCAATTTAAACCATCGGCAATCATCGAGACCGCCGGTCTCCGCCAGTTTCAAATCATCATGTTTTGCTTCGCCTAAATAGTAGACCACTCTCTTTTTTATTTTGCCTTTCTCTGGATGAGAGGCAATGTATTCATTTCGGCCGATTTGTTCTTTGGATTTTATCGGCAAACCAATTTCTTCTGTCACCACTCGTTCCGTGCCTTTATCCTCATCCTCACCCTCTTCCAAATGGCCTTTGGAAAGCGTCCAGTGGCCAAAAATATCGTGAACCAAAGCAATGTATATTTCGCCTTTCTCTCTAGCGAAGACAAGCGAGCCGCCCAAAACTTCGATTGGCATCTCTTTTTTCTTTTTCGGCATCGCATCTTTGCCCGGTTCACCCATCTCTTTATAGACCGAACCTAAAACACCGTTTACAAACTTGCCACTATTTTCACCGCCGAACGTCTTTGCCAATTCAATACTTTCGTTGATGGCTACTTTTGCCGGCACTTCATCCGGGTTCGCAAACAAAAGCTCCGCAAGTCCGATACGTAGGACATTGCGGTCAATGATAGAAATTTTATCGAGCGGCCAGTCGGGCGCCGCTTTTGAAATAATAGTATCGAGATCTTTCTGTTTGCTTAAAATAGTTTTAAGGAGTTCTTTGACAAAACCGGAATCGCCAATACCCGGCGCAAATTCAGCAATATCGCGGTCAAGAATTTCCAAAGCATCTTTTTCAGTCTTACTGGCAAAATCCCACTCAAAGAGTGTCTGCAAAACGGTTGAACGAGCTAGATGTCTGTTTGCCATATAATCAAAGTAGCTTCTTAGCTTTAAGCGGGATTTGAAGCTCGATGAGCTTCCGGTTCAATTATACAAGGGGTACATGGCATATGTGAAGGAACAACTCTGTAAATTATGTATTTGGCGCATTTCTTTGTTGCTTCGCTCGTTTGCTCCCGCAATGTATAAGCATACATTTTGGTCGCAAGCCTCGCTCGCGCCTCGAACTGCACTCAAATACATAATTTACAAACTCAAAATTCTACTTCTGCGCAGCCTGTTTTTCTTTCAATTTCTTTTCTTTCTTTTCAAGCTTTGCTTTAACGTTTAAGACTTGCCGGCCCTGATATTTACCGCAATTCTTGCAAACGGTATGAGGTATAAGAGGAAATTGGCAATCTTTACATACTGAAAAATGGCCCTGTTTAAGGGCGTGGTGACTTCTCCGATTCCCAGTATGGGAATGGTTGGAGCGCATTCGGACTACCATAATTTAAAAGTGTACACTAAATAAGCTAAAAAGGCAAAGCGAAAAGCGAAAAACTATATCTAAAAACATAAAAAACAGAATAGTCTTAAAAATGCTTTTTCTTTGCGTTTTAGCTTTAAACTTTTCGCTTTTCGCTTTGCGCTAGAAACTTTCCCAAGAAAGATCGCCGGTGCAAATCACACAGCCCAAACTTTTCTAAAGCGCGGTAATGTTCCCTCGTCCCATATCCCTTATGCTTCTCAAACCGGTAAAGCGGGAAAGATTTTGCTAAGCGAACCATTTTACGATCACGCAGGACTTTGGCCACAATTGACGCAAGAGCAATAAGCGGAATGGATTCATCGCCGCCGATGATGGTCGATTGACGGATAAAGCGGGACGGCGCCCGAAGGGCGCCGTCCAAAAGCACCCTGTCTCTCCTGCAATCCGCTTCAATTTTTCTTAATGAGGCGTCGACAGCACGAACCAAACTCTTTGACATGCCAATACGATCGAGCACTGCAACACTGACAAAGCTCACTGAAAACCGCACTGCGCCTGTATTTTCACACGCAACTATTTTTGTATACCATGCTTCTCGCTCCGCTGGACTTAATTGTTTTGAATCTTTAACGCCGCGAAAATATTTTCTTAAAATTCTTGGATCAGCTGTAAAAGCCCCGACCGTTAGTGGTCCTGCAATCGGCCCCCGGCCAACTTCATCAATGCCAATTACAGCTCTCGCACTTTGGCGCATTGAGAAAAATGCTATTGTTGACTGCTCCCTAAAAGGTAGTTGAGACTTGTGTTGTTCCAGCCACCAGTGCCTCCGTTTAAGATCTGACCTGTTTTAGTTTCAAGTCGAGTCGATAAAATATAATTATCAGTTCTACCATTATTTATGAAAGTGTACTGTGCCGTCTGTTTATAGCCTCTTGCGTAATAATATCCATATTGTCCGTTAATATTTGTGGGATCAAGAGGAACAGAAGACATGTAGGTCGGCTTTATAGCAAGAGTATTTATATCACCCTGATAACCAGTGCTCGTACAAAGATCATTCGGACCAGTACATTGCGGATAAAATCCATTATCATTAAAATAAGCCTCCACAGCAGTTCGCACTTGATGCAAAGTAGACATGCGAACAGCGTCTCGGCCTTTCGCTCTTGCAGTATTTAATGACGAAACCACAATACTTGAAAGAAGCCCGATAATTGAAACCACCACCAAAAGCTCGACGAGAGTAAAGCCTTTTTTGGAAGACAGACTTTTTTTGTAGGATGTAGACATAGAAGTTACAGAGTATTATGCGGGAAAACCCGGCACCGCTTTGACTGGGCCATTAGTCCCCCGACCAGGCAATGATTTAAAAGAAAGGGAAAAAAGCACTCCGGCAATAATAAAAATGCAAATGGCAACAATTAAAAGCACCTGCTGTGCATCGTCCGCATTTTTCGCCATTTTACTTTTCAGAATAAGACGCACCAAGAACGAGGGCTTTGGTTCTCTAAAACGCACCGAGGCCGCATCAAAATTATTTTCTTCAAATTGCACGTTCGACATATAAAATTTCTACAATAGTAATAGTACGTATTATAATACGTATACACCCATTATGCCACAGTTTACCCACCTTCATACTCACAGCCACTACTCCCTACTCGCCGCACTACCTAAATTGCCGGACCTTATTGAAGCTGCCAAGAAAAACGGCATGACAAGTCTTGCCCTCACTGACAACGGCAATCTGTATGGCGCAATCGAATTTTACAAAGCCTGCAAAGCAGAAAATATCAAACCCATTATCGGCATTGACGGCTATATGGCTCTGCGCACTCGATTTGACAAGCAAGCCGGTATTGATAACCGCAGATATCGTCTTATTCTATTAGCCAAAAATATCGAAGGGTACCGAAACCTTCTTCACTTAGTCACTAAATCAAACCTTGAAGGTCTCTATTATAAACCGCGCATGGATCGTGAACTACTCAAAGCCCACAGCGCCGGCTTAATCGCCATTTCCCCTTTTTGGCAAAGCGAGATAAGTGAGGCTATCCGAGCCAAAGATACGGAAAAAGCCGCCGAGGCTCTTCATTGGCATAAAAGCATATTCGGCGACAATTTTTATCTTGAACTGACACGCCAAAAAAATCTTCCGGATCATAGAGCGCTCGAGACTACGATTGTCGCTTTCGCCGAAAAGGAAAAGATCCCCCTGACCGCTTCTCACGATGTCTATTATATTGACCCCGAGGATAAAAAAATTCGAGATGTCTTGCTTTCTATTCAATCAAGCGGCGATTTCCGCGAACGGGCTTCAAATGAACAAACCGCTGATCTTTCATTTCTCTCGACTGAAGATATTCTCGCCGCTTTTAAAGATTTTCCCGAAGCTCTTGAAAACAATGAAAAAATTGCGGCGGCCTGCACGGTAGAATTGGAACTCGGCAAGTGGGTTTTTCCAAATTATGCCATAGAGTCAAAGCTAAGTGCTGATGAAGAATTGGCCAAACTCGTTCACGAAGGAATAGCGAAACGCGCTATTGCCAAAAATACGGAACTTGACAGCCGCATCGAGTATGAATTGAAAGTTATCCGTGACAAAGGCTATGCGCCATACTTTTTGGTGGTGTCTGATTTACTGCAGTTTGCGCACAAAGCTGGTATCTTGACGACTATCCGCGGTTCAGTGGCCGGTTCAATGGTCACGTATCTTGCAGGAATCACGAATGTCAATCCGATTGAGTATAAAATCCCTTTCGAGCGCTTCCTGAATCCGGAACGCCCTTCCGCTCCCGATATCGACATGGACTATGCCGACAACCGCCGTGATGAAATGATTGCCTATGCTAAAGAAAAATATGGTGCTGACAAAGTTGCTCAAATCGGCACCTTTGGAACCATGATGGCACGCGGATCAGTGCGCGATGTCGCCCGCTCTTTGGGGCACCCATATGCCATCGGCGATCGCATTGCCAAACTGATTCCTATGGGCTCGCAAGGTTTTCCCATGACCATCGAGCGGGCTCTCGAAATGGTGCCCGAACTTGCCGAAATATATAAAAAAGAAGCCGATGCCAAAGAAATTATCTCAACCGCCTTAAAAATCGAAGGCAATGCCCGCCACATCAGCGTCCATGCCGCCGGTGTGGTTATTTCCCCAACACCCCTCACCGATTTTGTCCCCCTTCAATTCGATACCAAAGGTGAAAATAAAATCATCACTCAATATGATATGTACTCGATCGAGGAAGCCGGTCTCCTTAAATTTGATTTCCTCGGTATCAAAAATCTCTCAATCCTCGCCGACGCCGTGCGTTTAGTGAAGGAACTTGTCGGTACAAAAATTGATATAGAAAACGTGCCCCTTGATGACAAAAAAACATTCGAAATGCTTGCCAAAGGCGAAACCATCGGCCTGTTTCAACTGAACGGCGCCGGCATGACCAAATTTTTAATTGATTTGAAGCCAACCTCAATTTATGACATCAATGCCATGGTGGCACTGTACCGCCCGGGCCCCATGGAATCAATTCCTCAATACATCGAGCGCAAGCACGATCCGAAATTGGTCAAATATCTTGACCCGCGCATGAAGGAAATTCTTGAAGATTCGTACGGCGTCATTGTCTATCAGGATGACGTTCTTCTGACTGCCATCAAACTTGCCGGCTATTCATGGCTCGAGGCTGATAAATTGCGCAAAGCCATGGGTAAAAAAATTCCCAAAGAAATGGAAGCTCAAAAAGAAAAACTGCATTCAGGCCTTTTAAAAAACGGCATGAGTGATCAAAAAGCCCAAGCCTTATGGAAGCTCATTGAACCATTCGCCGCCTACGGTTTCGGCAAAGCCCATGCGGCGAGTTACGGCAAAGTGGCATATCAAACTTCGTACATGAAAGCAAACTTCCCGGCCATTTATATGTCAGCGGTTTTGACAGCCGATTCCGGCGACGTAGAAAAAATCGGTGAAATTATCGCCGAATGCACGCGGATGGGCATCAAGGTTCTGCCCCCGTCAGTCAACGAAAGTTTTTCAGGCTTCACAGTAGTAAAAGGAGAAAATGGAGCGGCCGATAAAATCCGTTTTGGCTTAACTACCATTAAAAATTTTGGCGAAGGCATTGCTAATACAATAATTGCCGAAAGAAAAAAGGGTGGTCGCTTTAACTCGCTCGGCAATTTTTTGGAGCGGGTCAAAGACCGTAATTTAAATAAAAAATCGCTTGAAGCGCTTATTAAAACAGGGGCGCTTGATGAATTCGGCGAACGAGGGCTTTTGCTTGCCAATCTCGAATATCTTCTTGAATATCACAAAGAAAGCGCCTCTACGGTAGACAATCAATCAAATCTCTTTGGCCTGCTTCCGGAAACGGACATTCCGCACTTGCGGCTCAAAGAAGCCGAAGCGGCCACCATGGCTTTAAGACTTGGCTGGGAAAAAGAACTGCTTGGCCTCTACATTTCCGGCCATCCGCTCGACAAATATCGGAGCATTTTAGAAAAACGCGAAGTTACTATCAAAAAAATAAAAGAAGAAATGCGCGAAGGAATGATCACTGTCATCGGCGGTATTATTGAAGAAGCAAAAAACATCATCACCAAAAACAACGAAAATATGTGTTTCTTGAAAATTGCCGACCTTTCAAGTTCGATTGAAGTTGTGGTGTTTCCGCGAACATACAACGAATTTAAGAAATTTCTGGTCGCAGAAAAATGCGTTGCCATTAAAGGCAAACTCTCAAACCGAAATGGCACCCCGTCGATTATCGCGGAGAAGTTTAAAGAACTGACATAAAAGGAGAGGTACTTAGTAAGTGGTACTTGGTAATTAGAAGAGAAAAATAAATTCTGCTCGCCTAATATCCCGCAAGCTTTGCTTGCGGGGATATGGACGAGCAGATTTATTTTCTTGTCTATGTTCTAAGTACTATCTACTAAGTACTTTTCTCTTACGCTACCGGATTTCTCCCTTGAATAATTCTCACCAAAAAGAGAACCACGGCAACCACGAGCAAGACGTGAATGAATCCATAAAGCGTATAACTCGTTACAAGTCCAAGGAGCCAAAGGGCTAACAAAATAATGGCAATTAAGGTTAACATATTAGTTTATTAAACTGATATCTTTTACCATACTGCGGCGAGATTAAAGAATCCTGAAGCAAAACTTGACAGATATGAGTGTTTCGTGACACAATACAAAAAGATATGGCTATTCGAATTCTGACTGATCCTTCCCCCGCAAGGCGCCGGCCTAAAAAACCTCACCTGAAACGATCGGGTAAAATTGCCCGATGTCCGAAACACCACCATCCTCTTTCAAGCCTTGGCACTTGTCCGGCCTGTAAAGTGGAAGCACTGGAAAAGAAATTCTGAAAATCGCGAGCGTGCACTTCCCCGTGCATGCTCTTTTTCTTTGCCCAAAATGCTTATTGTTGCTATTATTTTAAATATGAAAGAAGAAAATTCTACTGGAGAGATGAGCGATCGAGACCATAAAAAGCTCGGCAAGGAGCTCGACCTATTTTATATCGATCAAGAAGTCGGCAAAGGCCTGCCGATGTGGCTTCCTAAAGGCGCGACCGTGCGCCGTGAACTCGAACGTTTTATTGTCGACGAAGAAATTCGGCGCGGTTATGTTCATGTAGTTACCCCCGACATTGCCCGCATTGAGCTCTATGAAAAATCTGGACATTATCCTCATTATCAAGACTCGATGTACGCGCCAATTCAAATTGATGATGAAAAATTCATGCTCCGGCCGATGACCTGTCCGCATCATTTTCAAATGTATCTTTCGAAACCGCATAGTTATCGCGAATTGCCTATACGAATTGCCGAACTTGCTAAACTGTATCGCTATGAACAATCCGGCGAATTGATGGGACTCCAACGAGCGCGGTCATTTTGTCTTTCAGATGCTCATATTATCTGTGCCAATGAAGAGCAGGCTGTTGAAGAAATAGGCCTTGCATTAGATCTCATTGAATATGCGGCGGGGATTTTTGGCTTGGAGCACGGAAAAAATTATTCGTTCAGATTGTCCCTCGGCGATCGCTCAAATACAGAAAAATATTTTAAAAATGATGCGGCATGGGAAAAAGGCGAGAAATTACTTCGAGAACTGATGAAAAAGCGCGGCCAGCCTTTTGTGGAAGCGGCAAACGAAGCGGCATTTTACGGACCGAAAATTGACGTGCAAATGAAAAATGTAAATGGCAAAGAAGACACCGCTTTTACGGTGCAATATGATTTTTGCATGCCGGAACGCTTCAATCTCACCTACACGGGAGAAGATGGAAAGGATCATCAGGTCTTTGTGGTTCACCGCTCTTCAATCGGCGCCATCGAACGCTTTACGGCATTTTTGATTGAGCACTTTGCTGGTGCATTTCCCCTCTGGCTTTCTCCTGTTCAGGTCAAAATTTTGCCGATCTCCGACGCTCATCTTACGTTTGCCAAAGAAACTCTTGAGGCTTTAAAAGCAGCGGGGATTCGGGCCGAACTTGAAAAATCGAATGAAAGCCTTGGCAAAAAAATAAGATCTGCGAAATTGGAAAAAGTCCCTTATATGCTTGTAATCGGCGACAAAGAAGTAGCTGATAAAAAAGTCACCCTAGAATCCCGCGCCAAAGGCAAAATCGGCGAAATGACTCTTCCCGATCTCATTCAAAAACTCTCTACGGAAATTAAAGAGAAGAGATTATAAAAAAGTCTCATTATCATCTACAGCAGTCGGACTGATGTAGAGTGACTTTTTTGTTCCCCAAGTCTGACTTGAGATTCCTCTTCTTCCCCTAAATCTGTGAGAGCCTGGCTCTCACAAACTAGATTATTCAAGAAAAATTGAGTCGTGTCCGATAGAATCCTGAAGAATGTTTTGCCTGCCTTCGATAAAATCTTTCACAAATGATTTCATTTCTGCTGGCGTAAAAATTTCTCCTAAAATATCTTTATCTATAATTGGCGACTCTCTTGCTCCTGCGTAGTTACCCAGGCTAGTATATGGACTACTCGTCGCCCATGCATATGCCTTTTCAAAATTATTCCCCGCGATTAAGGGACCTTCAGGAAAAAGTTCAAAGGCATTTTTGACTTGAATGTAAGCGCTCCCATAACGCAGGTAGGTATCGTCATTTATAGTTCGTGAACGAAATGGCCCCTGAAAAAGACTTCCCTTTTCTTTATATTTTTCGTTGAAGTGATTTGCCATGCTGGTACCGAGCTTCTGCATGAACATCGATATGCCGCCCTCGATAATTTCCTTCAATAATAAATGGAAATGATTGTCCAACAGGCAATAGCATAAAATATGGACTATTTTTTTCTGTGATGGCCACGCCTCCGGCCGTTTGAAAGTATTGGCAATTTTTTCGTCCATAAGATCACGAAACCAATTTTCTGATGTATAGGTATCGTTGAAATGCCGTAGCATCAGCAAGAAGCGCCAACGATCCATCTCGTCTCTTACAATCGATGAACCGCGAGGACCGCGCTTTATAACATGAACATAGGAGCCTACGGTGTAGGGGTCTCTTTTCACCTCAACAGTATATCATAATTCTGTGAGAGCCAGGCTCTCACAAGAAAAGACCAAAAGACAAGATTTAAATATAACTTTAATCTGTGGCCATGGATAAGGGTTTGTGAGAGCCAGGCTCTCACAAACCCTTTTAGGCGCGGAATTGTTTTAAATCGAGAATGCGCATCACCGCAAGTTTGAGACCAAGGGTTGAATTTTTGTAACTTTGTTCAATGATAGTGAGAAGAATTGAAATCATTTCTTCAAGCTGTTCGTTTGTCCAACCAGCAGTCAGATGCGTCAATTCTGGCGGTACCACCGTGTCGCTATCAACACGAGAACGATAGACTCGGTCAAGTTCGTAAATAACAGATTTCACAAATTGCTCTGGATTCTTTCCTTGCTGCTTCAAACCGCGCAAATGTGCGAAAATTTTGCCACTCTCGCCCCGAGCAATAAGGAGAAGAAATCCTTTCGGATCAACGGGCTTATCAGATTTTTCGGCTGAAAAAGCTTGTGTCTGCCCTGGCGCCTCAGCCCGAATTTCCTCCACTTTCGGACCAAGTATCTCTACCGCTTCTACCATCTTTTGTTTATTAATTAAAAGCCAACCATCTTCCTTTTGAAATTTTTCTTCTGAGATTTTAAGCAACCGCTCAAGAAGCGGAAGGGCTTCAAACTCACTTTGGTGAGCATTCTCGATGATGAGTTTGAGGGCATCGTCAGAAATTAACGCTTTATGCTCTCGAGCCCGACGCGCCAAAGCATCGCGCAAATCTTTTTCAGGTGAAATATTTTCCATAGGTATTCCTACAGGTAAATTATTGGGGATAAAATCATTGGAGGTAATTGTCGTCGGATGCACCATTCCTTTTTTATCCATTTGTACTGTCTCATCAGGAGAATTGGTATCGATAAAATCGCCGTACACAGGTTCAGAATTTAAAATGTCACCCGGCTGAGTATCATACGTCTCCTCCTCATACACCACTTCGTCTACCCTGCCTTGAGTGGCGGCGAAGGCTCCTCTCATTTTATGTGCAAATTCTATTACTTTTTTAGAACGGATAAAATAAGCGATCACAATACTCCAGAGAAACAGACCGGCAAAGAAAACAATAACGGGCCAATGGTCAACCAAGCCGGTATAAGGGACTTGGCTTAAGTACACAAAGGCAAGCTGGCCAGACGTCGTGGCTTTTTTGAGAAGCACGACAGTTGGCTGATTCATTCCCCCGCCGCCTCCTGGCGGCGGGGTTCCTCCCCCTCCGTTAGTGCTTGTTGGTGGGGTCGTGCCGCCACCGGGCGGTGTTGTGCCTCCTCCGTCCGGAGGAGGATTAGTGCCGCCACCGCCGCCAGGAGGCGGACAGGCATTTGACACTTTAGTCTCAACTTCATTGCTCGTCAACCAATTGATCGGCCCAGTGGCATGATCATTTGGAGTATACTCTTTTGAAGTGATACGCGCAGTGTTTGGAAGAGAAAAATCGCCGCATTGAGCTCCTTGATTTATTGTAGCTTTCCACACAATGGTACCAGCGCTGCCAGGGGTCATTTCCCCGCCTCCCCAAGATAAAATTCGAGTATCCGTCTGGTAAAGCGGGCTTTTAAAATAGCCTTCGTGAATAAAAGAACTGTGGGTTTCGCCGAGAAAAGTAAGTCGCAGATCGAGGGTATCTTCAATCCTCACACCACTCCCCGTACAATTACCAGTTCCGGTATTTTTAAAATCAATAGTATAGGTAAGGGTATCACCCGGATGTGCGTCGGTTTTGTCTACACTTTTACTGATTTCCAGTTTACAACCGTCGAGAGGCACAGCAGCCAAAACCATATCGACGTAGGTGAGAAAGAAAAAAGCAGACACTACAGAAAAACCGAGAAGAGAGAGAAAGGAACTTTTTGTTCGACTATTTTTCATAGTAATACTCATACCTATTGCTTTCTGTCACATTAATACTAATTAGATGAATTGGCAATTAACCATCACGAACCAGAACCTAAAGAGCCACTTTTTACAAATTCGGCCTCTACCACAAAACGATCCGTCTTCGCGCCGAAGCTGTCGCAGGTTGAGAGAGTAAGCATCCTTTTTTTATTTGAAAATACCACCAAGGCTTCATCAGCGGAAACTCGCGACAGAGACGTAATTTCGTATATATATTCGTCTGTTCTCGATTGCACTCGAATAATGTCGCCAAGATTCAATTCCTCAAGTCGGTTAAACGTTTTATAAGACTCGTTTGAAACAACCGTATGGTTAGTGCTGTGACCGAAGATAAATAAGTTGCTCGTATCTTTCAGTGTCCCAGATCCCGGGTAATGAACTGCTCCCCGTAAAAGATTTTGGTTTAATATGTCGTCTTGATTTGAAAGAGGATTAAAAACTGGCGTATCAACGGAAATTTTTTCGATAACCAGACGCATTGGGTCAGCAGTAGGATCCGACGCCGTTACCCATCCATCACTCTGTTCCACTCCACTTTCCATTACAGGGACTTCGGGCAAAACTGCTGCAGCACTTGCATCTTTTCGCTTAAACTCTTCAGGTACCAAATCAAGAACATACAAGGCCGCAAAAGTGACAGCAAAGATGAAAATCAGCCATAGTATAAAATTTAATACATTTTTCATATGCAAAGAGTAGTGTCTCAAAACCATCGGGTGAAAGGTAGGTGGTTCTCTCATCTTCCACTGTCCTCTCATTAACACAGTATAGGATACTTTTCAAAGATGGATATATGATGAAACACACGACTTTCAATTATACAAGATTGACACCCCTTTCTTTCCTCATATAGTTAGTTTGCATCCCCTTTTCTACCATGGATCAGAAAATAAAAGACAACGGAATCCGCTTTATTGCTGTTATGGGTATTGCCGCCCTCGTGGGTTTCGGTACCTTTGTTGTTTTGCGAACCTACGAATTTTTTCCGCCTATAGCAAACCGCCTCTTAAATGCCGCAACTTCTCTCACCAATATTTTTCGGCCTTCAGAAAGACTGATCCTTGAATCAAGCAAGGTCAATCTCTCTTCCGGAGATACCTTCACCTTAAACTGGACTCATACGGGCGGGCAGAGCGGGCAAACTCCGGCTCTTTTCTATCCATGTCTTGACGGGGTCAACCTTTCAGTTGTTGGTAACGGTTCCGCTAGGATAATCCCGTGCAGTAGCTCCTATCCGATCTTAACTACAACAAACAACATTGACCTTACGGTCTTGTCGACAACGAGTCGATTTGTTGATCTTCCTGTCTCTTTGAGTCTCACCAATCAAAATGAAGAAAAACCTCGAATATCCGAGAGTCTTATTTTATTGATAAATAATGCAAACCTAAAAGCAGAGACAGGAACAAACGCTCTTCTGCCAGCAACAAAAAATACAACAAGTTCATCGACTACTAAAAAACTAGTTCCTCCAAAAACAGATACAACTCCAAAAACTCCGACAGCTGGTCCGAAAAAAGAAACCCTTTACCCTGTTGGCGCATCAGGAATGAGCACTTCGACAAAGCCGGATTTGATTGTGCGTATTCTTGAAATCGGTGTCATCGACAAAACCAGTAATGTCTTTATAGCAACAACCACACTGAAAAATAGCGATCGGATTGCTGTTCGATTTGAAGTGGAAAATCTAGGGCGGGAAGCAAGCGGCGAATGGAGTTTTAATGCCGTACTGCCGACCTATCCTTCCTACATTTTCCAATCGGAAGCACAGCAGTCTCTTTCTCCACGCGATCGAATCGAATACACTCTCGGTTTTGACAATATCGAAAAATCTGACAACAATCTCGTCACCATTAACGCAGATCCGGCAAGTTCGATAAATGAATCGAACGAGGAAAATAATATTGCGAGAACGACGATTGGGGGAGTGAAATTCTAGAGAAGCTTCTTAGCTTCGAAAGCTTCGTTAGCTTCTTAGCAAGAAAAGAGGGAGCATCCCCGCCGCGCCGCGCGGCGGGGATTTTGACAAAATCATTTTTAAATGTAAAGTAACAAACAGACAACAAGAACCCCAAACCAAAAGGAAAGAAGTGAAAAAGCAAATAAGCTTCAGAAGGTTCCTCTCGCTAAATCAAGGACTTGAACTCAAAACCCCCGCAACTGATATCGATGATCGTATAGCTCGTTTTACTCAGGAAACAGAAAACCATTTCGAGCGCGTGCAAGGATTACTGAAGGAAGCCCTCAAGGACAAGGCCTTCAGAATGTTTGTTTACGAGAGATTCGACAAAACACAGAAATATCCTCTTGCAGAAAATGTGCGCGACGCATTATTGGGAACAGAGAGTGTTCTCATTCTCCAACACTTCTGCTATGGCAATAAAGGTCATGAGCCTAACCTCGGCTTAACAAACAATCTGACCCTGGTCTTAACCAGAAATGAATACAGCCATGACGCCCGAATTCATTACCAAAGAAAAATTTCTGGATTTCGGTTTACTGACAGCTTCGCTCTCCACGAATATCTCAGAGTGATAGAGACCCGCGAGGATCTCATGACTGTCATCTACTACGAACTCACTCATAAACGTTAGACTTTCGAATCACCCCAAGCGGCACGACTACGTGTCGCTTTTCTTTGACAATAAATTTTGCAAATGGCATTATTCCTTTTGGAAAACATGCTATTTTCTTGCGAATGAAGTAGCGCCTGCCCGAAAGGTGCGCGCTCGGGATGACCCCCATTACCTGAAAACACACATGCCCCTTGAAAGGAAATTATGAAAATCCGCGGCATTAAATTAGACACGCTCGTTGAATCAGATCTAATCCCAGCTCTTCCCTCCCTCATAAAGATGTGGGACGTCAAAAAAGGCAACCATACGAGCGTGGTGCAGTGGACTTTGATTTACTCCCTCTGCATGAAAATACTGCTTCTAGCACTGGCAGTAACAGGCTTGTTGCTTTCCCAGATACCTGAACAGCGTTTTGACATACTAGTGTTTGGAGGCCTCTTCATGCTCATAGTAAGCGTCACTATGATTAGTCTCCGCGTCAAGATCTGGCGCTTCACAAAGAGCATGAGTAAACTTGACGACTTGTTGAAAAAATACTGCCCCGACTCCGCCGGTCTACCAGACCTACCCTGGGAGCAAAAAACAATTGGGAAAACTCTTGAGACGGTTTTAGTGCAGATTGCAGTGGCAGTATTGGAGGCAGTAAGGACTGATCCGGAGTGTGCCTTCGCCTCAATGACAAAAACGGACAGCCTTACAATGCGAGTTATCATGAACGATCTTAATTACAGCCCAGAACCTTCAACCGAAATCTATTCAAGAGCCAGGAAAATCATGGAAGAAAAAGCCCGCGCAAGTTTGGCGATTATGGATGAAATTACAACCGCCGCGAAAGCGTAACCACCTGTTCCTCAAAAGCCAAAAGACGACTCAAATGAGTTGTATTTTTATTTATTTGACAAACTTGTATTAAATGTTAATTTAAGATTTGGTACAGAAAATCAACCTCAATCCCGAAAGGTAGTAATGAAAAAGTACATTTATAATCCCTTCTTCGCAGTAACCTTACTGCTCCTTGTTTCGAGCTTCCCACTTGGACTTCAGGGTCAAAACCTTAAACCAAGTACACCT
>Ga0209515_10000950_pt1 | contig 49988 bp, 46 predicted proteins | sample Subgroupgradi54m_FD_187454 | JGI IMG/M metagenome (GOLD analysis project Ga0209515, IMG submission 187454) | Subsurface groundwater microbial communities from S. Glens Falls, New York, USA - GMW60B uncontaminated upgradient, 5.4 m (SPAdes)... ... | reverse complement strand
CGCGCCAAACAATTTTCAGGATTTAAATCGTCTTGTAAAGACCTCCCCCTCACCCCCTCCTTTGTAAGGAGGGGGAATAAGACCAAAGAGCGTAGTGACCCACCGGTCTCTCGTAATTCACTATGTGAGTGAGCGTGATCGGTGGGTTTTTTTAATTGGGGAATCCGTTTAAATACCGTTTGACAACCTGCGTTAGGGACGGCTAGGAATGAATGAGTATTCATTCGTTTCAAAGAAACCATCCTTACAACCCTCTCCCCTTTGCGGGAGAGGGCAGGGTGAGGGGGATCATATAGGAGATTCTTTTATGAGAGAAGCCGTTATTGTTTCCGCCGTCCGTAGCCCGATGGGCAAATCCAACAAAGGATTGTTGGCCAACATGAGAATCGACGATCTTGGTGCATTGATCATCAAAGCGGCGTTAGAGCGTGTTCCTCAATTGAACCCAGACGATATTGAAGATTTAATTCTAGGATGTGCCATGCCGGAAGGCGAGCAGGGAATGAACCTGGCTCGAAACATCGGGCTACTCGCTGGTCTTCCAAAAACGGTAGCTGCCGTGACGGTGAATCGTTTCTGTGCTTCTGGATTGGAAACGATCAACACAGCCGCTCTTCACATCATGGCAGGAAACGGTGATGTTTATTTGGCCGGTGGTGCTGAGTCCATGAGCCACGTGCCGATGGGTGGTTTTAATCCTTCTCTCAACGAAAAATTTTTCCAACCAGGCATGCCTCAAGCTTATGTCTCGATGGGCATCACGGCTGAAAATGTGGCGGCTAAATACAATGTGAGCCGTGAGGATCAGGATAAATTTGCCGTGTCTTCTCATCAAAAGGCCACGAAAGCTCGTGAAACAGGTGTTTTTAAAAATGAGATGGTCAATGTGGAAGTGACTTTGCCGGATGGTAAAAAAACTATTTTGGATTTTGATGAAAACGTTCGTGCCGATGCTTCCTTTGAAAAACTTTCTTCACTGAAGCCTGCTTTTAAGGAAGGTGGAAGTGTGACTGCTGGTAATTCTTCTCCTCTCACCGATGGAGCCGCCATTGTAGTCGTCATGTCGGCTGAAAAAGCTAAACAGTTGGGCATCAAGCCTTTGGCTAAAATCCGTGCGATGGCAGTGGCTGGTTGTGATCCTGAAACCATGGGTATGGGACCTGTGCCTGCTGTGAGAAAAGCTCTCAAGCGTGCCGGAATGACTATTGCGGACATTGACATCATCGAGTTGAACGAAGCTTTTGCCGCTCAAGGTTTAGCGGTGCTTCGTGAACTGGGTGCTGATCTCAGTAAGGTCAATCCTTTTGGTGGTGCTATCGCCATTGGACATCCACTGGGTTGTAGTGGTGGCCGCATCATGACGACGCTCATTAATGGATTGCATCGTCTCAACAAAAATATTGGTATCGAGACAATGTGCATCGGAGGTGGGCAAGGTGCCGCAACAATTATTGAGAGGGTTTCCTAATGTCCCGAGAAATCAAAAAAGCAGCTGTACTTGGTTCGGGTGTGATGGGCAGTGGCATTGCCGCGCATTTGGCAGGAGCCGGGATTCCTGTTCTTCTTTTGGATATTGTTCCCAAAGATCTGAAAGCAGGTGAGAGTCGTAATAAGTTGGCACAAGCAGGGATCGATCATGTGCTTACATCAAAACCTTCTCTCATTTTTTCAAAACGGGATGCAAAGCTCATCACTCCAGGAAATTTTGATGATAACTTTGACCAGATCAAAGAGTGTGATTTAGTGATTGAGGTCGTTGTGGAACGTTTGGATATCAAGCGTCAGGTGTTTGAGCGCATTGATAAGATCATGAAGCCAACAACGATTATTAGTTCCAACACATCCGGGCTTCCTTTAAAGGATATGTCAGAAGGACGTTCGGCAACATTCAAAAAGAATTTCGTCATCACTCATTTTTTTAATCCTGTTCGCTATATGAAATTAGTTGAGTTGGTGACAGGGCCTGAGACCGATCCGGAAGTGGGATGTTTTATTGCAGGCTTTTTGTCCAAGCGTTTGGGTAAAGGGGTCGTGTACGCCAAGGACACGCCGAATTTTGTGGCGAATCGTGTTGGAATTTATGGATGGTTTGCCACGATTCAGGAAGTTTTAAAGGGTAATTATAAGGTGGAAGAAGCGGATAAGATTCTCGGGACGGCGACGGCCAGACCCAAGAGTGCCATGTTTCGGACAACCGACATGGTGGGTTTGGATACCATGGTTCATGTGGCTCGTAATACTTATGAGACTTGTCCTCAAGACGAGAAGCGCGAAGTTTTCAAAATTCCCGATGTGGTTCAAAAAATGTTTGATCAAAAACTTTTGGGAGACAAAACGGGTTCTGGTTTTTTTAAAAAAATAAAGAATGCAGAAGGAAAAAAAGAGATCTTAGCTTTTGATCTCAAGACTCTTCAGTATCGTCCTCAGGAAAAAATCAAGTATGATTCCTTGGGTGAGGCCAAAAATATCGAAGATCCAGGACAACGGGTTAAATTTATGGTGGCCCAAAAAGATCGTGCTGGAGAACTTGCGTGGAAAGCAACTCGGGACGTACTTATATATGCGGCTAACCGGATTCCCGAAATTACCGATGATGTTGTCAATCTCGATAATGCGGTGAGATGGGGTTTTAACTGGGATTTGGGGCCTTTTGAAACCTGGGACGCTTTGGGTGTGAAAGAAACAGCGGAGCGCATTCAATCCGAAGGTTTGGCTCTTCCTGTTCTTGTTCAGAAGGTGCTCTCAAAAGGAGAAGGCAAGTTTTACAAACATGAAAATGGAAAACATTTTTTCTTTGATCTGAAGTCGGAATCGTACAAAGCGATTCCTGAAAGACCTGGAGTTCTCCTTTTAAAGGACATCAAAGAAAAAACAAAAGTCATTAAGAAAAATGATGGAGCCTCTCTCTGGGATGCTGGGGATGGTGTGGCTGTTTTAGAGTTCCATACAAAAATGAATGCAATCGATGCGGATATTGGTCAGATGATGAACGATGCGGTGGAAGAGGTGGAAAAAAACTTTCAGGGCCTTCTTATTTATAATGAAGCACAGAATTTTTCTGTGGGTGCCAATATCATGCTCGTTTTTTTAGAGGCTCAGCAGAAGAACTGGAAGGGTCTTGAAGATATGGTTCGCGGTTTTCAAGGTGCTTGCATGAAGTTGCGTTATTCTAAAAAACCGGTAGTTGTCGCGCCTCATTCCATGACTCTCGGTGGTGGATGTGAAGTGGCTTTGGGAGCCGATGCGATTCATGGTCATGCAGAACTTTATTTAGGACTCGTCGAGGTGGGTGTTGGTCTTGTCCCTGGTGGAGGTGGTTGCAAAGAGATGTTAGTGCGCTGGCAAGATCGGATGGCCGAAAAATTTTCAAAAATTCCACCGAGCAATCGTTGGGCGGCGCGTATTGATGGAGGACCGTTCCCAAAAACACAGCAAGCCTTTGAAGCCATTGCTTTTGCCAAGGTCAGTATGTCTGCTAAAGAAGCTGTTGAAAATGGTCATTTGAAAAAGACAGATCGTATAAGTTTGTCTCGTGATCATCACTTGAGTGAAGCCAAGCAAACGGTGTTGGATTTGGCAAAAAATTATCAGCAGCCAAAACCGCGTGAAGATATTTGGGTGGCTGGTCGTGGAGGTTATTTTGCTCTGAAAAGCGCGGTAGATGGTTTTGTAGCCCAGAAGAAAATCTCAGAACATGATGGCGTGGTAGCCATGAAGCTTGCCAACGTGTTGACTGGTGGAAATATCCCAAACATTGGTTATGCCAATGAGCAACGTATTCTTGATCTTGAGTGTGAAGCCTTTTTGGAACTTTGCGGAATGGAAAAATCGCAAGAACGTATCCAGTACATGCTCATGAACGGGAAGCCCCTAAGAAATTAAAAAGAAGAATTAATCCCGAAAATTATTGAACTGGAGTGGAATCGGGTAGTCTTTGGCTCGGAGGTGAGCCATGACAGCTTGCAGATCGTCCCGGTTTTTTCCCGAGACGCGCAACTTTTCTCCTTCAATGGCGGCTTGGACCTTAAGGTTAAGAGCCTTAACTATTTTAACGATCTCGCGGGCTTTTTCAGTTTCAATTCCTTTAATGATTTTTACCAGACAGCGAAGTATGTTACCGCCAGCCGGTTCGATTTTTCCGATCTCAAGAGCTTTAAGATTAATACCACGCTTGACCGTTTTATTTTGCAGGATGTCTTGCAGTGCTTTCATCTTGTAATCATCATCAGCCGTCAGGTGAATCCCGTCTTTATCCAAAACAATATCACTTTTTGAACCTTTGAAATCATAACGCGTTATAATTTCCTTTTTGGTTTGATTGATAGCGTTGTCTAGTTCTTGAAGATTAATTTCGGAGACAATGTCGAAAGATGGCATAAGCCCTCACTTAAGAATAAGAGACTTTCCCGTCATCTCAGATGGTGGTTTGATTTTCAAAATATCCAAAATCGTTGGTGCGACGTCTTGGAGACCATAACCAGAATGGAGCTTTGATTTTTTCAGAGAGTCATTGATCAGAAGAAATGGAACCGGGTTTGTTGTGTGGGCTGTATGGGGTTCCCCTTTTTCATCCATCATCTGCTCGCAATTCCCATGATCGGCCGTGATGAGAACAGTTCCTTTTTTCTCCAAAACGGATGTTACGATTTTTCCTAAACAATCATCAATGACTTCCACAGCTCTGATTGTTTCGGGAAGTTTACCACTATGAGCCACCATATCGGTGTTAGCGAAATTAACAAAAATGACATCTTCATTTTCACGAATTTTTTGTAAAACACCTTCACAAACTTTATCAGCATTCATTTCGGGCTTTTCATCATAGGTGGCGACTTCTTTGGGTGAAGGAATCAAGAGACGTTCTTCACCGGGAAATGGTTTCTCAACTCCTCCATTCAAAAAATAAGTGACGTGTGCATATTTTTCAGTTTCTGCCGTATGAAATTGTTTTAAGCCTTGTCGGCTAAGGATCTTTGCCAGTGTGTTTGATGGTCGTGTTGGAGGAAAGGCTACTGGAAGGTTGAAGGTTTTGTCGTACTCCGTCATGCAAACGAACATTCCTAATTTTGGAAATTTTTTTCTCTCAAATCCAGTAAACTTTGGATCTGTTAAAGCTTGTGTTATTTCTCGAACTCGATCCGGGCGGAAGTTGAAAAAAATTACAATGTCATCATCGTGAATTCTTTTTCCCCCGAACACGACCGGTTTAATAAACTCATCTGTCTTATGATTTGCATATTCCTCTTCAATCGCTTTGACCGGGTCAGCGTGATGGTTCCCTTTACCTTCGACTAAAGCCTCATAAGCTATCTGAATACGTTCCCAACGTTTATCGCGATCCATCGCGTAATAACGACCGACGAGAGTAGAAATTTCTCCAATTCCTTTAAGTTCTTTTTGAAGTTTAGCTACATATTTCTGGCTGCTACTGGGAGGTGTATCTCTTCCATCCAAAAAACAATGAACGGCTATTTTTTGAACACCATTTTTTTTAGCCATCTTTAAAAGGGCAAAGAGGTGCTCTTGATGACTGTGAACACCTGCGTCTGAAAGAAGTCCCATCAGGTGAAGTGTTGTCTTTTTTTCTTTTGCGAGAGAAAAAGCTTTTTCAAAAATAGAATTTTTTAAAAAAGAACCCTCTTCAATGGCATGGTTAATTTTACTTAAGTCTTGGTAGTTGATTCGTCCCGAACCGATGGTGAGATGCCCAACCTCAGAATTTCCCATGACATCTGTGGGTAATCCCACGGCTTCTCCAGAGGCTTCCAATAGGGTGTGGGGATAATTCTTTAAAAAATTTTGATAATAAGGAGCTTTAGCCAAAGCCACCGCATTGCCCGTTTGTGTGGAACGAAAACCAAAACCATCCAGAATAATTAAGACAAGAGGGTTCATTTCAGTTGGAGTTTTACTTGGGGCGCATCGCCCCAAAATTTTTCAATACCATAAAACTCGCGCGTTTCTTCGTAAAAAATATGGGCCACGACACTTCCATAATCGAGAAGAATCCAATGTCCTTCGCGGTAACCTTCTATTGCAGGGGCTCGCGTCGCCCCCTCCACAGGCAAGCCTGATGGAGCCTCCCCCTCAACGCGCCTCTGGCGCTTGGAAAGGCTTTGAATATGATTGGCAATGGCCTGAACATGACGATCGGATTTTCCCGAAGCAATCACAAAAAAATCGGTAAAACTAGAGAGTTTTGTTAAATCCAAAATAACGATATCGTCTGCTTTCGTGTCATAAGCTTCTTGGGCAATTTTTTTTGCCAAATCGCGAGAGTCATTTTTAGAATTTTTTTTAGTGGTTTTTTTATTCACGAACCTGGCCACTTCCTTTTACAACAAACTTGGTTGTCGTCAGCTCGTTCATTATCATGGGGGAGTGGCTACGCCAACTTCCCCCAAACCCCCTTGCCTGCTCAGACGAGCAAAGCTCATCTTCGCAGTGTTGACGACTAAGTACGAACTTGTCCATGACCCCTCACAACAAATTTAGTTGTCGTCAACTCCTCTAAGCCCATGGGGCCAAAGGCGTGCATTTTGGTGGTGCTAATACCAATCTCCGCACCCAGTCCCAGTTGGCCTCCATCGTTAAACCGCGTGGAAGCATTCCAGAGGACAACGGATGAGTCGAGTCGGTTTAAAAACTCTTCCGCATTTTTAATATTTTCTGTCACGATCGATTCCGTGTGAAGAGATCCATATTTGAGGATGTGATGAATGGCTTTCTCCAAATCAGGAACCACTTTCACGGCAAGAATGAGGTCCAGATATTCAGCAGGCCAATCTTTCTCTGTAGCTTTCTTGACAGAAGGGACTATTTTTTTTGTCGCCGCATCCCCACGAATTTCCACACCGGCTTTTTGAAATTTTTTAATCATTCGAGGTAGAAAAGTAGGTGCAATTTTTTCATGAACGAGGAGTGTTTCCAAAGCATTGCAGACCCCTGGTCTTTGAACTTTGGCATTGAAGGCAATATTTTCTGCCATCTCAAGAGGTGCGGATTCATCCACAAAAAGATGACAAACACCTTTGTCATGTTTAATGACAGGTACTCGAGAGTGTTCTTCCATCCATCGCATCAAATCACTTCCCCCTCTGGGAATGATGAGATCAATATATTGAGAAAGTTTCACCAAACGTTTCATGGCTTCTCGATCAGTGGTTGGGATGATCTGAACGGCCTGAGGTGAAACGTTATTTTTTTTCAGAATGGATTGGATCAGTTTTGTCAGAAAAATATTGGAATGAATAGCTTCGGATCCACCTCTTAGAATTACTGTATTACCAGACTTCAAACACAAGCCTGCCGCATCGATAGTTACATTGGGGCGTGATTCGTAAATAATTCCAATCACACCGAGAGGAATACGAACACGTTTCACGTCAAGTCCGTTAGGTCGGGTCGAAGAGCTCACCACTTGTCCGAGTGGGTCTGGAAGAGCCACGACTTCTCTCAAACCTTGAGTCATTTCACGGATGCGCTTTTCCGTGAGTGTAAGGCGATCGATCATTGCAGAAGAGAGTTTCTTTTTTTGAGCAAGAAGAACATCCTTTTGGTTTACTTTTTGAATTTCTGAAGAACGTTCTAAAAGAGTCGTTGCCACTTCTTCTAAAATTTTATTTTTGATTTCTGTAGAAAGCTTGGCAACTTTGGGAGCTACCTCATGAGCTTGGCGTGCTATTTTTTCTATTGCGTTCATATGAAATTATCCCAGAAATAAAGTTCCCACAGGCAGACCTGAAAAAATCTTTTTGATAATTTCAGAATCATGCCCTGAAGCAATAATCGTGGGCACGCCAAATTGGGCCGCTTTTTGAGCCGCTTCCAGTTTTGTTTTCATGCCACCTACAGAGATCGATTTTTCAGTATCCCTAGCTTGTTTTAATATTTTTTTATCCACCTTTTCAATCAAAGGAATGGGAGTGGCTCTGGAATCTTTTCGAGGATCGGCTGTATAAAAAGCTTTTTGATCGGTGAGGAGAATAAGGAGATTTGCTTTCACAAGATGGGTGACCAGAGCGGCAAGGTTATCATTATCTCCAAAACGAATTTCTTCTACAGCTACCGTGTCATTTTCATTAATAATAGGAATGATGTTGTGTTTTAGAAGTTGTTTCAATGTGAGTTGTGCATTGAGAAACATGGACCGGTTTTCCAATTCATAACGTGTCAGAAGGATTTGAGCCGCTTGTAATTTTTGGCGCGACAAGATGTTTTGATACGCTTGCATCAGAATGGGTTGCCCAATTGCCGCACAGGCTTGTTGTTCTGCAATGCGGTGTGGTCTTTTCTGAAACCCGAGGTGTTTCATTCCTGAAGCAATGGCTCCTGAAGAAACAAGGACCGTATGAATTTTTCTTTTTTGAAGCCAGGCAATGCCGGAACCCAATCCCAGAAGTGCTTTCGAAGAAAGCTTGTTGTTCTGAACCAGGATGCTGGATCCTATTTTAATGACCACGCATCGTGTTTTTTTTAAAATGTTAGAGCGACGATTATCAACTTTCATTCAAGCTCTTTTGGCCCATTCACTGGGGGTAAAGGTTTTTAAGGAGAAGGCGTGCAAGGTTCCTGCAGCAATTTCTTTTTCAAAGAAACTTTTGACAAGGCGATGTTGTTCGAGCATTGATTTACCTTCAAAAGAAGAGGAGACCACCCAAACCTCCCAGTGGTCCGCTGTGCCAGTGAGGTCGCGAATGCTGACTTGAGCGCCCGGTAGCTTTCCCTCAATAACCTCCTTGATCTGTGTGGATTGCATAAGGGTATTTTTTAGGAAATTTCCGCAACCTTGTCGAGGGATTTTCGATAAAGCTTAAGTGGGGTGGCTTGAATCCTTGAAAGAAGGGTGTTAAAAAAAGAATTCTATGCAAATAAAAATGGCTTTTATCCTATTTTTAATGGGCATTCCGTCTGTGGAAGCGGCCACGATTACTGTAACTCATCTGAACGATTCTGGGGTTGGGTCTCTGCGAGCAGCGATCACAACGGCTGAAATGGATGCGACAGCAGATACAATCGAGTTTGGGTCATTAAGTGGCACGATTTCTCTTTCATCAGCGTTACCAAATATCACAAGGCCACTGACCATCACGGGGAATGGAAATGTGACTATTGCTGGAGCTGGAGTTGCCTCTGCTTTTCGGATTATTCATGTCAACGTACCCGGTTCAGGACCACGAACTCCTATTACCTTTCAGTCTCTAACTCTGAGTGATGGAGATGCTCTTTCTCTCAACCAGAATGGTGGAGCTGTTCTTGCTGAGGGTAATGTGAGTCTCGTCATGACCAACTGTATTTTTACAGGAAGCTTTGCCGTTCAAGGAGGGGCTGTTGCCATTGTTAACAATTCTCAAATCACCCTTTCTGGAGGACGTTTTGAAAATAATACCGCAGGTTCTAGTACAACTTCTGGAAATGGAGGGGCCATTTTTCTTGGAGATGGACAGTTGACCGTTACAAAAGTGCGTTTTCAGCGCAATCGTGCTTTTACACGAGGAGGTGCTTTTGCAATGAATTCGCTCGACGGTAATTCCACGGCGATCATTCTGACATCTCTATTCCTGCAGAATGATGCTGCAGAGGGAGGAGGGGGAGTGAGCGTGGCTGAGAGTGGGAATCCCGCAACTCTCGATCTTCAACGAGTTACTTTTTTTGGAAATGATGGCGATCGTGGAGGGATAGGGCCGTCTGGAGCTGGTGGCATCTTTACTTTAGGAAGTCCTGACGTGCGTATTAGAAACTCACTCCTGGCCCTCAACGGAAAAAATCGATCGGGAACAAATGCAGATTCTTTTACAGGAGGAACAGATAATTGTGAAGGCAGTATGACTTCTCAAGGACAAAATTTATCGGATATTACCGATACTCAATGTCATTTTGGGTCTAGTGATTTTTCTGCTGCAACGGCTGGCATAAATTACACAGCCAGTAGTACGCAAATCACATTAGGATCTTCTGTCTTATTATCAACCAGTCAGGCGATTGATCAAGGCAGTCCGGCTTTTTGTTCTTCTTCAACGGATCTGAATACAGATATCGATAGTAAGGCGAGTTATGGTCCCTGTGACATAGGTGCCTTTGAGTTTGGATCTTGTGGAGATAGTTTTGTGCAGAGCGGAGCGGGTGAAACGTGTGATCCTCCTTCGGCAACTTGTGATTCTTCTTGTCATCTTATTGTTGCCACAGGTGGTTCAGGTGGGGGAAGCGGCGGTTCAGGAGGAAGTTCAGGTAGCGGTGGTACAGGAGGATCCATCGGAAGTGGTAGCAGTGGTGGTTCAGGAGGTAGTGGAGGATCTGCTGGAAGTGGCAGTGGTGGTACAGGAGGTATTACTCCTGATGTGAATCCAAGTGTTGATTCAGGTGGTTGTCAGTTAATTTCCTTTTAGGGACAAAAACTAGAGGGAGCAACTCCCGCCTCTCTTTCGTCTAAACAAATAAGTCTTTGGACTCCCTCTAAGGTTGTATCAGTGCCTGTCCATGCATAAGCTTGATCAAGGTCTCCAACAAGAGGAAGGTTGCAGGGAGAAGAGCCACTGGTTTCACTACAGCCAATATAAAGATTGTTAGTTCCTGTAAAATTACCCATACACGGCAAGTTCGAGGATGCTGGTATTCCATCCACGACCGTGGTCATCATTCCTGAGTGTCTTATAATGGCAATATGATGCCAGGCTGTATCTGAAATTGTTATTGCGGAATTAAAGGTACAATCGTTAGATCCAAAAAGGATATTACCTGTTGAGCCTATACGTATTGCAAAGACGGATCTTTTGGAAAAAATTGTTCTTGTAGAAGAGAAACTACTTCTTAAACGAATCCAGACTCCAAGGCCAAAGTTTCCTGTGCCAAAATTTCCAAAATTTGAATCAGTGGCCGTGACGGAATCACCCGGGTTTTGAAATGAAACTCCATGACCTGTGGACCCGAAACGATTTTCTGCGGTGCGAGACGCACCTCCTATAAGTTCACCAAAATTTCGAGGCGGAGAAACACTTAAAATTGAGCCCGCTGCTTCATCAAAGTTAAGCAAAAAATGAGGAGTTCCTGGTCTTGTTGTTACGCGACTCGCATCCATAGCATCGGCTGAGGCATCGGCGGCTGAATCGGCAGTTGTGTCCGTAGGAGTGACTTCTCCGGGAATATCGGTTTCCTCTCCTCCATCCATCATAACAAAAATATCCTCAGCATCTTGAGGAGGTACATCCATGAGTTTTTGAGTATCAAGCGTAGTATCAGGATGAAAGTTTCTATCAACTGTAGCATCACGGGTGCCAGCAGCAGGATGTGTCAGGGCACATGAGGGGCCCAAAGTTAAAGTCGTTGCTAAGGCAAAAGACCGAAATATTTCCATATTAACTCTTTTCGGCAGGGGACTTAAAAAGTTGCGTTGTTTGTTTTAGGAAATTTTCGAGGCCTTGATGATTCGCTGCTGAGAGAGAAAGGGTTTTCTTCTTCTTTTTTTGGAATACTTTTTTGACTTCATCAAGTTTGTTAGCCACCTCAGGTCGGTCCGTCTTGGTAAAAACAATCAACTCCGGTCTTTTTTCAAAATCGGTGTTGTAGGTTTTTAATTCTTTTCGGATGGATTGATAGGACTCCCAAGGGTCAGGGTGAGTGGGGTCGCTAATGTCAATCATATGAATAAAAACACGAGTTTTTTCGACATGCTTTAAAAACTGGATACCCAATCCTGCTCCTTGGCTGGCTCCTTCAATCAGTCCTGGTAAATCAGCCACGGTAAAGCTTTTACCTTTATACTCTGCAACTCCCAAAACAGGTGTTTTGGTGGTAAAAGGATAATCTGCAATTTTTGGTTTGGCTTGCGAGATGACCGAAATGAGTGTGGATTTTCCAGCATTGGGAAACCCAATCAATCCCACATCCGCCAAGAGTTTGAGTTCCATTTCTATCCAACGAGACTCGCCCGGTGTGCCATCTTCGGCTGTTTTGGGAGCTTGGTTACGTGAAGTGGCAAAGTGCATGTTGCCTCGTCCCCCTTTGCCACCTTGGGCTATGGTGACCGACTCTCCTGATTTTTCAAATTCCGCTAAAGTATGTCCTGTGTCTTCATCGCGGATAATAGTCCCCACAGGAACGCGGATGATGATATCCAGGCCGGCATGTCCGTATTGATCTTTGCCACGGCCATGTTCGCCACGATTGGCTTCGAAATGTTTTTTGTATTTGAAGTCAAGAAGAGTGTAGAGACCGGAGTCTGATTGAAAAATGATGTTGCCGCCGTTGCCGCCGTTGCCACCATTAGGGCCACCACGGGGGATATACTTCTCACGGCGAAAGGAAACACATCCGTGTCCGCCATCCCCGGCTTTTACAAAAATTCTAGCTTGATCGATGAAATTCATGGGGAGATACCGCTCTCCCCCCGAACCCCCCATCTGATTTCCATAATCAGATCGTTCGTTGCGGAAGGAGACCTTCCTTCACTCACTATTATTGATAAAAAATTATTGTTGAGGATATACGCTGACTTTACGACGATCACCCTTGGGTTCGTATTTTACGATGCCGTTAATCTTGGCGTACAAGGTCCAGTCGCGACCGACGCCTACATTGACACCTGGATGAATGCTTGTTCCACGTTGACGAACTAAGATAGTGCCTGCGTGAACCACTTCGCCACCATAAGATTTAACGCCACGGCGCTGGCCGTTACTATCTCTGCCGTTAGAAGTTGATCCGCCGCCTTTTTTTGTTGCCATAATGTGATCGGATGTCGATAAATCTTCATCTGCTGCGTCACCTTCGTCAACTCTCCTTGCGACGTACAACAGAGTACGTCTCAGTCGGTTTCCTCAGGTTTCCTTGCATCTGAAGTTTCTCGTCATCCTCCTTTCTCTTATCCCTGAATATCCGTAATTTTTACAACCGTAAGAGGTTGTCGATGTCCTACTTTACGCTCGGATCCTTTGCGCTTACGATACGTGTAGGCAATGACTTTTTTATCTTTCTTTTGTTCCACAATTTCGCCAGTGACAGAAGCCCCTTGGAGAACAGGCTTACCCAACTTGAGGTCGGCTTCATTTTCAATGGAAAGAACAGGAAAGTTCACCTTGTCTCCCTGGTTTTGTACCAGCTTTTCAATGGAGATAATGTCTCCTACTTGAACGCGAACTTGCTTGCCACCTGTTTCAATGATTGCATGTGTTGCCATAAGGGGATGCCTTCTACATGATCTCTTTATTTAGTCAAGGGAGATCCCGCTCTCCCCTGAAACCCCATCTGGAGGTCACTGACAGATCGCTCACTACGCGGAATAAATCCGACTTCGTTCGCTATTCTGGGGCATCGATGATCTCAAATTGTTCAAGGTGGTAGTCTTCATCCTTTTTGACGATGGCTTTTTTACCGGACCGTTTTTCCCAATCTTCGAGCCCGGCTCGTTCATCGTCCAACAACATTTCTACAACGGAAGGATGGGTACGGATGAGTACAGAATTAGTTTTAAAATCAGAAGCTCTGCGGTGCATTTCCCTAAAAATTTCATGGCAGATCGTGGATTTACTTTTAAGATAGCCGCGTCCTTCGCAATAAAAACATGTTTCACACAAAAGACGGCTTAGGCTCTCGTGGGTGCGTTTGCGAGTCATTTCGACCAAGCCCAGTTCTGTAATTTTTGTGATGGTTGTTTTGGAACGATCCGAACGCAGCTCTTCCTTCAGAGTCTGGTAAACTTTTTCGCGGTTAGCAGAACGTTCCATGTCGATAAAATCAAGGATGATAATACCGCCCAAATCACGAAGTCGGAGCTGATAAGCAATCTCCTTGGCAGCTTCCAGATTTGTTTTAAGGATAGTGTCTTCCAGGTTTCTTTTGCCGACAAACTTGCCGGTGTTGACATCAATGGCAATCAAGGCTTCTGTCTCGTCGATAATGATGTAGCCACCCGATTTGAGCCAAACTTTTTTGCCTAAAGCACGAGAGATTTCAATTTCAATCCCAAAGGCATCAAAGATTGGCTCCTCACCTTTATAAAGTTCTACAACATTACCTGCTCTGGGGAGAAAGGTGTGGATAAAATTTTTAACTTTTTCCATTTCCTCTTTGGAATCGATTCGGATGCGTTCAATGTCGGGAGTAAAAAGATCTCGAACCGATCGCAGAACCACAGAAATTTCACCATGGAGAAGTGCGGGTGAGGGACTGTGATTTTTCTTCTGATCGATTTCTTTCCAAAGAGTGGTGAGGTATTCCATGTCCTGCTTAATGTCTTGGGCGGTGGCTCCTTCGCACATTGTGCGGGCAATAAATCCGCCTGATGAACCTTCGGGTTTTGATTTTTCAATGAGTTGTTTCAGACGGCTTCTTTCTTTTTCATCCGGAATTCGTCGAGACACACCCGTATGATCAACGGTGGGCATGTAGACCAAAAAACGTCCGGGAAGGCTGATGTGGGAGGTGAGTCGTGCTCCTTTGGTGCCAATAGGATCACGCGCAATCTGGACAACCACCTCTTGCCCTTCTTTGAGAAGATCTTGGATTTGAGGAATATGACGGTGTGTTCTTTTTTCAAACCGGGGCCTGTCCGAAGGAGGTGATTCTTCTTCACCGGCCATGAGTTCTTCAAGGGCCATTTCAGGGGCGATATCGGTGACATAAAGGAAGGCCGTTCTTTCCAAACCAATCTCGGCAAAGGCAGCCTGCATTCCCGGAAGAACGCGAACAATTTTACCTTTGTAAACATTCCCCACAAAACCGGCATCCTGAACGTGCTCGACAATGAGCTCAGAGATCGTTCCTCCTTCGAGACGGGCGATTCGTGTTTCTGTTGGTGTGACATTAATGATTAATTCATTAGCCATGGGATGCTCAATACACACGGGAGGCTTCTTGTGTCCATCTTTTCATGATTGCTTCCTGGATTCTAAGTCGCTAGTATCTATCCCTTAATTGAAAAGGAGATCCTATGTCTTTGACCACCCCGTTTACTTCGGAGCATGAACTTTTTCGAAAAACCGTTCGTGATTTTGCAGAAAAGGAGCTGTTGCCTCACAAGGAAGAATGGGAAAAAAACAAGGATTTCCCTAAATGGGTGTTTAAAAGAGCAGGAGAATTGGGTTTGCTGGGCATCTGTTTTCCAGAATCAGTTGGTGGGAGCGGAGGTGATTACTGGTTCAAGGTCGTTTTTTGCGAAGAAATTATACGTTGTCGGATGGCAGGTGTTGCTATGGATCTTGAAGTACAGGCAGACATCTCTACGCCTGTTATTAATGTACTAGGGACAGATGAACAAAAGGAACTTTTTTTAAAACCAGCGATCAAAGGTGAGAAGATCGGAGCACTTGGAATTACAGAGCCTGGTTGTGGCTCGGATGTGGCCAACATTAAAACCAAAGCTGAATCTGTGGGTGATGATTACGTGATCAATGGCGCCAAAATGTTTATTACAAACGGTGGTCGCGCTGATTTTATTACTCTTTCGGTGCGGACGGGTGGAGCCGGTCATCGTGGGATTAGTCTTGTGACGTTTCCCACAGACACAAAAGGTTTTTCCGTGGGGAAGACATTAGTAAAAATGGGTAATCATTCTTCCAACACAACCCTTTTACATTTTGAAAACTGTCACATTCCTAAGCGGTTTTTGCTGGGAGAGGAAAACAAGGGGTTCTTATACATCATGTTAAATTTTCAGGGAGAACGTCTTGTGGCAGCCATCAATGCGGTAGCAGCTTCCCAACTTGCCTTGGAAGATACGATTAAATACACCAGTCAACGCGAAGTCTTTGGAAAAAAGATTGTGGAGATGCAAGTGTGGCAACACAAATTTGCAGAACTTGCCACTCAGATTGAGGCTGCTCGGCAATTGACTTATCGTGCCGTAGCACTTTTCAGTGAGGGTCAGGAATGTTCCAAAGAAGTGTCCATGGCTAAACTCTTTGCCTGTGATTTGGCTCAAAAGGTGGGTTATGACTGCCTTCAAGCCCACGGGGGTTATGGCTATATGGAAGAGTATGACATCTCCCGTTTTGTTCGTGATACCCGCCTGCTGACCATTGGTGGTGGGGCCTCTGAAGTTATGAAAGAAATTATTGCCAAAAGAATGGGTCTTTCCTGAAAGAAGCCGTTGCCAACACATAAATATTGTGTAAGTATATGTATAAATGAAATATTTATTAAATGTAGTAAAATATTTTATCTATTTAATAATAATACTGTTTTTTTCTCATCACCTGTTTTTGCGAAGCGGTATTTTTGGATGTTCCGCTTGGGGTGATTACGGGTTTAAGGAAATGTCATCTTCCGAAGCAGTGGCAACAGGGGGGAGTTCCGGCACGGGTGGAAGCAGTGGAAGTTCGGGTACCGGTGGGAGCGGCGGATCAGGAGGGACAGGGGGTACTACAAGTGCAACTCTGACATGCACTCCTGCTACAAGTGCTCTTGTTTCTAAAACCCTTGCAAGTATCACATGCACATCCGATCAAGCTTTAGATTCAACCACCATTTCTTCAAGTACCTTTTCGGTAACGAATACAACCAAAACAAGTTCGACTCCAACGGTTTCAGGGACGCTCTCCACGGCCAGTGATCTCAAATCTTTTACGTTTACTCCCTCTTCAGCTTTTAAACCCAATAATCTTTATGCGTATACGTCCACGGGAATCAAAACACAGGCTGGAGCTTCTTCAACGAATGTCAGCAGTTCTTTTCAAGTGAAATGTTCCAATTCGGATGATTTTTCAGACCCGGCTACTGTATTAACGCAGGGTTTTAATACGACGAGTTCCTGTTTTAATTTTTATAAGTTGATTTCCGGGACAGCGATAACAACAGAAACAATCCCGGGTTCTTTTATGAACGATTTGTTGGTGCCTGGTGATTCAACGCTTACTTTTGATCTTAAAAATACAATCTCTGTGTCTCCCCAGACAACAGGAGCACCTCTTTTGGCAAAAACACTTTCTTTGGGTGATTTTGACGTCATGGTCACCTTGACCACAGCTTTGGTCAATGATGGTGACAGCTACAATCTTGATATTACCAATCCTGACTCCACGGATCAGGCTATTATTAACTATAGATTGGGTGGAGGTATTTCCGAGCTTGTTGTGAATTCCACCGTGGATGGGATTGGAACCTTAGTAAATGGCACGAAGACGGGTGCTCTTGCAACTCCTGTTGTGGTACGTATTGCCCGTAGCGGTAACACCTGGACTTATTCTTACAAACGTTCGACGGATGCTAGCTTTCAAACTCTTGCGACAGAGTCGCGTACAGCATCTACCGATGATTTGGTCAACACTAAATCCATCTCCGTGGGTTTGACCGGTGGTGGCACCAACACTTCCTTGAATCCTGCTTATTCTACCCTGACATTTAATTCTGGTAGTACTTTACAGCCGGGAAGCACCGCTGTCACACAAGAATAGAAAATCTCGAAAAAACAAAATTTTCTCAAAATGAGAAATAAGACCGGTTATTTCTCAAAAAGATAAAAATAATGAGTCTTAATGGCACCTCTAAAAACTCGCCTGTCATCGCGAGCGAAGTGAAACGAAGCGTGGCGATCTCCCTAAAAATCAAGTGTTTGCGTGAGATTGCCACGGAGCTAAAGCTCCTCGCAATGACACATCAAGGTTTTTTTAGAGTCTCTTAAACTTTCGGCATTAGGATTGCTTTGTATTTCGTATAAAGTGAAAAAGGGAGTTTATAATGGTTATTAAGAGACATCGGTTTTTTCTTTTTGCAGCCTTTGTATTGATAGGTATTCTCGTTGGTTTTAAAATCCAAATAGCCCATGCGGAACCATTGACGGTGACAAAGACCGACGATACCAATGATGGTCATTGCGATGCGGATTGTTCTTTGAGAGAAGCTGTCATTGAGGCAAACCTCCATCCAGGTACTGTGATTAGTATTCCTCCAGGGACTTATACCTTAACAATAGCAGGATCGGGCGAAAATGCTGCAGCGACAGGAGACCTTGATATTACAACAAACATGACGATCAGCGGTTCTCGAGGAGCTGCGGAAACGATCATTAGTGTGGGTAGTAGCGTGCCGGGTGGTTTGATCATGGATGATTTTATCTTTCATGTGATCGGACCTGTCGGGATGCCGGCTACGCTGACACTTTCAGGGGTGACTTTGAGACATTCCCAGAGTGCAGCCATTTTGGTGACTCCGACCGGAAATCTCGATCTCTCAAATTCTATTGTCACCGATAACGTCGGAAATTATGGATCGAGCATATTGATCAGAGGAACAGCCACTCTTTCAAATGTTTCTGTGAGCAACAATACGGTCAGCGGTGGTATCAACAACTTAGGGATTCTCACTCTCTCGAATAGTACTCTGAGTGGAAACTCAGCTGTTAATGGCGGTGGATTGTTCAATACAGGCACGGCCACTTTGACCAATGTGACCATCAGTGGAAATCAGGCTGTTTACAGGGGGGGAGGTATCTACAATACAGGAACTCTCACTCTTCTCAATGACACGATTTCTGGAAATATATCAAATTCCGAAACACCAAGTGTAGTAGGTGGGGGCGGTATCAGGACAACGTCTCCGGTCACCATGAAGAATACTATTCTGAGTGGAAACGTGGACATGAGTAATCAAGGACCTGATTGCTTTGGAACTCTGACTTCACAAGGGCATAATCTAGTCCAGGACACAACACACTGTACGGGTATTGTTCCTTCCGATCTTGCAGGAAGTAATCCACAGCTTGTAACGCTTGCTTCTAATGGAGGACCAACGTTCACCCAGGCCATTCCAGTGGCGAGCCCTGCTGTTCGTGCCGGTGATGCAACGGGTTGTCCAACAACAGACCAACGTGGAATGAGTCGTGCAGGGGGATGTGATATAGGTGCCTATCAATTTCAAGCCGTCTGTGGAGATGGTACGCTTACATTACCTGAGCAATGTGACCATGGAACAAGTAACAGTGATACGGTTCCAAATGCCTGTCGTACAACGTGTCAAAATCCGCGTTGTGGCGATGGGGTGATAGACACAGGCGAAGAATGTGATGGTGGTTCCAATTGCAATAGTTCCTGCCGATTAACTTCAACAGCTGGAACGGGTGGTACTTCTGGTACTGGAGGAACAGGTGGAGCGCCCGCTGGCACTGGTGGAAGTGGAGGAACAGTGGGTACAGGCGGAGCAACAGGAACAGGCGGTGCTTCCGGCAGCAGTGGCAGTAGTGGAACAGGAGGAAGTGCTGGTACGGGTGGTACTGGAATCTCAACAGTCGCTATTGTTTGTGGAAACGGTATCGTTGAAGCTTCTGAACAATGTGATGACGGCAATCAGACAAATGGAGATGGATGTAGCGCCACGTGTACAAACGAGCCTTTACCAGGAGCGAGTGTCTCTCCGGATAGCGGTGGTGGATGTTCTTTAGTGATTGATACAAAATAAAATTTGATTTTTTTCTTCAGAACCCAGAATATCCCCCGAATCCTTCTTTATTCTTCAATAGGAAATTTATGGCCACACTCAAAGAACAAACACAGACTCTTCAAGAGAAGAAAAATAAAGTGAGAGAAATGGGTGGAGCTGATGAAGTGACCCGTCAACATAAAGCGGGGAAGTTAACGGCCCGCGAGAGAATCGACCTTCTCTTTGATAAAGGAACATTTGTTGAGGTTGGAATTTTAGGCCATCATCAGTCATCGCATCCGGATATGCAGAATAAATATACGCCCGCTGATGGTTGTGTGACTGGGTATGGAAAAGTTCAAGGGCGGTTAGTGGCTTGTGCGGCCTATGATTTTACGGTCATGGCAGGATCCATTGGGTATGTTCAGGAAAGAAAAGTGGATCGAATTCGTGAACTGGCTCTGAAAGAAAAAATTCCGATGGTTTGGCTTCTGGATTCTGCGGGTGCACGCATTCAAGAATTGGCTGGTTCCCAATTCGCCGAAAGTGGAAAAATGTTTTATGACCAAGTCAAGATGAGCGGTTTTATTCCTCAAGTGGCTGCGATGATGGGACCTTGTGCGGCGGGCACGGCGTATATTCCCGCACTGGTTGATTTTGTTCCCATGGTGAAGGGGACAAGCTCCATGGCTCTGGCTGGGCCACCTCTCGTGAAAGCGGCGATTGGTGAAGATGTGACAGTCGAAGAGTTAGGTGGATCAAAAGTTCATTGTGAAATTAGTGGTGTGGGTGATCTGGAAGTTGCAAATGATAAAGAATGTATCTCTGTGATTAAAGACTATCTGAGTTATTTCCCTCAAAACTGTGATGAGAAGACTCCCCTCAAGACAGGAGCTGGTTTTGGTTCCGAATTTGAAGAAGTCCCTGATGATAATGTCGATGAATCGATTCTTACTGTTTTGCCAGAGACCTCAAAGCGGCCTTACGACATGCATGAAGTGATTAAACGTATTGTTGACCATGGAAAATTTTTTGAAATCAAACCTAACTTTGCCAAAAACGTGATTGTTGGCCTTGGCCGTTTTTGCGGAAAGAGTGTGGGGCTCGTGGCAAGCCAACCGATGGTGATGGGCGGCGTACTGGACGTGGATGCTGCGGACAAAGCGGCACGGTTCATCAATCTTTGCGATGCTTTTAATATTCCTCTTCTCTTTTTGCAGGATGTTCCGGGATTCATGGTGGGATCCAAAGTGGAAAAGCAGGGAATCATCCGACATGGAGCTAAAATGCTCTATGCCGTTTCTCAAGCCTCCGTTCCAAAATTAACGATCGTGATTCGTAAAGCCTATGGAGCTGGTTATTATGTGATGTGTGGTCGCGGTTATGAACCGGATGGAATTGTGGCCTGGCCGTCGGCAGAAATTTCTTTGATGGGTGCCGAAGGCGCGGTCAATATTCTTTTCCGCAAACAAATTCAGGAATCTAAAAATCCAGAAGAGACGCGTCGCGAGCTTGTCGAACGCTATCAAAACGAAATCAGTTTGGAAAAAGCAGCCGCCGGTGGTTATATTGATGACATCATTGATCCTCGTGAAACGAAAAGGTGGGTCGTGAAGATGTTGGAATTAACCGAAAATAAAAAACAAATATGGCCTCGTAAGAAACATGGAGTTTCACCGGTTTAACGAGAAAACAGATGTCCAAAAAAGTCATTATCACCTGTGCTCTGACCGGAGTGCTTGCTAAAAAAGAACAGTGCCCTGGCATTCCGTATTCTCCCGTAGAAATTGCCGAAGAAGCCAAGCGGGCTTACGATGCTGGTGCGGCTATGGTTCATATTCATGCGCGTACTCCTGAGGGTGGTCCCAGTTGGGAGTCATCCGTTTTTGGTGAGATCAAAAAAGAAATCCAAAAAAGATGTCCGGTCATTCTTAATTTTTCCACGGGAGGAATTGGTCTGAGTATCCAAGAGCGTATCCTACATGTTGTCGACCACAAGCCGGATATTGCTGCTTTAAATATGGGGTCGATGAATTACGCCATCTACAGTCGAAAAAATAAAAAATTCTACCATGATTATGTTTTTGCCAATCCCTTTGGAGATATTCAGTATTGTTTAGAACAAATTAATTTAGCCGGCGCCGTTCCAGAGCTAGAATGTTTTGATGTGGGTCATGTTGGTAATGCTCTTCCTTTTATCGACATGGGCGTTCTCAAAACACCGGCGCATTTTTCTCTCATCTTAGGAGTGTTGGGTGGTATTTCGACGAAATCGGGAAATCTTGCTTGCATGTCGAGAAATCTCCCCGAAGGATCTCATTGGGAAGTGATCGGCATTGGTCGTGATCAGTGGCGGCTCATCCGCGAAGCTTTAGAACTCAATGGGGATATTCGTGTTGGGCTCGAGGATAATTTTTATCTCCCTAATGGTGAGATGGCTAAGTCCAACGGAGATCTTGTTTCGATGGGCGTGGCTCTGGTGAAAGAGATGGGAAAAGAAGTGGCAACTCTGGCTGAGGCACGCGAGATCCTTCAAATAAAAAATTGAGATTTCATTGACACTGTAAATCAGGACCAATTCCTCTTATTCTAAGAGGGGGGCTTACTGTTGTTGCTGTGAGTTGCCAACATACCGATCTAAATCTTAATTCTTGTGGTGTTTGGGAATGTGATGCAGGCGGGAGTATTGCTAAAGTACCGTTGATGCCTGTCACCATATTTGCAGCTATGGAAGGTAGATGTGAGATGCCATAAACAAGATCCACTTGTCGGACGTCAGGGTGGGTTGTAAAAAAAATATTCATCATTCCTCCTGCCATTATTTCCCTTTCTCGGTCGATGACGGATGGGGGCTCTCCTCTACGCAGCCTTTCATTGTGCTGAGCAAGTTGTTCATGGGTTGTCGTTGGATGTATTGCGACGCCTTGGTTTGGAGGGATCGTATGGCCATTGGACTCCCAAACTTCTAAATTTCTTAAAAGTGCATACACTTCGACTCCCAGTGACACCACATTTAAGATACGTACTCTCAATTGACCAAGACTGAGACTGTCAAAATCACTAAACCGTTGCCTAAGAAGAGATACAATGCTGGGAGGAAACGAAGAAAGGTTTGGCCGACTGGTATTGTTGAAGTAATTTGGGGGAAGCGGACCCGTTAAAAACTCCCTTCCAAAAAGAGCTCTACAAAAATGAGCTCTCTCCAATAATTGGCCTGATAATTCAGCACGGAATTCAGTCGTTAAGTTTTCTGCCAATAGGTGGTGACGACCCAATACAGTATTCCTTCGAGTATATAGTTCTTGCCCCAGTCTCTGCTGATATTGAGCCACTTCAAGAGTGTCAGGATCTGCTGGTGACCCATGGAGGATACCTAGAATTCTGACCTCTACAGGAATACCAGCTCCTCTTGTTCTTAAATTTACATTGGGTCGTACAACTTCTCTTAGAGGGTCTTGAAAAAGACGTGTTATGGACGGGTTGGGTATTGTAGGGGGCCTTTGCTGTGCACTTCTTTGTGTCTGATAAAAAGACCCGTTGGGTGTTTCTGAGGAGGGAAGCCCAATGTCATCAACTAATTCTCTCAGATGACGTGTGCCATGAGGATGAGAGATACTTTTTACCATTTAAGTAATGGTTATCGGCATATTGCAAGGCCGAGTTGTCTTTTTTATTGGGATTCGTCAGGCAGGGCAGATGTTTCAACCCGGTTGGTAGAATTGTAAATCTTCTCAATCACAAATCCTTCCGGTAATTCTTGATTTAATTTTTCACGAATGGTTTCGGGTTCAAGAAAATCGAAGAGTGTGAGGGTGAAGAACTGATCCAAAGCTTCTTTTCCTACCGCCATCCCTGGACCAAAAGAAATTTTAGGTTGTGGATGAAATCCCTGGCTGAATTTGATGGGCAAATCTACGCGTGAAACCGCTCTTCGTAACGCTTCCACAAATTCGAGATGGCTTAAGAAAATACCGATGCCTGTTTTAGAGAAGGTACAGTCATAGGAAAAACTAGAGGAGGCTACCTCCCTCAGCTCCTGCGGAACTCGCCCATCATCTAATAATATCGAGGAGGGCTCAGACAGGTCCTCGGAGCTTCGAAGGCTAGCCTCCTCTAGTTTTTTAATTGGATACAATCGAATTTCTGTCGTTGTTTTTTTCTTGGTGAGTTTTCCATTCTCATCATAGAGCGGTGCTTCATAAGCGCGATTACGAATCTCTTTGTAATCACACACACCACACGTCGTGCACGCTCCCGTGGAACAGTCATCAATGTATTCATTTTTCAAAGAAGCTCGCCATTCCTCCCACAACCATTTTTTATCCATTTCTACAAAAAGGTGATCCCAAGGCAAAACTTCATCTTTTGTTCGTTCTCGTTCCACATAAAATGTGGGGTCAATTCCCAATTCTGTCCAGGCTTCTTGCCAGAGATTATATTTCAACCCTTCATCCCATTCATCAAAGCGACAACCCTTCTCCCAAGCTTTGATGACAAGAGCTGAGAGTCGACGGTCTCCTCGAGAAAAAATACCTTCGAGATAACTCGTCTCCGGTCGATGAGGTTTTAAATGGAGTCGACGCGATTTTAAATAGGAACGAAGCAAGCTGAGTTTGCGATGACATTCTGCCAAAGTCATTTGGCCAGCCCACTGGTAAGGTGTAAAGGGTTTAGGCACAAAAGGTGAAACCCCCAAATTAATTTCAGCCTTGCGATTGTATTTGAGCCCGATGTCCAAACATTTTTTACCCAACTCAGCGATGGCAATGACATCTTCATCCAGCTCCGTGGGCAGCCCCACCATAAAATAAAATTTCATGAGGCTCCAACCGTTTGAAAAAACGGTTTCCACTGTTTGCAAAAGGTTTGCTTCCGTGTTTCCTTTGTTAATGACATTGCGCATCCGTTCTGTGGCCGCTTCCGGAGCAATGGTGAATCCTGTTTTTCTCACCCTCTTCACTTCCTCCATCATGGCGGGAGTGAGTTGTTCCACGCGAGTGGCCGGTAAAGAAATTCCTACTTTTTTATCGGAATGTTCATCCATCAGATCTTTCAAAAGGGGAGTGATGCAATCATAATCTCCAATCGAAAGAGAAATGAGACTGACTTCTTCAAGGCCCGTGGCTTTGATTTGATCACGAACAATTTGTTTGACGGTTTCGGGAGAACGTTGTCGTTCGGGACGATAAATGTAGCCTGCTTGACAAAAACGACACCCACGCGTGCAACCTCGTTGGACTTCAACTCCAATCCGATCATGAATCACTTTGGTATGAGGAACAATAGGGGCCTTAGGATAAAAAGAGGAATTTAAATCGGAGATACTTCGTTTTTGTACGCCTTTATAATTTTCAAGCAGAGGTTTTATTTCTTGAAGAGTTCCGTCTTTTTTGTAAATTGGTTCAAAAAAGGAAGGGATGTAGATGCCACGGATAGAGGATAATTTGCGCAACAAATCATTTTTATTTTTATATTTTTTCACCACATCACAAATCTCCGAGATCACTTCCTCCCCATCACCCACGACAATGGCATCAAAAAAATCAGCGACAGGTTCCGGATTGAATCCACCCGTTCCCCCTCCAAGAATTAGGGGAAAAGTCTCATCACGATCTTTTGCAAAAAAAGGAATGCCCGCGAGATTCAAAATCGTAAGGATGTTTGTATAGGTGAGTTCGTAAGGGATTGAGATTCCCAAAATATCAAAATCACGAATAGGATGTGCTGATTCCAATGAGGTGAGTGGCAGTTTTTTTTCACGGAGTTTCTGCTCCATATCCATCCAAGGAGCATAAACACGTTCACAGGCAATGTCCGGCTGATCGTTCAAGAGATGGTAAAGAATCGAGAGGCCGATGTTACTCATGCCGATTTCATAGGTATCGGGGTAACAGAGGGCGACCTTGAGATCGATTTTTGAGAGATCCTTCTTGATCGCATTTTTTTCATTTCCCAGATAACGCGACGGCCTACGAACTTCAGAGAGGATTTCCAAGATCTTATCTTTCATGTTGTTGCTGTCACAAAAACATGGCAGAGCTGGAACATGCAAGCAAAGATTGCCACATGGCTTTTAAAGGTGGGTGCTGTCACCTTGCGACCTTCTAACCCTTTTACTTGGTCCTCGGGAATCAAATCTCCCATTTATTGTGATAACCGCCTTTTGATTTCCAACCCTCACGCCCTCCAGGACGTCATTCAGGGTTTTTTGTCCGTAATTCGAAAAAGAAAAATCAAGTGTGATGCCATTGCTGGAGTGGCCACGGCGGGGATCCCTTATGCGGCTATCCTTGCGGATCGTTTGAAAAAGCCCATGCTTTACGTTCGCAACAGCGCTAAGGATCATGGAAAGAAAAATCAGGTGGAAGGAAGTATAGAAAAAGGGGCTCGTGTTTTAGTGATTGAAGATTTGGTGAGCACGGGCAGGAGCAGTCTTAATGCCATCTCTGTCCTTCGAGAGGCTGGAACAAAAGTTGATTATTGTCTAGCTGTGTTTACTTACGGATTTCCGGAAACAAAAAAGGCATTTTTATCAGCGCGATGTAAACTATTCACTCTTACCTGTCTAGATCCTCTTCTTGAAATAGCTTTAAGACAAAAAATAATTAAACCCGAAGAAGAAAAAATTATTAGGTCTTTCGTGTCATCGCGAGCGTAGCGTAGCGATCTCCCAATTGAAACCGGGAGATTGCTTCACTTCGTTCGCAATGACAGAGCCAATTTGGCAATAAATCTTATTTCTGTGAATAATCATAAACGCCCCGGCCGGTCTTGCGTCCCAGCCAGCCCGCTTCTACATATTTTCTTAGAAGAGGACAGGGGCGATATTTATCTTCGCCTAAATCATGTTGAAGAACTTCCATGGCAGCGAGTGTGACATCCAGTCCGACAAAATCACCGAGGGTCAGAGGCCCCATGGGGTGATTCGCTCCCAGCTTCATCACTTCATCGATTGTTTTGGCATCAGCAACTCCTTCTTGGAGCACATAAAAAGCTTCGTTGATCAGAGGAAGAAGAAGTCGATTGACGGCAAACCCAGCAGAATCCTTAATAGCGGCAGGTGTCTTGCCCAAGGACTTGGCTAATTCAAAAGTCGTTTTGAAAGTGTCGTCCGAAGTCTGAAGACCACGAATGATTTCCACCAAAGCCATAAGAGGGACAGGATTAAAGAAGTGCATGCCGACAAATTTTTCGGGACGTCCACTGGAAGCCGCCAACAAAGTGACGGAGATCGAAGACGTATTGGTGGCAAAAATAGCCTCTGGTTTAATCAAGCCATTGAGTTCTTTAAAAAGATCCTGCTTAATTTTTACATTCTCGGTGACGGCTTCAATAATAATGTCGCAGTCCTTCAAATCAGCCAGTGTATTAGCGAGTGTCAGTTTATGTTTAGCTTTTTCTACTTGTTCAGGAGGAACTTTCCCTTTTTCCAAAAGACGACCCCAGTTTTTTTCGATAGTTCCTAAACCTTTTTTTGTTTTTTCTTCATTGACATCTTTGATGAGAACGTCAAAGCCAGCACAGGCAGCTATTTGAGAGATACCATGTCCCATAGCGCCTGTTCCAATGACTCCAATTTTTTTAATCGACATTGTTATCTCCTATTTCATCTGTGTTTTTATTGTTTCAGCTAGATTCTTCGAACCCTTCTTTTTCGCATTCACAAGAATCGACATATTTCCACTGGGATGTTTATTGTCACGCATCAACTGATGGCAAGTTCCCGTTTCTGTAAATTCAAAAATTCTGGCCAGGCAAGGGTCTACTTTTCCGGCAATGACGAGATCATTGATGCCTTTTGCTTGATTGTCATTGGCAAAGTGAGAACCTTGAAATCTTTTTTGTCGCATCCAATGATAACGAAGATCCATCGTTGCGTTATAACCGCTTGTCCCGGCGCAGATGACGACCATCCCACCAGTGTCACAAACGAAAATGGATGTAGGGACGGTGGATTCGCCGGGATGTTCAAATACGATTCGAGGACTCTTTTTTTCCCCGACGGCTTCCCAAATAGCTTTTCCAAAAGCCCGAGCCCCTTGAAGCCACTTGTTATAATTTTCATTATCCTTCCAATGAGGCAACATTCCCCAATGGTTAAAATTATTTCGATTAATCACACCTTTGGCACCGAGTTTTTTACAGTATTCAACTTTGTCATTATCCGAAACAACGGCCACAGGAATTCCACCGGCAGCTTTTATAATTTGAATGGCCATAGAGCCCAAACCACCCGCGCCACCCCAGACAAGAACCACATCACCTTCTTGTACTTTATGTTCCGGCCAGCCGTGGAGCATTCGATACGCCGTAGCTCCCACGAGCATGTAAGCGGCAGATTCTTCCCACGAGAGATGTTTTGGTTTGGGGAGTAGTTGATGAGACTGAACTTTTGTATATTGAGAAAAACTTCCCCAGTTGGTTTCATAACCCCAAATGAGTTGTGAGGGAGCAAACATAGGGTCTTTGCCGGCCTTAACCCAGGGATCATTGCGATCCCAAACACCACAATGGACAACCACTTCATCGCCGACTTTTACATTTTTAACGTCACTACCAATTTTCCAAACAATACCAGACGCATCACTTCCACCAATATGAAAAGCTTCTTTCTCCCCTTTTTTGAGGCGGGCACCAATGACATCTACGGGAATTCCTAAGGCCGCCCAAACATTATTGTAATTTACTCCGGCGGCCATCACATAAACGAGAACTTCATCAGGAGCGAGAGAGGGGGTTTCGATTTTTTCTACTTGAAAGGATTTTGTTGGCTCACCAAAACGTTCTTGACGAATGACCTGAGCATACATTTTTTGGGGAACCTCACCTAATGGGGGAACTTCCCCGATCTCGTAAATTTCTTTTGTCATAGTTTCTCCAAGATGTTGAGAAAGGTCCCAGATTCAAGGCGCCCACAAAGCCACGACTGATACGTACTTTAAAGTACGTTGAAGGAGGGGCTGCACAGTGGGCAACGCAGAAGATGGGCCTTTATCAACATCTTGTTGGTATTAAAAGGTGGGAGGGACGTCAAGATGATTCAGAAAATTACACGCGGCGCATAGGGGGAGGTGGAGGGGGCGGTTCTTCTGCTAATATATTTTTACTTTTCTCTGGCATATGGATTTGAGGAGTTTGAGAGCTGATAAGGATCATGCTGACGACTTCTTTGATCTCAGCAACATTCAAAGAAGACACTGTAGCAGGATTTTGAATACTATTTTCATCGATCGTCAATTTTCCACCTTGAAAACCCTCTGCATGGGTCATGACAGATTTCACGTAATTTTGTGTTTCTTCAAAAGGAGGAATACCACCATATTTTTGAACGCTTCCAGGTCCTGCGTTGTAGGCGGCTAAGGCCAGCTTAGGGTCTCCATTAAATTGATCCAACATTTGGCGAAGGTATTTACAACCACCATCAATATTTCCTTCAACATCAAAAGAATTTTTTATACCCAAATCCCGTGCTGTGTCTGGCATGAGTTGCATCAGCCCTTGAGCACCACATTGAGATTCGGCGCGCGGTTTAAACCCACTCTCTTGTTTGATAACACCCAGTACTAAAGAGGAAGGGAGGTTGTATTTTTCTGAAGATTCTTTGACCGCATTGGCAATGCGATGTTCTTTAGAGGAAGAGGTTTTATTCTGATCCACAGATTTCAAGACGTTGTCAAAAGCCCCTGGCTGAGATGTGCGTGTGGCTTGTGTGATCTGTTGTTGCTGTATTTCCTTTGAATTTTGAATAGATAAAGTCGCCATAACCTTTCCTTAAGAGAAGCATTTCTCATGCCGAAATAAGTGACTAATTTCATCAATAATTTCAATGAGATAGAAGTGTACCTGGCACCAAAGTGAGGTCTTGACTTCCCAACAAGGCCTGTCTAATTTTCAAATTCTGTGACCCCAAAAAACTTCCTTTCAGAACCACCCCTTGTTCAATTAGCCGGAGTTATTCAGGAACCTTTCAATTTGGGCATTGCCGCGGCACGGACATGCTATTCTTCCAAAGGAATCATTACGCGCGAAGATGTTTCCAAAGATGAAAAAGCCCTGACCCTTCGTGATAAAATTGCAGCATCCACCCTTCAAGCGGGTCATTTAACCACGCGACAACATGCAAATTTTGTTTTTGCTCTCGATCGTGTGTCACGACAGTTTATTTGGTCATTTCTGCACAGCCATCCTTATTATAATTCCGAACAGGTCAGTCAGCGTTATGTGAAAGTAGCTCCCGGTCATTATACGGTTCCGCCGCTTTCTGAAAAACACGCCAAGCACTATGAAGAGGTGGTTGACCTGCAAATGAAAACCTACAACCAACTTATCGAGCTTCTTTTGCCGGATATTCGCAAACGATTTTATGGACTCTTTCCACAACGTGTCAAAACAAGTGAAAAGTATGAGGCTTCTTTGAAGAAGAGAGCTTATGAAGTGGCTCGGTATCTTCTTCCAGTGGCAACGCATGCTTATCTTTATCATACGGTCAGTGCTTTGACTCTTATTCGCTATCACCGACTTTGCGATATGTTTGATACTTCTTTTGAGCAGCGGTATGTGGTTCAAAAAATGATTGAAGAGGTTCTAAAAGTGGATCCGGATTTCCAAAAAGAGTTGAAGGATCCATTGCCGATTGAGGAGACGCCGGAATACAAAATATTAGCTTCTACTTCATGTCATCGCGAGCCCAAAGGGCGTGGCGATCTCACGTTAATCCCGGGAGATGGCCACGCTTCGCTCGCCATGACAGGATCCAAAGCATTTATCAAAGAGTTCGACGCCTCCCTCAAAGGTCACACCTCAAAACTTGTTGACTACAAAGTAAACGCTGAAAAAGTTTTGGCCCAGTCCGTAAGAAGTGTTTTAGGACTGACGGAAAATCAAATTTCCGATCAGGATGCGATTGAGAAGGTGATGAACCCCGCCGAAAATCCTTATTTTGGAGATACGCTCAATGTGACGACACTCTCCAAGTTGTCCAGAACGATGTTTCATCCTCATTATACATTTCGAAAAAAGATTTCCCATACAGCAGATTCTCAAGATCAACGTCATCGGATGACTCCGGGCTCGCGTCCCATTCTGTGGACCCACTATTCGGGAGAACCGGATTATGTGGAGCCCATGCTTGTGAAAGAAAATGAAAATGTTCGAGACGTGTATGGCCAGACGATGGTCAAAGTTTTTCGGGGTATCAACGATTTACTCAACGAGGGTGTGGAACCCGAATATGCCCTCTATCTTTTACCGAATGCTTTTCCTATTCGGTTTGAAGAGTCGGGAGATTTGTTAAATCTTCATCATAAATGGCGGACACGCGCCTGTTACACAGCACAAGAAGAAATCTTTTTTGCAACAATTGAAGAAGTTCAACAGGTTAAAGACATTCATCCCCAAATTGCCCAGCATATTTTAGCCCCTTGTTATCTTCGCATGAAATCCGGTGAGACGCCTTACTGTCCCGAAGGGGATCGCTACTGTGGTGTGCCGGTGTGGAAGAAAGACATTTCGGAATATTCCCGGGTGTTGTAGTTTTTATATCCCCAAATTATGCGAGCTTTGATTCCATTGATCTGACAGGCTTCCTGAACGTGTTAAAACGGGGTAAGGGTCCGTAACTCGAATAGAAACTTTTTGAAAATTACCCATGGGGCCACCATTAATTTGACAAGGAGGTTCCCGTGGTATTTCTCCTTTCTGATCTTGAGTAAAATTGACTTCTAAAAGATCTCCGGGAGAAAGGTGAACTCTTCTTTCTTGGGGAAGAGTAAAGAATTTTCTTCCTGGAACCCAGGCACTCTGTTCTGCATGTCTCATCATCATCCAGCGGCCACGTATGGCAGACTCCATCAGAGTGAGAAGCAGATGAGGCGTCATGGCCGGCATAAAATAAACAACGACACCATCATTAAAAGGATTTGGGTTATGAATGCCCTTTGCAATAAATAAAAGTCCTGTGGCTAAGAAGTCACCTGTATAAACGCTCACGGCAGATTCACCATTCACACAGTAATGGGCCCAAAAAGGATCAACGGGGTTTTTACGGGCCGTTTGGATCTGTCCAAAAAGTTCTGGGGAGCGTGCAATGGCGGCAACTACTTTTCCTAAAAGAAGACCAGGGGCTTCTTTGGCATAATTGAGAGTGGATCCTTTAAATAAGGGATTATGTTTCGTAACCTCGGCTCTTTCGAAAAGGTAAGCAACAGATCCAAAACTCACTGTATGAGGTGTTAGTTGATAAGTATCTCCTGAAAAAGAACTGACAGATAATGGCAGATGAGCTTCATGACAGTCTCTAAGATAACACACTACGTTTTCTCCAGCTTTCATGGGTCCCAAATGAAGAGTGAGATCACAGGCTGTTCCTGCCGGGCGAGGAATGGCCATGCGAGGAGCTTTTGCCAGACGTGCTTTGGTTTCTGTTCTTCCCAAACTATCTTCAAAAAGAACTCGGGGAGGAAGACCAACTACTGTGGCAGCAGCTTCTTCCGCTTCAGCGCTTGTCCCATCACCTCCGGAAACAAGAAGGACAGGAGGTTGCGCTTCACCTGCATTTCGTTCGTAGTGAATTGTGTTGAGAAGTGTTAGGAGAGCGGATTGTCTTTTTTCACGATCAGCAACTGTGTTCAGGAAGAAAGCGTTTCCATAAGGATTCATGTGGAGCCAGTCAGCGATAGGACGAGGTCCTGATCCTGTCAGGAGCTGATTAGGATGTTCAGGGTCCACACGAAAAGTAGCACATCCTTCTCTATAGAAATCTCCTTGATACGTATCCCCAATTTGAGCCCCTGCATCACCGGCAACGGGATTGACCCACACCACTACATTTTGAAGAGCAGGGTCGTATCCGACATTTGAAACACCCATAAAGTCTCCTCTACCAAAAGGTACCTGGTACCTTTTGGTGATCGGTGGGCTGGTGAAAAGGTTGCGGAAAAAATGAAAGAATGGGAGGTGTCTATATATGTCCTCTCACCGATCTTATCGTTACTACGATCTTCTCATGGCGGCTTTTGTCACCATTCTGCTTTGTTCTAATTTAATCGGAGCGGGTAAGGTGACCACTGTATGGGGAATTACTTTTGGAACAGGTATTTTCTTTTTTCCTTTCAGTTATATTTTTGGAGATATTTTAACCGAAGTATACGGTTATGCTCGATCACGAAAAGTGGTTTGGGCTGGTTTCGGGGCCTTATTCTTTATGAGTTTCATGTGTTGGTTTATTGTCAAGATGCCAGCAGCCAAAGGTTGGCCTCATCAGATGGCTTATAAAACAGTGTTTGGTGCTACTCCCCGGATTGTCGCAGCTTCCCTTATTGCTTTTTGGGCGGGAGAATTTACCAATTCTTATATTTTGGCCAAAATGAAACTGATGACCTCCGGAAAATTTTTATGGGCTCGAACCATTGGCTCCACGATTGTGGGGGAAGGCGTGGATTCTCTCATTTTTTATCCTATTGCTTTTTTGGGTTTGTGGAAATCGTCGCTTGTGATGCAGGTGATGATCAGTAATTATTTCATTAAAGTTTTATGGGAAGTAGTCATGACCCCTTTCACTTACAAAATTGTCAATTTCCTCAAACGGGCTGAAAGCGAGGATTATTACGATCGGCACACAAATTTCAGCCCCTTCATTTTAGAAACATGAAAACAGTTCTTGTGACAGGTGGAAGTGGAGATATTGGAGAGGCTGTTTGTGATGAGCTTTTTCGGGCAGGTTTTCGTGTGGCCGTTCATTATTACCGCTCCCAAAGGAGAGCAAAAGAAGTTGCCTCAAGAATCAATGGTTTTGCCGTTCAGTCGGATCTCTCTCGTGCCGATCAAGCACAGCGTACCGTCAAAACGGTCATTAAAAAATTTGGAAACTTGGATGCGGTTGTAAATATTGCTGGATTCCCTATCACACCTCAGACGTCCCATTATTGGGATCTCCCTTTCGAAAAAGTGTCGTCGGAAATGTATCGAAAAGTTTTTGAAGTGGATACGCTTGGTACGATCCATGTGATTCAAGCGGTGTTCTCTCACATGAAAAAAAGAAAAGAGGGAAAGATTATTAACTTTGCGTCGGCTTCGGCTCTTTTAGGTCACGATCAAGGGTATCCTTTTAATGTGGCCAAATCCGGTGTGATTAACCTGACAAAATCATTGGCTAAAGAGTTGGGTTCTTTTGGAATTACAGTCAATGCGATTGCGCCTTGCACTATTAAAACGCGTTGGTTGGATTCTTATCCAAAGAAATTTGAACACTCGCTCAAACGAAAAATTCCTCTTGGACGTTTAGGAACTCCACAAGACATAGCTAAACTTGTTTCTTTTTTACTCTCTCCGGGTGGAGATTGGCTGACAGGTCAGGTTTATTTGGTAGATGGTGGAGAAACGCTTTGAGGAAATTCTTCTTATAAACGGTATGGCTCCTCATTTTGTTGTTCCAAAGAATGAGATCAAGATCGAGGCTGACAGGAAATTTTTGCTGACGATTTCTACCTTCTTGATCCTCGATTTCTTTGAGCCATACGCGCAACTTTTCTTGAGTCCATGATGTTTCAATCAACACAATCCCATTTAAAAAATCGGACTGTGTGGGATCACCGATGGCCGGTGTTTTTTCAAAGGCAGACCATTTCAAGACTTTATGAGTTTTAGAAATGAGATCCTTGGCTTTTTGAATATGAGTCTCGGGATTAAGATTGGAACCTAAAACAATCATTGCACGATTCATTTTTTTCTCGTTGTCTTTCAATCAACAGCAAGGTTAGCCATACGTACATGGATCTCAAAGGGAAAACTGTATTTATTACGGGAGCTGCTAAACGTATTGGTCGCGAGATTGCTCTTCATTTTGCTAGAAAAGGGGCCAACGTTCTCATTCACTACCATCGATCTCTTAAGGAAGCGACCTGTCTTGTGTGTGAACTGAAATCCTTCGGAGTCAAATCCAAGGCCTATCGGGCCAATTTGACAAATGCGAGGGAAACCAAGCGGTTGGCTCAAAAAATTCTTCGGGATTTTTCATTGATTCATGTGGTGGTTCATAATGCTTCTGTTTTTTATCCCGTACCGTTTGAAAAAAATTCTGAAAAAGATTGGGATAATTTTTTATCTCTCCATCTCAAAGCTCCCTTTTTATTAACCCAAGCTTTGGCGTCTGCGTTGAAAAAAAACGGAAGAGGAGTAGTTATTTTTATCGGAGATCGTTTTAGTGGAAAACCGAGAAAAAACTTTCTCGCTTATCAGGTTTCTAAGGAAGCCCTGTTGGTTCTCATGAAACAATTGGCTTTTACTTTAGCTCCAAACATTCGTGTAGGTGCGGTTTGCCCGGGGTTTGTTTTACCACCTGAACATCCCTTTTCAGGGACCTCTACAAAACTGTCCAGATGCGAGGCGCCCGCAAGCCCCCGACCAGAGCGTATAAGTACGTACGTGAGGATCGGGGGTGTAGCAGGCAACAAAGCAGATGGGCAGTTTTTAGAGGTCCCTAAGGAAGATGTTGCCAAAGCCGTTATTTTTCTGGCAGAGCAGGACTTCGTTACGGGAGAAGTATTGAATGTATAAGGTGCATAAATCTTTTGATTTTTGTTATGGTCATCGCCTCATGGACTATGATGGTCCCTGCATGCATCCTCATGGGCATAATGCCAAGGTTGAGATTCTCCTAAAAGGGGAGACTCTTGATAAAAGACACATCCTTTATGAGTTCGGTGAACTTGAGGATCAAGTCAAAGGATGGATCGACAAGAATCTCGACCATAAAATGCTCTTGAGGAAGGACGATCCTTTAGTTAAAGCTCTTCGAGAGCTCGGGGAGCCCGTTTTTCTTTTTGATACAAGCCCTACGGCAGAGGCAATTGCTAAATTAATTTTTGATTACTGTATTGAAAAAAAATTACCGATAGAAGAAATCCGTGTTTGGGAAACTGAATCTTCCTATGCAGGGTACAGAAAGGATTAAATAATGCCTAAATTACTTGTTATCCAACATGTTGCCAACGAAGGGTTGGGACTTTTCGAAGAAGAAATTAAAAAGGCAAATCTGACTTATGAAACCTTGTTAGTTTCTCAGGCTATGGTGTGGCCATCGAGTACAAAGCTCGAAGAGTATGGCGGGCTGATTATTTTGGGTGGACCCATGGGTGCTTATGAAGAAAATAAATATCCTTGGATGAAAAAGGAATTGCTGGTCATTCAAGAGGCGCTTCGCCAAAAAAAACCGATGCTTGGGATCTGTTTAGGCGCTCAGTTGATTGCCAAAGTTGCAGGGGCGAGAGTGATCCCTGGTCCTAAAAAAGAAATTGGCTGGTTTCCTATTCGTGTGGATGACTGGTTCTACAAACGCAATCCCGCTTTTTTTCAGATCGATCACACCAAATCTCACATGGTTTTCCATTGGCACAGTGATACATTTGATATTCCTTTGGAAGGTTATCGTCTTGCTTGGAATGACAATTACTCCAATCAGGCTTTTTGTTTTCAGGGAAATGCGATTGGACTTCAGTTTCATCCTGAAGTGACTTTGGAAATGGTCAAGGCCTGGACGAGTGATCCGGAAATGCAGATGAATGCCATTGAAGGGGGCTATGATGTTAAAAAAATTATGGCAGAGACCCCCCAATATATTGATGGTTTGAAAGAGATCGCTCACAAAATATTTTACGGATTTGCCTCACTGATTCGTGAAAATATTCGTCGCGCAGCATAAATTACAAAATGAAACTCAAAGTTCTTGATATACCCGAAGAGGGGCTTGATTTTGATTTTACGGTACAAGAGTCCCCGTGGTTGCAGACTCTCATCCAAAATATTTTCCCCAAGGATTACAAAAAAGGCCAAAAGGGCGAAGTGGGTCTCAACATTCTCAAGACGTGCAACAATGTTTCACTTGTTGGCGATGCTACGATTGCTTTGAAACCTACCTGTGATCGTTGTTTGGAACCTTTTGAAAAAGAGATGCAGGTGCCTCTGCAAATGAATCTGGCCCCCTACAAAGATATGAATTTTGAAGATTCTAAAGATAAAACCACCGTGGATGAAGATGAAAGTTTTGCTTTTTACAAAGGGGAAGAAATTGATTTGGAAAATCTGATTCGTGAGATGCTGATATTAGAAATTCCTATTCGCACTCTCTGTAAAGAAAATTGCAAAGGTTTGTGTCCTCGGTGTGGTCAAAATCTCAACCTTAAAAAATGTTCCTGCAACCCTCAACAAGCCCCTTCCCAATTTGAGGTTCTGAAAAAGTTGGTTAAGAAATAAAGAAGGTTTTTCCAGAATGTTGGGTATTTTTCAAAAAATACACAACTCTTTTGTCTTTTCGTCGATACGAAGATCATGACGGCTTGGAATTATTCTTTTGGGGGACCTCTTTCATCACAGCTTATTACTCTGACCCATGCCATTGAAACAGGCGATGTATTAGCTCAGCGCTTGTTAATCGAGGATCTTGCATCGAGCCTCTTGAGACATCAAAGTCCACCTTCAGGACTCTCCCCTACTGAGGAGAGACTCATGCGAGATCTGGGAGATTATTTTATATCATGTGCTTTATGGCGCCAACGAGATGAACATCAATTCTTACAGCCCACAATAGCCCCCATCTCTTGCAGCGTAGTAGGAGAGGCTCAGCCCAAAGTTTCGGATTGTTCCAGCCAGGATCAAGTTTATAGAGTAGTTTACACTTATAATGCTGAGGCAAAATATCCAGACATACATATTCAATTTAATGGGAGTCAGGGTAAAGCCATTGTAGTTCTCATTAAGATATTGAAGGATTTGCTTGCAGTACAAAAGGGTGCGGCTTCTCGAATGAGTTTTATTACCATTTTGCATAATCAGAGATTGGATAAAAAAGATCCCAAACGTTATTCTTACTCAAAAATAGAATATATCCTGCATGATTTTGAAGAAGCTCTTAGGAACGGGCAATCTTATGATCGTATTAATCTGCAGGTTTCTTCGATACAGTATGAATTAAAGGAGCTGAGAAAAAAATCTTATACCCATGAAGAAAGATGGCAACAGACTTTAGATAAAATTTCAGAAGAAATTTCTCTCATATTCCTTGCCTCAATCGATAACAGGGCAAAAGAAGGACGGTTGAATACTCTTATGGCCTTGATAAATCAGCATCGAGTTGTCGGTGATTACATTCTTCAAGTAAAAGATTATCTTGTGAAGTCTTCAGATATGGGCACACAGAGTAGCCAAATGATTGAAGGATATTTAGAGAGGGTGAGATCGCTTCCATTTCAGAAATGGGAAAAACCGACAAAGTATCAAATGGTCTTTGAGGAGCTTCATGATTTTATAGAGGCTAAAGTGAGTTCTGGTGGATTGCCAAAAGAAAGCCTAGGGAAAAGATCTCTGGGAGAAGGCAATTATCGGTACTAATGAGTTTTTAGGATTATACTTGGTATGCAGAAAGCTTTTTGAAACTTACCCCTCTTTTAATTCCACCAACGCTTCCTTTAAATCCCGATCGTGTCGATGACTCTCAAAGCGTGACAGAAGGCTATACGCGCAGGGAACAACGAAGAGGGTTAAGAACGTAGAGACAAAAACGCCACCAATGACCACCAGCGCCATGGGAATGCGCGCTTCTGCTCCTGGTCCCAGTCCCAAGGCTGCTGGAATAGCACCCGCAATGGTGGCAAAAGATGTCATAAGGATAGGGCGGAGTCGCAAGGGACAAGCTTCCAGCAAGGCTGGTTTTAATTCTAAACCTTGTTTTCGTTTTTCGTTTGTAAAGTCTACCAACAGAATAGAATTCTTTTTCACGATTCCCATTAAAAGAATAATTCCAATCATACTGTAGATGTTTAAGGACTGTCTCCCAATAGTTAAAGCCATAAAGGCACCAGTGACGCTGAATGGAAGAGCTAACAAGACAGTCCAGGGATGTATAAAACTATTGAACTGAGAACCCAGCACCATGTAAGCCACAAAAATTCCCAAGACCAAAGCGAGTATAAGACTAGAAAAAGATTCTTTGAATGTTTGAGCACTTCCCGAAAACACAACGCGGTAGCCATTGGGGATAACCTCTTTGGCAATTTTTTGTACTTGAGTCAGTGCTTCCCCTTGAGATTTTCCAGTGGCCACATTGGCGTAGATGCTGATGGCCCGTTCCCGATTTTTTCTGGAAATAGAAAGTAGAGAGGGCTTTTGAACAATATCAACCACATCTCCAAGCCGGATGAGTTCTCCATGATTATTTCGTACCCAAATATTATTAATATCTTCAGGGCTGGAGCGGTCTTTATCCACAAGTCGTGTCCGGATATCGTAACGTTTGCCTCCTTGCGTGTATTTACCCACACGAACACCACCGACCATGGCATTGATTGTATTTCCAATTGCAGCGATACTGACTCCACGCTCGGCCGCTTTTTCACGATTGGGTGTCACACGAACTTCCGGCATTCCCAATTGATAGTCCGTATCCACGTCGGTCATCAATCCGGAGGCCTCCATTTTTTTCATCATGAGTGCACTCAGCTCAGACAATTTGTTCCAATCGGATCCACGGAGTGTAAACTCAACAGGAAATCCACGCTGGGCACTGAACCCTGACAGAGAGAGATCTTGGACACCCACGCGAAACACACCAGGAATTTTGCTTAACTCTATTCTCAAAAGACCCATGATTTCCTGTTGTGAGAGTCGATGTTTAGCCGGAGGAATGATGGGACGTTTTTTGGGTGGTTTGAGAGTGAGGAACATCATTCCTGTATTTGTTTCTCCTCCTCCAAAACCACCGATAGCTGCATAATACATATCAATATCTGGTCGGGTCATGATGAAAGCTTCTGCTTTTTTAACCACCTCGTCGGTCAACTGGATTGAGGACCCCACGGGTGTTTGGAGTCTCACGAGAAAACGACTTTGATCCTGGGCAGGAACAAATTCTTTTTTGATGAAGCCTGTGAGAGAAAGAGACACAATGAAAATAAGAAGAGAAACAATAATGACCTTCCAACGATGATGGAGAATTTTTTCCAAAAGAACCCGATAGAGGGCGATCCAGCGGGCCATCAGAGAATCCATAAATTTGGCGAGAGGTGATGTGTGGCTGATTTGAAGGTATTGAGAGCAGCGCATTGGGGCGAGCGTGAGAGCTTCGACTAAAGAGAGCAGAACAGCCACCGACATAGTAACACCAAACTGGTAGAAAAATTTTCCAATGATGCCTTTCATGAAAACAACGGGGATAAAAATAGCCAGGATGGCTACGGAAGCCGCCATGGCGGCAAAAGTAATTTCTCGTGCTCCAACAATGGCCGCTTTGATACGCGAAAGTCCATGTTCACGATAACGAACAATATTTTCCAAGACCATAATGGCATCATCCACAACAATACCAATGGCCAGAGAGAGGCCTAAGAGTGTAAACGTGTTGAGCGTGAATCCCATAAAATAAAGAATGATGAAAGCTCCGATGATTGAAGTGGGAATCGCCAACAAGACATTGAGCGTTGAGCTCCAAGACCCTAAAAAAAGCCAGCAAACAAGGGATGTGAGGAGGGCTGACAAGATCAAAGTAAAATTTAACTCATGAGTGGATTCTTCAATGAAGCGTGTGGCGTCAAAGACGGGGTTGAGTTTCATTCCGGAAGGAAGGTTCGATTGAAGTTCATTTAATTTTTTCTTCACCGCTTGTGCCACAGCAACCGCATTGGTTCCTCTTTGTTTTTTAATTCCTAATCCAATGGCGGGGGCTTGTTGATGACGAGAAATCCTACGGATGTCGTTGAGGCCATCCTCTACGGTGGCCACGTCTCCAATGTGAAATGGTTGCCAGATGGGCGCTCCATTTCTTTGAGGGATAATAATTTTTGAAAACTCCTCCACCGTGTTGGCTTCTCCCAGGACACGCACGTTAAGTTCTTCTTTTCCTGTATCAATGTATCCTGCGGGAGTTTCTTGGTGTTCGGAATTGATGGCTTGGGTCACATCATTGACGGTCAACTCATGTTCGGCGAGTTTATCGGCATGGATCCAAACACGAAGATTCGGATCGATGTATCCTCCTAGAATCACTTCGCCCACTCCACTGACTGTCGTGAATTGATTTTTGAGAAAGTCATGGGTGTAGCTCATCATCTCACGAAGCGGACGGTCACCCGAAAGGGCAATCCACATAATGGGTTGGTCTTCAGGATTTGTTTTCGTCACGATGGGAGGATCAATCTCTTTGGGTAAATTTTTCTGAGCTTGTGCAATTTTAGTTTGGACTTCTTGGAGGGCCACATCGATATCGCGGTTGAGTTCAAATTCGATCGTGATGGTGGCTTGTCCTTGTCGTGACACGGAGGAGACTTCTTTAACCCCTTGCACACTCATCACCGCATCTTCAATGTAATCCGTGACTTCTGTTTCCATCACTTCGGGCGCGGCACCTTCCAGGGTTACAGAAACATTCACGATGGGAAAATCGACGTCGGGTAGTTGGCTCATGCCCATTCGATTAAAACTGATCCAGCCAAACACAATGAGGCCGATCATGAGCATCCATGCAAAGACAGGGTTTTTGATGGAGAGGTCGGAAAGGGTCATGGAAGATTTCCTTCCGCTACCTTTAATTGCAAGTAGTCCAGTTTCGTTTGGTAATGTCCTTGGTTGTTATCCAATCGTCGCTCTTGCCAATCACGAAGCGATTGGAGAACTTCGAGATTATTGACAAGGCCGAGTCGGTATTCTTGGGATTGTGCTCGAAAATTAGCCTCAGATTTTGTTTCTGCTTTTTTCAAAGCAGCTTCCCTACGAAAAGAGGCGTGGAGATTATTGTAAGCTTGTCGCAGATCGCGCTCGGCGCTTCGGTTTTTTTCTTCGTCAGCCAGTTGAGATTGTTTGAATCCTGCTTTTGCTTCCTTCACAAGGCCCATGGTCGTTCCTCCCGAAAAGAGGGGGAAGTTCAACGTGAAGAGGGCATCCCACTTAATATCTTGTTGGAAACCCACACGGTAAGGGTAGTAATTTCCATTAAAAAGAAGTGTGGGGGAATGTCCTCCCTTTTGATAATTCACTTTTCCTTCCGCAAGATGAACGGATTCTTGAGAGGCTTTCAAGTCGGGTCTTGATGAGAGTGCTGTTAATAGGGTGTCGAGAGGTTCAATCGTTGTCGGTACCTCAAAAGTATCCACCAATTTTTGCGTGACGGGCTCGAAGGTTAAGAAGGCTAAAAGCTCACGTGCAGAACCAATGTCCCCTTTTGTTTTTTCCGACTGAGCTTCCAAGGTAGCCAGCTGAGTTTCTGCAGTGAGTTTTTCACTGGATCTTGATTTTCCAAGACGGAGACGTTCGTTGAGTTCAATAATTCTTTTTTGCATGGTGCCTTGGATCGATTCCAGAATTTGTAATTCTTTTTCCAACGCAATCACGGTGTAATAAGCGCGCGTGACATCTGAAAAGAGAATTTGTTTGGCCCTTTGTTTCTCAAAAATATTTTTTTGCTTTTCAGAACCGGCAATTTTAAGAGCACGAAATTCACGAAATCCCTGAAAGAGGGGTTGAGTAATTCCAATGGAAACTTCAGGTTTGCTTCGTCGGGTAAGACTGCTGGAGAGCGTACTTCCATCGGAAGCACCATTGGTATCTTGCAAAAATTCGGTTCCTTTTGCATTGAGTTGTGGAAGAACGGTTCCCAGAGCCTGCCGATAATGAGCCTCTGCAATATGAATATCCTCTTCCCGAATGGCTAACGATTCACTTTGGTTTAAAGCTTTTTGAAAAGCTTGTTGCAAGGTCAACGTGTTTGTTTCTTGGGCCCACAGAGAAGTGAGGCTGCAGAAGATAAACAATGTGATGAGGGGGTAGATTTTCGTCATGAAGTCCTTCCTTTTAGACAGTTTTTAAGAAATTGACAAGAATTAGAGCCTGGTGTACCCCCAACAACCTATGCCAGTCCCTAAAAAGAAAAAATCACGGGCCAGACGAAATAACCGTCGTTCTCACCAACATATACCAGCTCATCAGATACAGAAATGTCAACGTTGCGGAGCCGCCAGGCTTGCGCATCGGGTTTGCGTTTCTTGTGGTTATTATGGGGATACCGAAGTTGTTTCGATGGACGCAGCAAAATAATGGCTTCATCCTCTTTTTCATCCTCAGAACGTCGTATCAAAGAGATTATTGCGGAACAGTTGGGTGTAGATGAAAATGATTTAGCGCCTGATTCTTCCTTTGTTGAAGATTTGGGAGCCGACTCGTTGGATATTGTGGAACTCATCATGGCACTTGAGGAAGAATTTGAAATGGAAATTTCGGATCAGGATGCTGAAAAGATTTTAACGGTCAAAGACGCTTTAGATTACGTAAAAAAAAGAATTCAATGAAACTGGCCATCGCCTCTGATCATGCCGGCCTTACCTTAAAAACAGAAGTTGTTTCTTATCTTAAACAAAAAAAAGTCGATGTATTAGATCTAGGTGTGAACGAGAGCATTTCAGTGGATTATCCTGATTTTGCCGAAAAAGTGGCGTCTCATGTTTCCGAAAAAAAAGTGGATGCAGGCATTTTAATCTGTGGCACCGGTGTGGGAATGTGTATCACGGCCAATAAGTTTAAAGGGGTACGTGCGGCTGTCGTGAGCGATGTTTTTTCTGCCAAAATGTCTCGTGAACACAATGATGCCAACGTGCTTTGTTTTGGCACTCGTGTGGTTAACGAGGCCAAAGCAAAAGAAATTGTCGATGCCTGGTTGGGTGCCAAGTTTGAAGGGGGACGGCATCAAGGGCGTGTTGGCAAGATATCAGAGTTAGAAAAGAAAAATTTCCGATAAAATTTAAATGAGATGAATTTCCGGATAGAATTTTTTGGCTTTATTAAAAAACTTTTCATCGGCTGTATAAAAGGGAACTTTTTGCCATAGTGCAAGAGCAAGATATCCCACGTCGTATAAAACCGTTTCTTCCATTTTTTTTGCGAGATCCCAGGTTTCTTTGAGGTATTCTTCTGATTGATAGAGAAGAATAGGGTAGCTATAAAAAAACTCCAAAGAAGCGGAGCCTTCATTTTCTTTAAGAAGGTTTCTTTTTTCTTTTTTTCTTAACGCAGAACTAAATTCGAAAAGTAGAAAAGAAGGGCCAATAAAAAGGACTCCCTCCTCAATCCAGAGGCGAATGAGATCTTTGACCGTATCGCTTCCTTCTTCAGGGGTAAAAAGTTTGATCCAGATGTTGGCATCGAGACAAATTCTTTTATCGTTCATGATGTCTTATCTCGCGTATAAGCTGGACAGAATCAGGTGAATCTTTAGGAGGTATTGGTTGTCTCTCTCGAAAGGCGTTGGTTGCTTTTAAAAGTTCCCGGTAACCCAATCTTCCCTTTTGTAGTTTTATGAGAAGGTATTCCTCGTAGTCATCCATAGGAATCATCACCATCAATGGTTTCTTCTGTTTCTCAACAGTAATATGCTCTTTGCCAAACGCAACCTTACTAAAGATTTTTCCAAAATTTTGTTTGGCCTCTGTGGCCGTGACGGATGATCTCATAGATTTAATAATAGACATTTTGTCCATTTTGGTCAATTAAAATTTGTATCCTTAATAATAAAGCCTTCTTGAAGACCTAAGATCTGTGTGTTACCTCGCTTCAATAAAATTTAAAAAAAACGAGGATAAAAATGGGAGTTTTAACCAAACAAGATTCAGAAGTCTCTGCCGCCATTCAAGGCGAGCTGGATCGTCAGGAATACAAGCTCGAGATGATTGCCTCGGAGAATTTTGTTTCGAAGGCCGTTCTGGAAGCAGCGGGTTGTGTGATGACGAATAAATACGCCGAAGGTTATCCCGGAAAAAGATACTACGGCGGTTGTGAATTTGTAGATCAGGTAGAAAACCTTGCGCGTGATCGAGTCAAGAAGCTCTTCGGTGCTGATTATTCAAATGTCCAAGCTCACTGTGGTTCCAGCGCCAACATGGCCGTGTATTTTACCTTTTTAAAACCTGGTGACAAAGTTATGGGGATGAACCTCTCCCATGGAGGTCATCTCACGCATGGTTCGCCCGTCAATTTTTCCGGACAGCTCTACAATTTTGTCGCTTATGGCGTGGATCCAAAAACAGGTCGGATTGATTACGACCAATGTGCAGATCTTGCTAAAAAAGAGCGTCCAAAGATGATTACGGTGGGTGCGTCTGCCTATTCACGAAATATTAACTACAAAAAGTTTCGAGAGATTGCGGATTCTGTAGGTGCCTTTTTATTTGCGGATATTGCCCATCCGGCAGGGCTCATTGCCAAAAAACTTTTGGATGATCCGCTTCCTCATTGTCATGTCGTGACGTCCACAACTCATAAAACTTTGCGTGGTCCCCGTGGTGGGCTTATTCTCATGGGGAAAGATTTTGAAAATCCTTTTGGGCAGGTCGCGCCCAAATCTGGGCGCGTTAAGATGATGAGTGAACTTCTTGATGCCATGGTCATTCCCGGCATTCAAGGAGGACCGCTCATGCATATCATCGCCGCAAAAGCTGTGGCTTTTCAAGAAGCCTTGCAACCTTCTTTTGAAAGTTATGCCAAACAGGTGATTAAAAATGCTCAGGTTCTATCGGAAGCGTTGGTGGGGTTTGGTTTTCAAATTATTTCTGGTGGAACGGATAATCATCTGATTCTCGTAGATTTACGTAACAAGGGTTTGACGGGAAAAGTGGCTCAGGAAGTTTTGGAACATGCCGGTATTACCATCAACAAAAACGCCGTGCCTTTTGATACGGAAAGTCCTTTGGTAACCAGCGGAGTGCGTATTGGAACCCCTGCTCTCACGACACGTGGGATGAAAGAAGGGGAGATGAAGATCATTGGGGGATGGATCAATGAAGTATTATTGGATGTGAAGAATGAAAAGAAGCAGAAAGAAGTTGAAGAAAATATCCGCAAATTGTGTCAGAAGTTTCCTCTGTATAAATAATCATGCAATGTCCCTTTTGCCATAAGCCCGACAGCAGTGTCATTGATTCCCGTATTTCAAAGGAGGGGGAGATTATTCGTCGTCGACGTGAGTGTGAGGTGTGTCGCAAACGATTTACCACTTATGAACGAGTTGAAGAACTTCTACCTTTAGTGATCAAAAAAGACGGGCGTCGTGAAGCATTTGATCATAAAAAACTTCTCATGGGGATTCAAAAGGCCTGTGAAAAAAGACCTGTCTCGATGGAAGCCATTGAAGAAGTAACCAATCGGATTGAGCGAGAGATTCAAGAACTAGGAGAAAAGGAAATTCCCACCAAAGAAATCGGTGAACGGATGATGCGTGAGCTTCATACTCTGGATCATGTAGCTTATGTGCGGTTTGCTTCAGTCTATCGTGATTTTCAGGACATCAATCAGTTCATGAGTGAATTACAGGGGCTGATTAAAAAACCAAAAAAGTAGAAAAAGTTGGGGTTGTCATTGCGAACCTGCCTGACGGCAGTCAGGCGAAGTGAAGCAATCTCCCGGAGACAATCGGGAGATCGCCACGCTGCGCTCGCGATGACACAACTTTACGTCGTTAGATATATTTATTTTCCCGAAACCACGAGAGGGCACGATCAATCGTTTCTTCGAGAGGAACGGAAGTGAATCCTAATTCTGTTTTGGCTTTAGACGTATCGTAGTGCATTCCATATTTTAAAAAATCAATTCCCACCAAAGGTAGAAAAGGTTTGTCCTGATGGAGAACATATTTCCCTAAAAATTCAGAGACAATAGCGCCGGCTTCCGTAAGGGCGAGAGGAATTTTAAATTTTGGTCCGGAGACTTTTGCCAGACGTGCAATCATCTGGGTGAGTTCCCACGTGGTGGTGTTGCGGCTTCCGAGGATATATCGTTCTCCGATTTTTCCTTTTTTCAAAGCGGCGACTTGTCCTCTTCCCACATCGCGCGCATCCACTGTATTCATTTTAGCGTCCACAATAGCGGGGACCTTTCCTTTGACAAGTTGTACAATGAGAGCTCCGGAGGTAGGTTTGACATCATAATCGCCAAAAACAGCGGTGGGATTCACCATCACAACCGGCAACCCTTTTTGACAGGCTTGCAGAAGCTCTTGCTCAATCAAAATCTTGATTTCATAGTATAGTCCTTTGAAATGATGAGGATCATAAGGTGTTTTCTCATCCGAAAATCCGTTGGGGTTTTTTCCCATAGTGCTCATCGAACTGGTGTAGACAAATTTTTTGAGTGTGGGTGTTTTGAGAGCCGCATTGATGACATTTCGCGTTTGTTGTATCGCAATGTTTTTTTGTTTTTCTTTCTCAAAGGAATAAAGAGGATAATAACCCGCCGTATTGAAAAGAGCCTCACAACCTTGCATGGCTTTGAGAAGAGAGTCGGGATCATTCAGATCACCGGTGACTTGTTCCACTTTGAGACCTTCCAGAGCCAGGGTGGGGCTGCTATCTCGTCGAAGAATTCGCACGTCGATGCCTTCGTTCACCAAGGCACGAGCAATATGAGAACCTATGAATCCAGTTGCTCCAAGAACGATTGCTTGCATAATAGCGGGGAGAGATACTGCTCTCTCCCCGAACCCCTCATCTATAATTTCCTGAACTGATCGTTCGCTTCGGCAGGATACCTGCCTTCGTTCACTCTTGTTTATGTGCATTTAGTGAAATAGATGTTCTTGTATGTCTTGGCAACAAAAACTCCTCAAGTGGTATGACCGACACAAGCGTGATTTGCCATGGCGTCGCACCAAGGATCCCTACAAAATTTGGGTTTCGGAAATCATGCTTCAACAAACGACTGTTGAAGCCGTCATTCCTTATTACGAACGTTTCCTAAAAAAAATTCCGGATATGAAAACGCTGGCGGAATCTTCTGAGGAGGATGTTCTGAAAATGTGGTCGGGCTTGGGTTATTATTCGCGGGCGAGGAATTTGTGGAAAGCATCAAAAATTCTTATGGAAACTTCGGGTCCTGGCACTTCTTGTCATTCTGAGCGTAGCGAAAGAATCTCCCGACGATATTTCCGGGAGATCCCTCGCTTTGCTCGGGATGACAAACCTCAGCTTCCGTGCACTGTAGAAAGTTTAATGAACCTCCCCGGCATCGGTCGTTACACCGCCGGAGCCATTGCTTCGATTGCTTTTAACCAACGTGCTCCCATTGTGGATGGAAATGTCATCCGGGTTTTGTCACGACTCTTTCGAATTTCTGTCGATCCAAAATCTTCAAAAGGTCAAAAGAAATTTTGGAAAAAGGCGGAGGATATTTTGAATGGTGTAGGGGCGCGGTCCACGCGCCCGGGCGGGCAAACCCCGCCCCTACAGTATGGCGATTTCAACCAATCCCTCATGGAACTCGGTGCCACCGTCTGTCTCCCTGAAAATCCTCTGTGCTTGATCTGTCCTGTTCAGAAAGAGTGTCAAGCACATCATAAAGGTCAGGCCCTTGATTTCCCGAAGGGGAAAAAGAAAACGATTTATCACGATGTAATTCTCACGGCCGCGGTGATTCAAAAACAAGGACAGATACTGATGGTACAAAGAGGGAATGAAGGAGTGCTCAAGAATTTTTGGGAGTTTCCCATGGTAGAAGGTGATTTAGAAATGTTGGCGAAAAATTGGCCTGTAAAAATACTCAAGCCGCTTCCGTCTGTCCGTCATTCGGTGTTGAATCGCCGACTTAAAATTTTTCCCTTTCTTTGCGAGCTTACCGGGGAAAAACCCAAAAATCGGAAATACGAATGGATTGGACCTCACGAAATCCACAACCTTCCGTCTTCTTCGATGAATCGGAAGATCCTGGAGAAATTTAGGTATAATGAATAGCTTCTAAATAAGCTCTGCGTGTGAGTGCTCCAGCACGAAGTGAAGCCAGTTTACTTTGCCCTCTGGCTAAACGATCTTGAGCAGCTCTTTCATAGACAGCTTCCGCGGCAGGTGAGATGCCAAAGCGTCTGGCTAATCTTCCCTGACCAAATACATGGGGTTGAACTCCCAGGACATAATCGTTTCCCCAGAATCCGAGAGCATTAAGTAAATAAAGGGCGTCAGGATCAACTTGAGCAGGTTCTTCCGTGACTTTAAAACCTTCAAAAACAGAATGAATACCAAAACGATTAATATTTCTTGCTCCCGGCAATAAACCTGCAGCAAATCCTCTGAGCATGCTGGCTACTCCCATGGCAGCCGCGACAGAAAACGGATGTCCATTGATCGCACGATCAGCCACGAGTTGAATGCCCCCTAGATCTAATCCATAATCTCCAAAAACTTCTCTTAAAGTTCCGGGTTCTATTTCAAGACCATTTTCTGTGCCTGGGCAGTGGAGACTCACGTAACGAGGAGCCACACCTTTTTCGCGGGCAATGTTCATCACATGTTCCAAGGCAGGTTTGAATCCAGAACCGATCGCAGCCGGGTTTTTTTTCTGTCCCTCGTCAGCACTGGCTCCAATGGCTATTAAGTAAGCGAGAATAGGAAGTCCCCTTCGAACTGCTTCAGGGACAGTCATGATACAACTCATCATGGCTGCTTCAGAAGCCCAGAAGCCTTTTGCAACGGGACTCATGGGGGCATAAGCATTCCAGAGAGATCCTCGTACAAGGGCGTTGTCCGTGGCTTCTACAGCCATCATCGATCGGAATAAGGCAAGGACAAGTACGGCTTCGGGAATTCCAAAACCTGCTTCACTTGCTCCTACTAAGATAGCTTTTGCGGGTTGCAACTCTCGATCGGCTAAAAGATTATGAGCCGCCATTCGGACGCTCCCTAAAAAAGTGGCGCACTCCGCTGTTAACCGTACTTCAGCAGCCATGGGTCTTGTAGGAGATCCGATGGCGTTAGAAAAAATGGTGGAAATGGTGCTTCCGAGTACATTTGCCATCATTGTGATCTCAGGACCCCTTCCGTGTCTCTGCAGAAAAGAATCACGTCCAACCACTGGATTTTCAAGTAGGTCTGTGAGAATTTTATGAGCTGCTATAAAAGAGTCTTCAGTCCTGCCTGCCATAAGTTCATTGATGGCTTTAATAACTTCTTCAGGAAGTCTTTGTCCTGTCATTCTCATGCCTCGGGTGACTATGTCGGTTGCCGGCATGGCAGAACTTGCATAAACGGCGAGATCCCCAGGACTCTCGCAAATTTCAGACATATTTTGTATGTCGAGTCCGGCTAAAAACTCAGTACCGGCAAGAAGGGACAGTTGAGCTCCCATGTTGGTGCGTCCCACCATGGATTTTGGAGTATATCCTAACCATCTTGTAATATTTGTTCGGATACTTTCGGGAATCATTCCACAATGTCTGGTTTCAAGAGGATGATCATGATGGGCTAATCGAAATCCTACACAATTTTCCAAAGTTTCTGGAGCCACACCTTCGCGAGCAGCCATGAGGGCACGAAATTCTTGTTCCTGACCCATCTCCCATAAACGAGTTGTATCCGCTAGTCCCAAGAGGCCGATGGTTCCAGCTCCTTCGTGTCCTCCAACGAAACAAAGTGTTCTGTTTGGATCAAGTTGTGTGGTCATCAAGTTGAAGTGTGTGAACATGGCCCTCTCTCCTCTCTCAATTTCGGTTCTCGATTATTCTCAAAAAATGTTTCGGATTTTTTTAAAAAAATAAAAAAATAAAAAAAGTAAAAAAAGAAGCAACTTTTATTTCGGGAGTGCGAAGCCTCTCATTATAAGGTTTCAAATTCTCGATGGGGGAGGGATTTGGGAGA
>Ga0209515_10000949_pt1 | contig 50007 bp, 44 predicted proteins | sample Subgroupgradi54m_FD_187454 | JGI IMG/M metagenome (GOLD analysis project Ga0209515, IMG submission 187454) | Subsurface groundwater microbial communities from S. Glens Falls, New York, USA - GMW60B uncontaminated upgradient, 5.4 m (SPAdes)... ... | reverse complement strand
GTGCGCAGGTGCTGGGCATGGCTGGTCGGTGAACCGGCGGACGGTTTCGCGGGCGCGACGGTCGGGCTGGCTGCGGGCACGCCCCCGAGCGTACCGGTCGATCTTGTTGCTACCGCGTGCCACCATCCTGGAACAGCGAGACGCCGGCCGCGCATGGCGTGGCCGGCGTCTGCTCAGACGGCTCAGACGGCTCAGGTCAGCGCTCGACCTCGCCGCGGATGAACTGCTCCACTGCGTCGCGGGCGTCCGGGTCGGCGTACTGGACCGGTGGCGACTTCATGAAGTACGCCGAGGCGGAGAGGATCGGCCCACCGACCCCGCGGTCCAGGGCGATCTTCGCGGCCCGGATCGCGTCGATGATGATGCCCGCGGAGTTGGGTGAGTCCCACACCTCGAGCTTGAGCTCGGCGTTGAGCGGTACGTCGCCGAAGGACCGGCCCTCCAGCCGGATGTACGCCCACTTGCGGTCGTCCAGCCACGGCACGTGGTCCGACGGTCCGATGTGGACGGAGCCGCGCTCCATCTCGTGCGGGATCTGTGAGGTGACCGACTGGGTCTTCGAGATCTTCTTGGACATCAGCCGCTCACGCTCGAGCATGTTCATAAAGTCCATGTTGCCGCCGAAGTTGAGCTGGTACGTGCGCAGCAGCTCCACCCCGCGATCCTCGAAGAGCTTGGCCAACATCCGGTGCACGATGGTCGCGCCGACCTGGCTCTTGATGTCGTCACCGACGATCGGCAGGCCGGCGGCGGTGAACTTCGCGGCCCACTGCGGGTCGGAGGCGATGAAAACCGGCAGCGCGTTGACGAAGCCGCAGCCGGCGTCGATGGCGCACTGGGCGTAGAACTTGTCCGCCTCCTCGGAGCCGACCGGCAGGTAGCTGACGACCACGTCGACCCGCGCCTCGCGCAGGACGGCAACCACGTCGGCGGCCTGCTCGTCGGACTCCTCGACGGTGAGGCGGTAGTACTTGCCCAGGCCGTCCAGGGTCGGTCCACGATGGACGGTCACCCCGGTCGGAGGGACGTCGCAGATCTTCACCGTGTTGTTCTCGCTGGCGACGATCGCTTCGGCCAGGTCACGCCCGACCTTCTTCGCGTCGACGTCGAACGCGGCCACAAACTCGACGTCGGAGATGTGGTAGTCGCCGAAGGTGACGTGCATGAGACCGGGGACCCGGTCGTTCGGATCGGCGCTGCGGTAGTACTCCACGCCCTGTACGAGGGAGGAGGCGCAGTTACCGACACCGACGATGGCAACGCGGACGGAGCCCATCGCGAGTGCCTCCTTTGTCATCGCTCACCGCTCCCGGAACTCCGGGGCGGCTCGTTTGTGGTTGGGGTTACCTGTGGTGACCGGCCCGAGCGCTCATGCGCGATGAGCTCCTCCAACCACCGGACCTCGCGGTCGCAGCCGTCGAGGCCGTGGCGTTGCAGTTCCAACGTGTACGCATCGAGCCGCTCCGCGGCCCGGGACAGCACGTCGCGCAGCCCCTCCCGGCGCTCCTCGACCCGACGACGACGGCCTTCGAGGATGCGGAGCCGGGTCGCCGCGTCGGTTCGCGCAAAGAACGCGAAGTGCACGCCGAACCCGGGGTCGTCATACGTCTGCGGGCCCGACTGGGCCAGTAGCGCCTGGAAGCGCTCCTTGCCCTCTGCCGTGATGTTGTAGACCACCCGCCCGCGCCGGCCGGTCAACAGCGGAACCCCCGCGGTCGGCTCGGCAACGGCCTCCGCCGACTCGGTGATCCAGCCGTCCGCCTGCAGCCGGTGCAGTGTCGGGTACAGCGAGCCATAGCTGATCGCTGCACGGAAAGCGCCGAGCTTGGTGGTGAGTTGTTTGCGCAGCTCGTACCCGTGCATGGCGGACTCGTGCAGCAGACCGAGGATGGCGAGGTCGAGCATGCACACCGCCTTCCTCGTTCTCGCCGCTCCGATGTATCGAACCGATACATCGCCACCGTAGGTCCATCGGGTCCGCACCGCAAACGGCAGCCGTCGTGGCGCAGGTCACCCAGGGCCCGAGACCCGGCGTGCGCGCACCCCGAGCCCCGGCATGCGCGCACCCCGAGCCCCGGCGCGCGCGGGCGTAACGCAGGCGCGGAATGCGCGTCGTTGGGGTTGCGGTTACAACGCGTGACGGTTGTCGCCGACGCGGCGATGAACGCGTAACCTCTGCCCCATGCGTACCCAGCGGCAGGTGGTGGACTACTCGCTTCGGCGACGCGCCCTGCTGCGCGAGGTCTATGCCGGCCGGGTCGGCACGTACGAAGTCTGCGATGCCTCGCCGTACCTGCGCAGTGCCGCCAGGTTCCACGGCGACCCCACCGAGCAGCGCTGCCCCGTCTGCCGGCGGGAGAACCTCACCAACGTGCACTACATATATGGCGCGGAGCTTCGGCAGTCGGCCGGGCAGGCCAGGCGCAGCGCCGAGCTCCCGGTGCTGGCCATGACGGTGCGTGAGTTCCAGGTGTACGTGGTCGAGGTGTGCCGGGGCTGTGGCTGGAACCACCTCGTCGAGCAGTACCTGCTCGGCAGGGCCGGCCTGCAAGCCCACGAGTTGGCGACCGGGGCGGTCGGGCTGCGGCGCGGGGCCGGCGAGTGAGGCGGAGCTTGTCGGTGCCGGTATGCACGCGTACTTCGGATGGCAATCGGGCGGTGGCCGCGGTGGCCACGCCGCGACACCCAGGGTGGGACGGATGAGCTACGGCGACTCGGGTTACGGCGATTCGGGCTATGACCCGCATTACGGGGACCCGCGCTACGGCGATCAGGGGCACCGTGATCACGGTGCCCCGACCGATCCGTATGAGGCTCCTCCGTCGCGGGGTCGGGGTGGCGCCGGTCGGGCATCGGTGCCTGGCGGCGACGGCGATGCGGGTGATGAGCGGCCGACGGGGCGGGCTTCGGTGCCGGGTGCGGTGGGTCGGGCGAGTGTGGGGCGGGCGTCGGTGCGTCCGCCGGCTCCGGATGATTCTTATGACGAGCTGGTGGGTGTTGACGGTAGTGCTGGTCGTGGGGGGTCCCGGTCGGGGCGTAAGCCGGTCACGGCGAAGGCTCGTAAGCGTAAGCGCCGCCGCCGCAATTTGATCATTGGTGCGTTTGCGGTGTTCATCATGTTGGCTGGTGCGGCGGTGGTGGGTGGGACGTACATCTTCGCTGAGGTGGAGTTGCCGGAGAACATTTTGTTGAAGTCGTCGACGACGATCTATTACGCCGATGGGGTGACCCAGATGGCGAAGATCGGTACGGAGAACCGGACGATCATCGCGTTTGATCAGATGCCCCGGCATGTGCAGCAGGCTGTGGTGTCGGCGGAGGACCGTCGTTTCTACACCAACGATTCGGGTGTGGATATTCAGGGCATCCTGCGTGCGGCGTGGAACAACGTGACCGGTGGTGAGACGCAGGGTGCTTCGACGATTCCGCAGCAGTACGCCCGTAATGCGTTGGGGCTCACGGGTGGGTACACGCGGAAGATCAAGGAAGCGGCGATCGCGTCGAAGTTGACCCAGGAGTACACCAAAGACAAGATCATGGAGTTCTACCTCAACACTGTCTACTTTGGACAGGGTGCGTACGGGATCGAGGCGGCGGCGCAGACCTATTACGGCAAGTCGGCCAAGGACCTGACGGTGGAGGAGGGGATGGTGCTGGCGGGTCTGATCAAGGATCCGGCGGGTCAGGGTGGTAAGGGCAGTCCGTTCAATCCGACGACCGATCCGGAGTATCCGAAGCGGGTTCCGGACACCGCGCAGGGTCGTTTCAATTACATCCGTGATGGCATGGTCGAGTTGAAGTTCCTGACCAAGGAGCAGGGTGAAGCGTTGAAGTATCCGCTCAATGTGCGGCGGCCTGATCCGGCGACGACGGGTGCCCAGTGGGGTTTGGACAAGCCGACCGGGTTGATCGTGCATCATGTGCTTGATGAGTTGGTGCGGTTGAAGGCTGCGGATGGCACGGCGGTGTTCACTGCTGATGCGTTGCAGAACGGCGGCTTTAAGATCGTCACGACGATCGACAAGAAGGCTCAGGACGCTGCGGAGACGGCGGCGAGTGGGTTGGTTGCGGGTACGCCGATGGCGGGTAAGGCACCGAACTGGCAGGCGTCGTTGGTGGCGGTGGAGCCGAAGACGGGTCGGGTGCGGGCTTATTACGGTGGTCCGAATGGTGATCTTGATTATGCGGGTTTCTACGCTGATCCGGTGTTGGGTAGTGGTGAGGAGACCGGTTACGGGGCCCATCCGATGGGTTCGTCGTTCAAGGTCTACACCCTGGCCGCGGCGTTGATCGCCGGCTACCAGGCCGACTCCCACTTCGACGCCACCTCGCCGAGGGAGTTCCCGAAGAGCGGTCGGCTCAAAGGCAACCCGGTGTGCAACGCCGGCTGTGGCACCCCCCCGTGCAAGACCTACTGCACGCTGGCCGAGTCCACTGTGGCCTCGAGTAACGTGCCGTTCTTCGAGATCACCGAGCTGCTGGGCGCTGCGAAGGTGCTCGAGATCGCCCGCGCCGCCGGTGTCAAATCCATGTGGGCCTCCGTCCCGGACGCGAACAAGAAGCTGGTCAAGACCCGTATCGACCTGAACGCGCAGGACGTCAAGCAGGTCTCGCCGAAGTACTTCAGCACCGAGGTTGGGATCGGGCAGTACCCGGTCACCGTGCTCGACCACGCCAACGGTGTCGCCACGCTCGCCGCCCGCGGTGCCGCGGCCCCCGCCCACTTCGTGCTGGAGGTGCAGCAGCAGGGTGCGACGATCTATGCCGAGCAGGTCAAGCTCACCCAGATTCCCGGCTTCACCCCGGAGATGGCCGACGCGGAGACCGCGATTCTGAAGGGTGTCGTCCAAGGCAACGCCCTCGACGGCGGTCGGGAGTCGGCGGCGAAGTCGGGCACCTGGCAGTTCGGTGAAAGCACCACCGCCAACGCGCACACCACCTGGGCCGGCTACACCGCCCCCGACCCGGACCCGAAGCAGAACAACAACGGCCTGGCCACCGCGGTCTGGGTCGGCAACAAGGACGAGGAACAGGCGCTGAAGCTGCCCAACGGCAGCGACGCGTACGGATACTCCGCCGCCGGACCGGTCTGGAAAAACTTCATGAACGCCGCGCTGAAGGGCACGCCGAACCGCAAGTTCCCGGACGCGAAGCCCGTCGGCCACCTGCCCGGCCCCGGGGCCTCGCCGACCCCGTCAGCCCCGCCGGTCCCCACCACACCGGGCGGTCCGCCGACCGGGCCTGGTGGCCCGCCCGGGACGTTCCGGACCAACGGGGGTCCGCCGCGCAGGACCGGCTGACGTGACTCCCGTGACACAGGGTCGCGTCGGAGTTGACGAGCCGGCGCACACCGACGGTTTTGTCCGGGGACTCTCCGAGGCGATCGGTGGGCCGTTGGGCCGGCACGCGGTCCGCCCGCCCCGGTCGGAGTACGGCGGTCCGCGCTTCTGGAACCCGATCCGGATCGTGCTGCTCCTCACCTGTGTGGCGCTGTCGCTGCACTGGGTGCAGAAGTCCCCCTGCCGCGACGGCGCCTGGCACGACCTGAGCCAGTACAAGGAGTTCTGCTACACCGACGTGCTGGCGCTGTACTACGCCGAGGGGCTGAGGAACGGCGAGCTGCCCTACCGCGACCATCCGGTGGAGTACCCGGTCGTGACCGGCGCTTTCATGGGCGTACTCGGGCTGGGAGTGCACGCACTCGGGACCTGGTACGCCAGCTGGCACCCGGATCCGAACGACCGACTGAACGAGGGTGAGTGGGCGTACAACGCCAACGCGCTCGTACTCTGCGCGCTCGGGGTGGCCACGGTCGCGATGATCCTCGCGCTGCGCCGCCGCCGCCCCTGGGACGCCGCACTCTTCGGCCTGGCCCCGGCGCTCTTCTTCTCGGCCACGGTCAACTGGGATCTGCTGGTCGTCGCGCTCGCCGCGGCTTTCCTGTACGCCTGGGCACGCCGAAAACCTGTCCTCGCCGGCGTCCTGCTCGGCTTCGCCGTCTCGGCGAAGTTCTACCCCGTCCTGCTGCTCGGCCCGCTGCTGCTGCTCGCCATCCGCGCCGCCCGGTGGCGGAACCTCCTGATCACCACCGGTGTCGGCGCGTTCACCTGGGCCGTCCTCAACGTGCCGATCTGGATCGCGTACCCGGCGGCGTGGCGGGAGTTCTGGCATCTCAACCGGGTCCGGCCGATCGACTGGGGCACGCTCTGGTACATCCTCGCCCGGCTGCCCGGCTTCGACGACCGGATCGCTGCGCTCAACAACCAACCCGAGCACGGCAAGCTGAACGCCGCCTACTTCGGCCTGTTCCTGGTGGCCTGTCTCGCGATCGCGGCGCTCGCTGTGCTGGCGCCGCGCCGACCCCGGCTCGCTCAACTCTCCTTCCTCGTGGTGGCCGCGTTCCTGGTCTTCGGCAAGGTGTGGTCGCAGCAGTACGTGCTCTGGCTGCTGCCGCTCGCCGTACTCGCCCGCCCGAAGTGGGGAGCCTTCCTGGCCTGGCAGCTCGCGGAGGTCGGCTACTTCCTGGCGTTCTACGGGGAGCTGATGGGTGCGGAGTTGGTGAACCGGGGCCTCCCACCGGTCTTCAACGAGTGGGTCTTCCTGCTCGCCTCGGGGCTGCGGATCATCACCCTGTGCGTACTGATGGGCTTCGTGGTCCGCGATGTCTGGTACCCGGAACTGGACGCCGTCCGGCACAGCTACCCGGACGACCCCGACGGCGGCGACTTCGACGGCGCCCCGGATGCCCCGCCCGGGCACCGTCGCCTCGTCGGGCACCTCCGCCGGCTCTCTGCCCGGCTGCCCGGGCTGGCTCCGCAGCCGCCCGGCTAGTCGGCTCAGCCCACCCGTTCCCGCAGGTAGCTGATGTCGGCGCCCTGTCCGGCGGCGCCGCCGGGAGTCTCCACGACCACCGGGCAGCCCGCCGCGCGGACCACCGCCACGATCAGCTCCGGGTCGATGGTGCCCTGCCGGAGATTGTCGTGCCTGTCCCGGCCCGAGTCGAACGGATCGCGCGAGCCGTTGGCGTGCACCAGGTCGATCCCGCCGGTGATCGCCTTTACCCGGTCCACGATGCCGAGCAGCTCCTCGCCGCCGGCGTACGCGTGACAGGTGTCCAGGCAGAAGCCGACGTCGTACTCCCCGATCGCCTCCCACAGCCGGGCCAGCGCGTCGAACCGGCGGGCGCAGGCGTTGTCGCCGCCCGCGGTGTTCTCCACCAGGATCCGGGTACCGAAGCCGCCGGCGTCTGCCGCGTGGGCGAACAGCTTGCGCCAGTTGTCGAAGCCCGTGGCCAGGTCGTCGCCGGAGTTCACGTGTCCACCGTGGACGATCAGACCGTGCGCGCCGATCTCGGCAGCGGCGGTCGCATGGCTGACCAGCAGTTTGCGGCTGGGGATGCGGATGCGGTTGTTGAGGGTGGCCACGTTGATGACGTAGGGCGCGTGGATGTAGATGTCGACGTCAGCTGCGCGCAGGGCGGCAGCGTCGTTGCGGGGCTCGGGTGCGGTCCAGCCCTGCGGGTCGGCGAGGAAGAACTGGACCACGTCTGCGGCCCGCGCAGCCGCCGCGGCCAATGGGTCCGTCGGGTCGATGTGGGCTCCGATGCGCATACGGCGAGCCTACGACGCGCCGGTGACGGCGGGTCGGGCGTGACCCGGCGACGGCGGGTCGGGCGTGACCCGGCGACGGCGGCCGCCGTCCCCGGTGATGGTCCGCGCTACCCGGGGCGGCGGATCCGGGCCGGCCGGCGTGACACGTGCGGTAACTCGGGCTATCATCGCTCAACGGACAAGTCAGACAGGTCTGACTTAACGTACAGAATCTCCGCGGGGCCCTTGTCCTACGTCGTCGGTGTGGTCGTTCCTCCCCAGGTCCCACCCAAGGAAGGCGGACAAGGCGCCCCGCGGTCTCGTGTTCCGGGGTGCCCCGGTATCCTTACCCGGTTCGCGGGTCGCCATCGATCCGCGGACGACGCTTGACCCTCCTGCCACGGAAGGACCGTGGCCGTCAGACCAGAGGAGGTGAGTACGTCTTGCGTCATTACGAGATCATGGTGATCCTCGACGGCAGTCTCGAGGAACGCACCGTCGGGCCGTCGCTCGACACGTACCTGAATGTCGTCCGGACCTCCGGCGGCTCGGTGGAGAAGCTCGATGTGTGGGGCCGACGCCGTCTCGCGTACGAGATCAACAAGAAGACCGAGGGCATCTACGCCGTCATCGACCTGCAGGCGACACCTGCGGCCGTGGCCGAGCTGGACCGTCAGCTCCGGCTCAACGAGTCGGTGCTGCGTACCAAGGTCCTTCGTCCGGAAGTTCACTAGTCCGCTTCGCGGGCTTTCCGGAAGTCTGATCGGCAACTTCCGCAACCTGTCGTACAGGTGTGGCAGCTTGGGCTGCGACACACGAGTGCGCCCGAGGAGTGACCATGGCAGGAGACACCACCATCACGGTCATCGGCAACCTGACCGATGACCCCGAGCTGCGCTTCACCCCGTCCGGCGCCGCGGTCGCCAAGTTCCGGGTCGCTTCGACGCCCCGGTTCCTGGACAAGGCGTCGGGCGAGTGGAAGGACGGCGACCCGCTGTTCCTGGCGTGCACGGTGTGGCGGCAGGCGGCGGAGAACGTCGCCGAGTCACTGCAGCGTGGGGCCCGCGTGATCGTCTCGGGTCGACTGCGTCAGCGGTCGTACGAGACGCGCGAGGGCGAGAAGCGCACGGTCATCGAGTTGGAGGTCGACGAGATCGGCCCTTCGCTGCGGTACGCCACAGCTAAGGTGCAGAAGATGTCGCGTAGCTCCGGCGGTGGCGGCTTCGGTGGTTCCGGCGGTTCGGGTGGCGGCGGTGGCGCGGGTGGCGGCGGGTTCGCCGACGACCCGTGGGCCAGTGCCACGCCCGCGGGCGGCGGCGGCGGCGGATCGGGCCCTTCTTTCGACGACGAGCCCCCTTTCTAGAGAGACGTACTGGACCTTGAGACCAATGGCTAAGGCTGCCGCCCTGCGTAAGCCTAAGAAGAAGGTGAATCCCCTCGACAAGGAGGGCATCGCCTACATCGACTACAAGGACACCGCACTGCTGCGGAAGTTCATCTCCGACCGCGGCAAGATCCGCGCTCGGCGGGTGACCGGGGTCAGCGCCCAGCAGCAGCGCCAGATCGCCCGTGCGGTCAAGAACGCCCGTGAAATGGCGCTCCTGCCGTACACCGCGACGAGTCGCTGAGAGGAGGCTTCGAGATGAAGATCATCCTCACTCAGGAGGTGTCGGGACTCGGCGCCGCCGGCGACATCGTTGAGGTCAAGGCAGGGTACGGCCGCAACTATCTGCTGCCGCAGAGTCTCGCGATCCGGTGGAGCACGGGCGCCGAGAAGCAGATCGTGGTGATCAAGCGGGCCCGTTCGGCGCGCGAGATCCGCGACCGCGGGCACGCGACCGAGGTGAAGGCGCAGCTCGAAGGGCTGTCGGTGAAGCTGTCGGTGCGCGCTGGCACCGGTGGCCGCCTCTATGGCTCGGTCACCCCGGCCGAGGTGGTTGCTGCGGTGAAGAGTGCTGGCGGACCGGACCTGGACAAGCGTCGGGTCGAGCTGCCGCCGCACATCAAGTCGACCGGTGACTACCCGGTGCAGGTCAAGCTGCACCCCGAGGTCTCGGCGGCGTTCAAGGTCAGCGTGGTTGCCGCGAAGTAGCGCTGAAACGACGAAGCGGCCCTGCTCCTGACGAGCAGGGCCGCTTCGTCGTCACCGACACTCCCGATGTTTTCCGGAACTATCTTTTGCCCACAGGCTGGGGATTGCGTATGTGCAGTTCAGCGGCGTGACAACGGGCTCGTCCCCAGCGCTGTCCCCAGCTCGTACACACGCTACCCACGGCTGTGGTGGTGCGGTCCACAGGTTGTCCCGAGGCTCATCCACTGTCCGAATTGAGCCGCGGCGGCCTTCGTCCGTACGGTGGGCGCGACGACTTTCTGTCGTACCCCCCCGGTATCACCAAGTGGTCGGGGGCGGCGTGTGGGGTGGGCGGAGGCGTCGTGTCAGTCACGGATGACGTGCGGGGGACGGCCGATCCGCGGCCTGGCGAGCCCGGGGGGGCAGCGCCGCGGGGACCCGGGCGGGCGGCTGAGGGCCGCCCGTCCGGGGATCCGCAGTTCGACCGGACCCCGCCGCAGGACGTCGCTGCCGAGCAGTGCGTGCTGGGCGGCATGCTGCTCTCCAAGGACGCCATCGCCGACGTGGTCGAGGTGCTCAAGGGCCACGACTTCTACCGCCCCAACCACAGCACCATCTTCGACGCGATCCTCGACCTCTACGGCCGCGGAGAGCCGGCTGACCCGATCACGGTCGCCGCTGCGCTCGCCGACTCCGGCGCGCTGGCCCGGCTGGGCGGCGCCAGCTACCTGCACGACCTGATCTCCACCGTGCCGACCGCGGCGAATGCGGCGTACTACGCAAAGATCGTCTGCGAGCGGGCTGTGCTGCGCCGCCTGGTCGAGGCGGGTACCCGGATCGTGCAGCTGGGCTACGGTTCGGCCACCGGTGGCGGGCGCGACGTCGACGACGTGGTGGACCTGGCCCAGCAGGCCATCTACGACGTGACCGAGCGGCGGGTCTCCGAGGACTTCGCGGTGCTGGCCGAGATGCTGCAGCCGACGTTGGACGAGATCGAGGCGGTCGGCTCGCAGGGCGGTGTGATGACCGGGGTGCCCACCGGCTTCACCGATCTGGACCGGTTGCTGAACGGCCTGCACGCCGGGCAGTTGGTCATCGTGGCGGGACGCCCCGGGCTCGGGAAGAGTACTGCAGCGATGGACTTCGCGCGGACGGCGTCGGTCCGCAACAACCTGGCCAGCGCGATCTTCAGCCTGGAAATGAGCAAGGTCGAGATCGTGATGCGCCTGCTCGCCGCCGAGGCGAGGGTGCCGCTGCATGTGTTGCGCTCCGGGCAGCTCTCCGACGACGACTGGACCAAGCTGGCCCGGCGGATGGGCGAGATCAGCGAGGCGCCGCTCTACGTCGACGACACCCCCAACATGAACCTGATGGAGATCCGAGCCAAGGCGCGTCGGCTCAAGCAACGGCACGACCTCAAGCTCATCGTCGTGGACTACCTGCAGCTGATGAGCTCGCCGAAGCGGGTGGAGAGCCGGCAGCAGGAGGTTGCCGAGATGTCCCGTGGGCTGAAGCTGTTAGCCAAGGAGGTCGAGTGTCCGGTGGTCGCGGTGAGCCAGCTCAACCGCGGACCCGAGCAACGCAATGACAAGCGACCCCAACTGTCTGATTTGCGCGAATCAGGGTCAATTGAGCAAGATGCGGACGTCGTCATCCTGTTGCACCGCGACGACTACTACGACAAGGAGTCCCCACGCGCCGGCGAGGCTGACTTCATCGTGGCCAAGCACCGTAACGGTCCTACCGACACCATCACCGTCGCTGCGCAGCTGCACTTCTCGCGCTTCGTCGACATGGCGGTGATTTAGGTCGTCGCTTCGGCGACCGGCCGGGCGCCGGCGGTTCAGCCGGCCGGGGTTCGTGGCGGCCCTACGGTTCGGCAGTCAACGCCGTCCGGCTCGCAGCAGCGCGGCCACCTCGTCGTCGCTGACCTGTCCGAATTCGCGGTAGAACCGGCTGACCGAGCCGAACTGGGCCGGTTGCCAGGGGCAGACGACCTCGTCGGCCTCGCCCCCCACGCTCGCCACCGCCTCCGCTGAACCGACCGGTGCGGCCACCACCACCCGGGCGGCGCCGAGTCGGCGGGCCACCGCCACCGCGGCCCGCGCCGACGCGCCGGTGGCCAGGCCGTCATCGACCAGCAGGGCCACCCTGCCGTTCAGGTCGAGCGGTGGCCGACCGGCCCGGTAGCGCCCTTCGCGGCGGGCCAACTCCGCCACCTCGTGCCGCAGTACGGCGGCTGCCGCCGCGGCGGGCAGTCGAGCGGCGATCTCGGGGATGATGACCTGCACTCCGCTCGTCCCGACCGCGCCGAAAGCGACCTCGGGCGACCACGGCACGCCGAGCTTGCGGACCACCAACGCGTCCAAGGGGACGCCGAGCTGGTTGGCGACTGCGGCAGCCACCGGCATGCCGCCACGGACGAGGCCGAGCACCAGCACGTCGGCGGCGCCGGCGTACCCGGCCAACTGCTCGGCCAGGGCGGTGCCGGCCGCGCTTCGGTCGCGGTAGGTCATCCCCCCTGTGTACGCCGCGGCGCAGCCGGGCGCGAGCCAGCCGACCCGGGTACCCGCAGCGCCGGGCTGGCCAGCAGGTACGCCACCGGGTACAGCAGGTAGCCGAACCTCGTCGACGGCAGCAGCATGATCGCGGCGGTCAGTCCGTAGGCGCAGATCCGCGCGGCGTCCCCGGCGTCGCGGGGTGGCTGACGCCACAGCGCGACCGCGATGGCGAGTCCGGCAGCCACGAGGAGGGCAGCCGCGATCATCCGCCCGCCGGGCAGCCAGGCTGCGATCAGGTGCCCGGGCAGTGGCGACTGGGCCGGACTGCCGACCAGGCCCCGCCCCAACGGGAAGCGCAGCACGTTCTCCCCGGCTGCGCCCGGGTCCACCGCGAGCGCGGGCAGCAGAACGAGGACCGGTAACCCCAGCGCGGGTAGCCCGAACGCGAAGCCGGCCCGCCGGTTGGGTCCGCGCTCAGGCGACCCCGGTCGCCGGGCGTGGGCCGCTGCGTACACCACCAGGACCAGCGCCACCGGCCAGGCGAAGAGCTTGAGCGCTCCGGCCGTACCCACGGCCAGGCCCGCCCCGGTCCAGCCGGCGGTACCCCGACCGCCCGCTGCCGCCCGAGCCGCGAGGGCGAGTCCGAGCAGGCAGAGCGCGAGTACCGGCAGGTCGTCGCCGCCGGTGGCCAGGGTGAGCGCGCACAGTGGCAGCACGGTGGCGCCTTGTGCGGCCCGTACCAGCGCCGACGGCCCAGCCCCCGCCCGGCGCAGTGCCAGCAGCGCCACGCCCAGCGCCGCCGCGGTCACCAGCCCGAACCACACCCGGGCGTCGGTCCACCAGGCGACGCCGAACACCGCCCGGGGTACTCCGAACAGCGCCATGCCCGGCTGGTACGGCAGGTACCCGAGCAGTCGTTCGTCCGGCGGCAGCGCGGCGATGGCGGCGCGGCTGAGGTACGGCGTGCCGGTGTCGAGCAGCCGCTGTCCAGCGTGCTCGACGACGAGAACCTCCTCCTGCGCCCGGTCCGGTCGACCACCGGCCCGCTGGGTCGCCTCGACGACGAGCGGGACCACCGTCGTGGCGAACCAGGCCAGCGCGGTGACCGCGGCCCGTCCCGGTACGCCTGCCACCCGTGCGGGCACACCCGCGGCCCGTTCCCGCCGGCCCGCGGCCCGTCCCGGCATACCCGCGGCCCGTTCCCTCCGGCGCGCGGCCCGTGCGGGCCCGCGCACCAATAGCGCAGCGGCACCGGCCCGGCGCTGCAGCAGTCGCAGCCGCAGCAGTTGGACCAGCACGGCCAGGGTGGCGAGCGCATAGCCGTACACCGCGATCCGGCCCCAGGCGCGGTGCGGCGCGAGCGTCGAGCCGGCGGCGGTGAACAGGGCGAAGAGCGCGGACCCGAGGTAGAGCGCCAGGTCCCAGCCGAGGCCGCCCGCATCCGCCGGAGCGTCCGTCGGAGCGGCCGGAGCGTCCGCCGGAGCGTTGACCGAGACCGGTCTGGTCGCAGCAACGTCCGCAGCCGGGCGCTGCCCCCCGCGCGGTACCCGCCGCACCCACCCGATCACGGCCGCCAGTCTGGCAGAAGCGTCAGCCGCTGCGGTCCCGGCGTTGGTCTGTTGCGCCGGTCCGTTTCGGGATGCGGATCACCGCGCCGGCCTCGTGCAGTGGCGTGGCGAGCGTGCCGGGGCGGCCGCCGACCCCTCGTTGGAGCAGCGTGAGCAGCGCACCGGCCGACATCGGACGGGCGAACAGGTGCCCCTGTCCGGCCGGGCAGCCCTGCTCCCACAACCGGCGCCGCTGACGCTCGCTCTCCACCCCCTCGGCGACCACCAGCAGGCCCAGGCTGCGGCCGAGCTCCACTGTGGAGCGGATCACCGCCTCTTCGGTGGGCGAGTCCATGTTGGCGACGAAACTCCGGTCGATCTTCAGCTCGTGCACCGAGACCCGGGCGAGGGTGGCCAGCGAGGAGTACCCGGTGCCGAAGTCGTCGAGGGCGAGCATGACGCCGGCGTCGCGCAGGGTACCGAGCACCTGGTCGACGATCTCCAGTTGGCTCAGCGTGAGCGACTCGGTCAGCTCGACGACCAGCGTCTCGGCGGGCAGGTCGTGCGCGGCCAGCCGGGCGAGCACCATCTCCGGGAAGCGCGCGTCGAGCAGGCTGCGCGGCGAGACGTTGACGGCGACCGGGATGGCGAAGCCGGCCGCACGCCAGCGTCCGGCGACGATCAGCGCCTGGTCGAGTACGGCTTCGGCGAAGGCGGGCAGCAGCCCGGAGCGCTCGACAGCGCTGAGGAAGCGGCCCGGCGACAGGTTTCCCAGGGCGGGGTGGTTCCACCGGGCCAGCGCCTCGGCAGCGATCATCTGACCGGTGCCCATGTCGACGATCGGCTGGAAGTCGACGGTGAACTGCCCCTCGGACACCGCCAGCACCAGGTCGCCGCCGAGCGCCAACGCGTCGACGTCGGCGGTGTCGTGCGCGCGGTCGTACAGCGCGACCCGCCGCCCGTCCCGCTTCGCCTGGTACATCGCGACGTCGGCGCGGCGCAGCAACTCCACCACGTCGTCGGACTGGCCGTCCGCAGGCGCCACGCCGGCGCTGGCCTCGATGCTGATCCGCATGCCGTCCAGCTCGATCGGGCCGCTGAACGCCGCCAGGATGCTGTGCGCCCGGGGTACCGCCACGGCAGGCGCGGAGAGGCCACTGAAGAGCACCGCGAACTCGTCCCCGCCGAGCCGCGCCACCAGGTCGTCCGGGCCGGCGGCGGCGACCAGGCGGTCGGCGACCTCGATGAGTACCTGGTCGCCAGCGGTGTGGCCGAGGGTGTCGTTGACCTCTTTGAAGTGGTTGAGGTCGATCAGCAGCAGCGCGGCCACGCCACTGTCGCGCCGCCCCAGCATCTGCTGGCCGTACTCGTGGAGCCGGCGCCGGTTGGCCAGTCCGGTCAGCGGGTCCTGAGCCGCCGCGCGGGCGTGGTTGGCGGCGAGCCGCTGGGTTTCGGTGAACGCCGAGGCGTTGCGGACCGCGGTACACAGCGCCGCGGCGAAGGTCTTCAGGGTGTACGTCTCGCGCGCGGTGAGCTTGACCTTGCCCCGGAACCACAGGCGCAGCTCACCGATCCGCTCGCCGCCGTCATGGCTGTCCAGCGCGATCGTGGTCGACAGGCCCCGGGGCGCCGGCGCCTCCTCCTGCGCGCCGTCGTAGACGACGGTGTCACTGGTACCCCGGACGGCGCGGGGTGCGGCGCCGTTGAGCGGTTCGACGACGACCTCGGCCTCATCGGCGGAGAACATGGCGCTCGCCTGGCACACGGCCGTCTGCAGTACCGCTGTCAGGTCGACGGAGTTGAACCGGTCCGTGGTCCGGGCCAACTGTTGCCAGGCCTCGCGTTCTTCGCGCCGGCGTACCCAGCTGGCGACGGCGATGTGCAGCACGACGAGCAGCGACGGCATCGCCAGCAGCAGCCAGCGGTCCTGGGTGGCGAGCAGGATGAAGGTGGTGGCGGTGGCCACCCCGAACGACCCGAAGGTCGACAGCAGCCGGACCTCGATGTTGGACAGGAAGCGTTCCCGCAGCGGGGTACTGGTGGCGACCGCCAGGACCGGGATCAGCAGTACGTCGTTGACCAGGGCGTACGCGGCGGCGGCTGCCAGCATGGCCAGCACGATGTAGGCCACTCCGCGCGGCTGGTGCGGCAGGTCGCGCAACGGCGTGGCCTGGAACGCGAGCAGTACCCCGGCCGCTGCGACCGAGGCCACGCTCTCCTTGGCGACGTTGAACGCGAACTTCAACGGGGCGACCCGCACGATGGAACAGAAGATCACGGCTCCGCCGGCCGCACAGATCGGCACCCAGTACACCGGCAGCAGGGCCGCGGTGACGATGACCGCTGACTCCATGACGGTGAAGACGTGGTTGTTCGCCCGGATGCGGACCCGGAAGCTGCTGAGGTTGGCCACCGCACAGAGTGAGGTGAGGATCAGCGGCCGCCAACCGGTCGACCAGTTGTCCTGCGCTATCTGGTAGAGGGCCCAGCCGAGGACGCCGACCGCTGGCACGACAACGAGACCAACGAGCAGCCGGAGCTGCTGGTTGGTCGCGTCATCGTGGGTTGCACCGGTCACATCGTCGTCCGTTCGCCCTGAGCATCGTGCCCTGCGGACGGGTGCCGGTGTCAAGCCGGAGTTCGTCGACCGCTATGTCGACGGAAGTCGTTGCTGGTGCCTCGTCAGGAGGCTTAGGTCCAGGATCCGCCACTCATCGTAATCTCCTTATCCTCGCCGGTAGGTTCGCGACCTACCTGACCCCCGCGAGTTTCAGTGGAATTTGAGCGCTCTGGAGGGGAGGCTATGGGTCTCCGGCCACTATCACCAAACTGATTTGTCAGGCGATTCATGATTTGCGAACTAGACGATGGTCTATCGCAAATATCGGTTTATGCAACTACGTATTGTAATGGACGTCCCAACCTCAGGGTCCGCCGACAGTGGCGTCGGGTCAACGTCCGTCGCGGGAGTTGGCGTACCTCCCGGCACCCGCGCGGCATTGATCAGACGATCGTGGGCCGCCGCCGGCTGTCAGGCAAGAAGCGTCGGCACGTACCCTCGGCGACGTGAAAGAACGCCTGACCCACGTGGACGACACCGGTGCGGCCCGCATGGTCGACGTCTCCGGCAAGGAGATCACCGCCCGGCGGGCGGTGGCCGCGGGCACCGTGCAGACCACCGCCGAGGTGCTCGCCCTGCTCCACCGGGATGCCCTGCCGAAGGGCGATGCGCTGGGCGTGGCCCGGTTGGCCGGAATCATGGGCGCCAAGCGCACCCCCGACCTGGTGCCGTTGTGTCATCCGATCGCGCTGCACGGGGTCGGCGTCGAGTTGATCCCGGGCGAGGCCAGCGTCGACATCGAAGCGACGGTCACCACCGCCGACCGGACCGGGGTGGAGATGGAAGCGCTGACAGCCGTGGCCGTCGCCGGACTCGCGCTGATCGACATGATCAAGGCCGTCGACCCGGCCGCCAGCCTCGACCGGATACGGGTACTGCGCAAAGAGGGCGGCAAGACCGGACTCTGGGTACGCGAGTCATGATCCGTGCGCGGGTGATCGTGGCCTCCAACCGGGCGGCCGCCGGGGTGTACACCGATACCAGCGGTCCGCTGCTCGTGGCCGGCCTGCGTGAGCTCGGCTGTCAGGTCGACGACCCGGTGGTGGTACCCGACGGCCCGGCGGTCCAGACCGCCCTGCGGGCGGCCGTCGCGGACCACGTCGACGTGGTACTCACCAGCGGGGGTACCGGCCTCACGCCCACCGACGCCACCCCGGAGATGACCCGGCGGGTGCTCGACTACGAGGTGCCCGGCATCGCGGAGGCGATCCGCGCGTACAGCCGGGCGGCGGTACCCTCATCAGCGCTCTCCCGGGGTCTGGCCGGGGTGGCCGGGCGCACCCTCGTGGTGAACCTGCCCGGGTCGACAGGCGGCGCGAAGGACGGTCTGGCCGTGCTCGGCCCGATCCTGGCCCACGCGGTGCAGCAGTTGCGCGGCGGGGACCATTGAGCGGCTCACCAGGCTCACCGCGGCACTAGGCTCGACAGCGTGAGTGTCTGCGTCGAGCCGTTGCGTTGGGATCTGGCCCGGGCCGCCGCGTACACGGCGGGGGCCGCTGCCGCGCGGGCCGCGGTCGAGGTGCCGCTCACCGACGCCGACGGGTTGATCCTGGCCGCGCCGCTGGTGACCCTCACCGAGTTGCCGGCGTTCCCGACCTGCAGCGTGGACGGCTGGGCGGTACGCGGCGCCGGCCCGTGGCGGGTCGTGGGACGGGTGTTCGCCGGTGCGGTCGCTCCCGCGCTCACCGACGACGGCACCTGTGTCGAGATCGCCACCGGCGCGATGGTCCCGGTCGGCGCCGAGCTGATCCTGCGGACCGAAGACTCGACCAGTACGCCCGGCGGGCCGCGCCACCTGGTCGCCGGCACCCCCAGGCTCAGCCCGGAGTGGCGGGAGCCCGGCGAGGAGGCGCGCCGCGGTGAGCAGCTGTTGCCGGCCGGTACGGCGATCACCCCGGGGGTACTGGGGCTTGCCGCGTCGTGTGGGTACGACACCCTGCCGGTACGCCGGGCGCCGCGGAGCGCGGTGCTGGTCTTCGGCGACGAACTGCTGACCACCGGTACCCCGGGCGCGGGCCGGGTCCGCGACGCGCTCGGCCCGCAGATCCCCGGCTGGCTGCGCCGGCTCGGCGCGGCCCCGCTCGCCTCGACCGGGAGCACCGCAGCCACCGGCCCAGCTGGGGCCACCGGGCCGGTCCGGGACACCCTCGACGCCCACGTCGAGGCGATCCGGGCCGCTGTCGAGTCCGGAGCCGATCTCATCTGTACCACCGGCGGCACGATGCACGGCCCGGTCGACCACCTGCATCCGGCGCTCGCGAAGCTCGGCGCGCAATACGTGGTGAACACCGTGGCGGTGCGCCCCGGCTTCCCGATGCTGCTCGCCCGGCTCCCCGGCGGCGCCTTCCTGGCCGGGCTGCCCGGCAATCCGCAGTCCGCGGTGGTGGCTCTGGTGTCGCTGGTCGCGCCGCTGCTCGCCGGGCTGACCGGACGCAGCGGGCCGGTGCTGACCGAGGTCACGCTCGGGGCTTCGATCCCGGGCCGTGGCGACCATACCCATCTCGCCCTGGTCCGCCGCGACGCCGACGGGCTGGCGTACCCGGTGTCGCACGCGGGCTCAGCGATGCTGCGCGGGCTCGCTCAGGCGGCCGGCTTCGCGGTGGTCGCCCCGGGTACCACCGGGGAGGTGGGGATGCGGCTTCCGCTGGTACCCCTGCCGCTGCTGGACGGGGAACGGCCGTGACCCCCCCGACCACCCAGCCGGCCGCGGGCCCGGTCGTGGCCGCGGTGACCAGTGAGCCGCTCGACGTCGCCGCGCACGAGCGCGCGGTGGCGCACCGCGCGGCAGGCGCGGTGGTGTCGTTCGCGGGGGTGGTCCGCGATCATGACGGCGGCCGTACCGTGCTGGAGTTGGAGTACGAGGCGCACCCGAGCGCCGCCGAGGTGCTCGCCGAGATTGCCGCGGAGTTCGCCAGCCACCCGGATGTGTACGCGGTTGCGGTGTCCCATCGGGTCGGCCGGCTCGACATCGGCGACGTGGCGCTGGCCGCCGCGGTCTCCACCGCGCACCGGGCGGCGGCCTTCACCACCTGCGCGCGCCTGGTGGACGAGGTCAAGGCGCGGCTGCCGGTCTGGAAACGTCAGCTCTTCGCCGACGGTACCGAGGAGTGGGTCAACTGCCCCTGACGCCGGCAAGCCGGGCGATCGCGCCCCGGTGGCGTTGGGACGGCAGTGGTCCGGTGTAGAACGCCGGATCGGCCCCACGTCGCCACGGCAGCAGCACCACCAGCAGGATCAGCGCCAGCGCCAGCGAGTTCTCGCCGAGCGCGCCGAGCAGCCCGTCCGAGTAGTGCGATTTCCCGGCGAAGGACGGGTGCTCGTACCGCCACATCGGTGAGGTCACCAGCAGGGCGTACAGCCCCACCGCCACCAGCGCGTGGCCCAGTCCGGCGAGCGACTGGAACCTGCCGACGTGCAGCGCCCGGCGGGCGCGCCGACGGCGCAGCGCGGTGTCGACGAGCACCGCCAGGGCCGGCACCACGAAGACGAGGTGGTGGCTCCAGGAGATCGGGCAGATCGCGTTGGCGGTGAGCGCCACCAGGATGAACGCGGTCAACTCGTCGCCCTCGTTGTGCGCGGTGACGGCGCGGGACAGCCCGACCGCCAGAAGGAGCAGGGCGAACGCGAGCCACATCAGCCGCGGCGTGACCGGCGAGTCGTAGGCGCGCGCCAGCAGGCCGGCGAGGGACTGGTTCGCCGTCGCGTCCGCGGCTCCGACGCGACCGGTGTCCGAGATGACCGAGCCGAAGTACGCCACCGACTCGTGGCCGGCCAGCAGGAACGTCGCTGCCGTCACCGCGACCGCGGTACCGACCGCGGTCACCGCGGCCCGCCACTGCCGGGTGAGCAGGAAGTACGCGATGAACAGGGCCGGGGTCAGCTTGATTGAGGTGGCCAGCCCCACCCCGACGCCGGCGAACGAACCGGTGTGCCAGGCCCGGTACAGCCATGCCCGCACCCGCGAGGTGGCGCCGGCCGATCCGCCCGGGATGACCGCCGCCCGGGCCCGCTGGCGCAGCGCCAGCAGGTCGCCGACGACCAGGCCGGCGAGGAGCAGGTTGACCTGTCCGTACCCGAAGGTCTCCCGGACCGGCTCGGTGGCGACCGCCAGCGGCACCGCCACGCCCAGCACGAACCAGCGCGGCCAGCCGTGCCGGTCCGCGATCGGGTTGACGATCACGGCCAGCAGGAAGGTGAGGACGACCAGGCTGACCGCCAGGTTCACGAAGCCGGCGATCAGCGGGGAGAAGGCGATCATCGGCAGCATGACCAGCGCGGCGAATGGCGGGTAGGTGAAGCCCAGGGTCGTCCCGGGTCGGACGTACTGGTACAGCTCACCGCCGCTCGCCCACCACTGCACGGCACCGTGATAGATCCTGGCGTCGAGGAAAATGTACGGCCGCCCGTAGGTCTGCACCGCGTGCACCGCCCAGAAGCCGACGCCGATGACGATGGCGATCCGGACAAGTGTGCCGAATTCGATCTTCCGGATCTCGCGACGGGCCGTGGCGCTGGGGTGCGGCCGTTGGTCGACGGTCGCAGTAGGCATGTGGAATGCCACCCCCGTACTCCTGTTGTATCCGCCTGGGTCCCGGATGAGAGTAGAACGAAGGAGTACCAAACCAACCCCGGCGTTATCGGACCGTGTCTCATCGCACACGAGCCGGTGACCTATTCCCACGCTCCGCAGTCGTGCAAGTGATCAGAGTGATGGCCGGCCCTTCGGCCCGGCTCAGGCGTCCGGCGGGGGCTGGGAGCGCAGGTACCGGGCGAAGTGCGGAACCGTGAACGCGACGGTGCCGCGTTCGCCGGAGTAGATCAGGCCCTTCTTGATGAGCGCGTCGCGGGCCGGCGAGAGGCTGGCCGGCCGCCGGTCCAGGGCGCGGGCGATCTCCGCGGTGGGTACCGCCACGTCCATGTCATTGTCCGTTGTGGACAGAGCGGCCATCGTGCGCATGTACTCGCGCTCGGCCGGGGTGGCCCGCTCGTAGCGGGAGCCGAAGAAGCCCACGGCCAGTTCGGCTTCGGCCTCGGGGGCACCCACCCGGACGTCAGCGTCGGTGATCGGTGAGCGCGGTGCGTGGTCCCAGGTCGCCTTGCCGTACGCCTGTACGAAGTACGGGTACCCGCCCGATGCCTCGTACAGCGCGTCGAGCGCCTTGCTGGAGTACTCCACACCCTCCCGTTCGGCCGGCGCGCAGAGCGCCTGGTCAGCGGCGATCCGGTCCAGCCGGTCGATGCGCTGGTACCGGAAGAGCCGCTCCGAGTACGACTTGGCAGCCGAGAGCAGCGCCGGCAGGTGCGGCAGTCCGGCGCCGACGACGATCAGCGGTGCCCCGGTCTGGGACAGCTCGTGGCAGGCCGCACAGAGTGCCGAGACGTCCGCGGCGCTCAGATCCTGCATTTCGTCGATGTAGAGGGCGATCCCGGTCCCCACGTCGGTGGCGACACTGGCCGCGTCGGTGAAGAGTTCGACCAGGTCGATCTCGATGTCGCCCGAGTCGGCGCGCCCGCTGGTGGCCGGCACGTCGATCCCGGGCTGCCACCGGTCGCGCAGCCTCGCCGCGCCGGAGCCCGAGAGTGAGCCGGACCTGGAGCGTGAGCCGGAGCCCGAGGGGGCACCGGACCCCGCACCGGAGCCGGACCCGCCAGCCCCCGACCCCGGCGTCGAGCGCAGCGCGAACGCCTTCAGCACCCCGAGGAACTCGTCGATGCGGTCCGGCGCACGGTGCCGGGGGGCGAGCTCGCGTACGGCCATGTGCAGCGCGGCTGCCATCGGCCGGCGTACCGACTGGTCGGGGCGGGCCTCGATCTTGCCAGTACCCCACAGCCGGCTGATCGCCTGTGAGCGCAGCGTGTTGAGCAGCACGGTCTTGCCGACGCCGCGCAGCCCGGTGAGCACGAGCGAACGCTCGGGTCGGCTGCGGGCCACCCGTTCCAGGACGACCTCGAAGACCTCCAGCTCCCGGTCACGGCCGGCGAGCTCGGGTGGGCGTTGGCCGGCGCCGGGGGCGTACGGGTTGCGGACGGGATCCACGCATTGCACCGTATCGGGCTTTCTAGCGCAGGGGCTAGAGATACGTAGACGAGCCTCGACGGCGTGTCGTGGGGTACGCCGTCGAGGCTCGTCTAGGACTGTCTAGTGCCAGGGCTAGAAAAACGGGGCCCTGCTGGTACCCCGAGGATCAGGTCCGCTTCTTCATGCAAAGGATGAGATCCTTCGAGTCGTCGGGGGAGTTGAACGTGTACCAGTAGGTGTAGTCCTTGCACTTCGCCGTGTCGACCGAGCCGTCGAAGCGCTTCGTGATCTCGAAGGTACCGGTGGCGCAGGTGACCTTGCGCATCTTCGCCTTGTCGTCGGTGCCGTCGTTGACGTAGCACTCGCCGACCCTGGCCAGCTGGATGTCGGCGTACGGATCCCTGGAGGCGGTGGCGGTCGGGCTCGGCGACGGGCTGGAACTCGGGCCCGCCGACGGGCTGGCGACCGGGGTGTTTTTGTTCTTCAGCAGCAGGAACCCGCCAGCCACCGCGCCGACGACCAGCAGCAGAGCGAGCACTAGGACGACCGTCATGGCCACCCCGGAACGCTTCTTCTCCGCCTGTGGCGGTGCCCACACGTCAGCGGGGTAGCCGAGCTGCTGGCCATAGCCCGGCTGCTGCCCGTGGTCAGGGGCGTACTGGCCGGCCTGCCCGTAGGAGGTGGGTGCTCCCGGCGCTGCGGACTGCTGCGGGCCAACCCACTGCTCCGGTTGCCCCCACGACTCTGGTTGCCCCCACGACTCCGGTTGGCTCCAGGGCTGCTGGCCGTGCGGGTCATGGGACTGCCCGCTCTGCCACGGGTCCTGAGCTGGGCCCGGGTACGGTCCGCCCGGCGGTCCGTACATCGACATGTGAGTCCTCCTGCTGGTGATGCCGACCGCTGCGCACGGGTGAGGCTGCACACGGGTGAGGCGGCGAGAGGTCGCGCCCTGCTGCGCAACAGTTCTCTCAGGGGCTCACGGTAACGCGCAGGACCGACGGATTATCTCCCGGATCAGTGCCATCGCGCCTCCCACCAGGCCCCGCTGGCCTGCAGCGCTTCAGCTCGGGGCCGGAACGCGCTCCGCTCAGATCAGCCGGAGCTGACGGTCCCGCGGCTTGCGTGGCGCGTCGCCGCCCCGCCGCTCCAGTAGCCCGGGGTCGATGGCGGCCAGGAACGACGACGGCACCGCATCACGCTCCGCGCCGTAGCGGTACCGGCGCCGCGCATGGCTCACGAACAACCGGTTCTGGGCCCGGGTCAGACCGACGAAGAACAGCCGCCGCTCCTCGGCGTCGCTGCTGCCCGGGTCGCCGCCGGGCGCCCCGCCGCTGTCGGGCTGCGGAGCGCCCGCGGAGCCGCTGTCGGGCTGCGGAGCGCCCGCGGAGCCGTTGTCGGGCTGCGGAGCGCCCGCGGCGTCGGAGGCCGGGCGTGGACCGGGCAGCCGCAGCGGCAGCAGACCTTCCTCGCAGCCGACCAGGAACACGACCGGGAACTCCAGCCCCTTTGCCGCGTGCAGGGTCAGCAGTGCCACCCGGTCGGCCCGCGGGTCCCAGGTGTCCACCTCCGCCCCGGTGGCGAGCTGGGCGAGGAACCGGGGAAGATCGTCGCCGCAGCGCAGGGCCAGGTTGGTGAGCAGTTCCACAGCGCCGTACACGTCGGCCGGGACCAGCCCAGCCGACTCCGACCCGGCGGAGTCGATGGTGAGCTGGGCACAGCGCTCGGCGAGTACCTGACCGGTCAGCCGGACCCGGGCCGCGAGCGAGCCACCGAGTCCCTCAGCGAAGCGCAGCTCGCGGGCGATCGCCGCGACGCCGGGGCGGTCGATCAGCCGGTCGTGCGAGCGCTTCTGGACCGGGATTCCGGCCCGGGAGAGCGCGTCGACGATCGGCGCCGCCTGGGCGTCGGTCCGGTAGAGCACGGCGATGTCGGAGAAGGAGAGCGCGCCGGTGGGCGTCAACCGTGCGTCCACCCGACCGGAGTCCAGTGACCGGTGAGACATGCCGCCGACGAGTTCGTCGATGGTACGCACCACGAAGTCCGCCTCGTCGGCGACGGATGCGGCCGGGTACAGCCCGACCAGCGGCGCCTCGGGTTCGAGCCGGGCCGGGTCCAGGCGGCGTCCGGGGACGAGGGTGGCCGGCGCGATCGCCTGGACCGCCGCGGCGACGATCGGCGGCGCGGAGCGGTAGTTGCGGGTCAGCCGGACCATGCGGGCATCGGTGAAGTCGCGCGCGAAGCGGAGGAAGAACGAGACATCCGAGCCGCGGAACGAGTAGATCGCCTGATCGGGATCACCGATGGCGCACAGGTTTCCGTCTGGTGGGCAGAGCAGCCGCAGCAGCGCGTACTGCACCGGGTCGACGTCCTGGTACTCGTCGACGAAGACCCACGGCCAGCGCGCCCGGTACAAGTCCACAAGGGACGGTGACTCGGTGAGCAGCGCCACCGGCAGCGACAGCAGCTGGTCGAGGTCCACGAGATCGCGCGCGCGCAGCGCCTTGGCGTACTTCTCGCGCAGTACCTCGTCGGTGGCGAGCGCGGCCAGCAGCTGGCGGGCCTCGCGGGCCGAACGCCCACTGCGCGCCGCGGCGGAGGCGGCGGCAGCCGCGACCGCCACCGGACCGAGCCCTGCGGCTTCGGCGACCGCGGCCAGCCGCTCGGGCTCGTCGGCGATCCGCAAGCGCGCCGACAGCCCGACGGCTGCCGCGTTCTCCCGCAGGATCGTCAGGCCCAGCGCATGGAACGTGGTGACCGTGACCGCCTCGGCGACCGGACCGAGCAGGCCGTCGAGGCGTTGCGCAAGCTCCTCGGCGGCGCGCCGGGTGAACGTGATCGCCAGGCACTGCTCGGGATAGACGTTCAGCTCCGCGCAGAGGTACGCGATGCGGTGGGTCAGGGTGCGGGTCTTGCCGGTACCCGGTCCGGCGACGACGAGCATCGGCCCACCCGGCGCGGCTGCGGCCACCCGCTGCATGGCGTCGAGGCGGTCCAGTAGTCCGGTGCCGACCTCTTCCATCCCGGCGAGCATCGGTTCGAACGGCTCGTGCGGAGAAGGGACCGGAGCCAGCGGTGGGGCCGCCTGCGGCGAGCGCCGGAGCCTGGGTGCCGGTTGGGCCGGCCCACCCGGCGTGGCCGGCCCACCCGGCGTGGCCGGGGCTCCCGGTGTGGCCGGCGCCGCGGGGGTCGCCGTCGCCTTTGGAGCCGCTGTCACGGGCGGAGCCTCGGAAGCCGCTGTCGCCGCCGGAGCTGCCAGAGCTGCCAGAGCCGCCGGAACTGCCGGAGCCGCCGGAGCTGCCGGCTGCGTGCGCCGCTGCTTCGGCACAGGTACCTCGAAGAGGGTCTCTTCGGCCGGTCGACGGCGCAGCTCCCCGGGTTCGAAGAGCCGGATCACGCCGTACTCCCCGTCAAAGCCCGCGGTGCGCCGCACCTGGCCGCGGCGCAGCCGGCCGATCGCCTCGCCGAGCAGTTCGCCGCCGGCCCGGGACACCTCGTCCAGCGGCGCCGCGGTGAGGATGTGCAGCTCCGGGCCGAGGGTCGCGACGAGCGAGGAGAGCTGGGCCTCGACCGATTTGGCGCGCGCCCCGACCCCATTGAGCTCGCCCACGATCTCGGCGAGCTGGATCAGGTGGGTGACCCCCTTGGCGGCCGGTGGCGTGAAGCCCGCGGGGCGGTCGGCCAGCGCCTCGACCCGGTGCGCGACTCCCACGGTGAGCTGCTTTCCACACTCGGGACAGGCTCCGCCGTGCTGGCGGGTGGTCGCCGGCTCCCAGTTGACCCCGCACGCGCGGTGGCCGTCGGCATGGTACTTCCCCTCTTCGGGAAAGAACTCGATCGTCCCTTGTAGACCGTCCCCGGTGGACAGTGCCCGCCGGACCGCGTAGTAGTCGACCGCGGTGTCGAAGATTGTCGCCTCCCGGCCCAGCGCCGGTGCGGAGTGCGCGTCGGAGTTGGAGACCAGCCGGTACCGGTCGAGCGAGGAGACCCGCCAGTTCATCGCCGGGTCGGAAGAGAGCCCGGTCTCCACCGCGAAGATGTGCTCGGCGAGGTCGGCGTAGCAGTCGGCGATCGCGTCGAAGCCGGACTTGGAGCCCAGCGCGGAGAACCACGGGGTCCAGATGTGCGCGGGTACCAGGTAGGCGTCGGGGCTCGCCTCCAGCGTGATCTCCAGCAGGTCACGCGAGTCCAGACCGAGGATCGGTCGGCCGTCGGCGCCGAGGTTGCCGATCCGGCCGAGGGCTGTGGAGAAGCGGGCGGCCGCGTCGAGGTCGGGCTGGTAGATCAGGTGGTGCACCTTGCGGGTACGGTCGCCGCGCTTGTAGATCGTCGATATTTCCACCGAGAGCATGAACCGGACCTCGGGCGCCCCGGCCAGGCGCGGCGGCAGCCGCCGGGTGAGCTCCGCTTCGCGGTCGGGGTGCAGCCGGTACAGCCCCGGTTCGGCCGGTACCAGCGCCTCGCGCAGATGCTCCGCCCAGGCGGGATGGGTGAAATCGCCGGTACCGAGCAGCGTGATCCCCTTGCGCCGGGCCCACCAGCCCAGCGTGTCCAGGGTGAGATCGCGGCTGCACGCGCGGGAGTACCTGGAATGGATGTGGAGATCAGCGACGAATGGGCTAGGTCCGGACGAGTCAGCGCTGAACGGAGCCACGGCCGCATCCTGGCATGGATGCGTTGCGTGCATCGCATCGCCACCCCGTGTTTCCGGTTCGAGATCTTGGACACTCAGGGTGGGCGGTCGACCAGCCTGCGGTGAGGTGCCAACTTCGGACGCCGATGGTCACGGATAGGCGTGATGCGCCCAGGTGGACGGTGATTTGTCGCCCCCACCGCCGGAGCTGCGGACCGTAGGATCGCCGCGTCCATCCACGATCTCGCCCGAGGTGCCCGATGTCCCAGCCCCCGATGCCGCCGCCGTACGCCCCGCCAGCCGGACCGGCCGGGTATCCGTCAGCTCCGCCGTACCCGAACAGCCAGCTGCTGCAGTGTCGGCTCTGTGGCTGCGTCCCCGCCGCCAAGGTCACCTTCCGTGGCCACCGGGGCATGCTCGTACTGATGCAGTTCCGTCACCTGAAGGGGCCGTTCTGCCGGGACTGCGGCCTCGCGACCTTCCGCAAGATGACCGCGGACACCCTCATCCAGGGCTGGTACGGGTGGGCCTCCTTCATCATCACGCCGTTCACGGTGTTGATCAATCTGATCCGGCGGGGCAAGGTCGCCACACTTCCAGCGCCGCAACGGTCCCCCTTCGGGTCCAGCGGCGTTCCGCTCGACCCCGGCCCGCCGCTGCTCTCCCGGCCAACGGCGATCATCGGACTGGCGGTCCCGTTCGCGTTGGTCATTTGCCTGACGGCGTTGGTCATCATCAGCAGCCAGGCGTAACAGCTGGTCTCGCCGACAAAACGTCTCGACCAGTGCGATGTCGTCGTGGATCTGAAACGCGTTCTGCGGGGCACCGTGTTCCACGTCATCGAGCTCGGCAGCTGCGCCACAGTTGACCGCCAGCGGCGCACCGAGGGGGTCCTGGTGACGGCTGAGCGGGATCTCGTTACGCGCATCCTGCCCAAGGAATGGCCGATCGTCGACCTCTGATCCGCCGGTCAGCCGCCGGCGAAGGGTGGGAGTACGTCGACCGTGGCGCCGTCCGGGAGCGCGGCGCCCCGATCCCGGCAGGCGAGGCCGTCGACCAGGTACGAGGCTGCACCCAGTACCGCCGCCAGTTGCGTGCCCCGGGCGGCCGTCAGCATCGTGACCAGCTCGGCCAGGGTGGCCGCGGTGACCTTCTCCTCCGCGACCCCGGCCGCCGCGCGGGCGCCGGCGAAGTACCGCACGAGCACCACGGGTCTCAGCCCCCGATCGCCGACATCGGCCGGGCCGGCTGCAGGAAGGTCGGGTCGTCAATGCCGTGCCCGGCCGGTTTTCCGGCCATCGCCGCGCCCCACAGTCCGGCCAACTCGTCGTCGGAGGCACCGGAACGCAGGGCGCCGCGCAGGTCGGTCTCGTCCCGGCTGAACAGGCACGAGCGCACGGCGCCGTCGGCGGTGAGCCGGGTACGGTCACAGGCCCCACAGAACGGTTGGGAGACGCTGGCGATCACGCCCACCCGGGCCGGGTTCCCGTCGGCCAACTGCTCACCGGCGACGAGCCAGGTCTGCGCGGGTGCGCCGCCCCGCTCGGCCGGGTCGGGCAGCAGCTCGTACGCCCCGGTCAGCTGGGCGAGGATCTCGGCGGCCGTGACCATGCGGTCGCGGCGCCAGGTGTGCCCGGCGTCCAGCGGCATCTGCTCGATGAACCGCAGCTCGTAGGAGTTGACCAGGGCGTACTTCAGCAGCGGCACCGCCTCGTCGTCGTTGATGCCACGGACCAGCACCGCGTTGACCTTGACGGGGGTGAGTCCGGCCGCCTCTGCGGCGCGCAGCCCGGCCAGCACGTCGGGCAGTCGGCGGCGGTGCGCCAGCCGCAGGAACCGATCCTCGTCGAGAGTGTCGAGCGAGACGTTCACCCGGTCCAGCCCGGCCGCGGCGAGCGGTCCGGCCAACCGGTCCAGCCCGATCCCGTTGGTGGTCAACGAGAGCGAGGGGCGCGGCGTCAGGGCCGACGCCTCGGCGACGATCCCGACCAGCCCGGGGCGCAGCAGCGGCTCGCCGCCGGTGAAACGCACCTCGGTGATACCCAGCCGGGTCACCGCGACCCGGACCAGCCGGACCACTTCGTCGTCGGTGAGCAGATCCGGGCCGGGCAGCCAGGGCAGCCCCTCCGGCGGCATGCAGTACGTGCAGCGCAGGTTGCACCGGTCGGTGAGCGATACCCGCAGGTCGGTGGCGATGCGGCCGTACCGGTCGGCAAGCGCGACAACGGAGGGGGCCATCCCCGAACGGTACCCCGCGCCGGTCAGGCCAGCTGGCCGGCCGCCGACAGGACCGCGCCGCGGTACGCCGCTCCGAACAGCGCGGTGTGCACCAGGAGCAGGTACAGCTGGTGCAGGGGTACCCGCTCGCGCCAGCCGTCGGCGAGCGGCTGTACCTCGTGGTACGCCGCCACGATCCGGTCGAGGTACGGTGCCCCCCCGAAGAGCGCCAGCAGGGCGAGGTCGGTCTCGCGGTGGCCGCCGTGCGCGGCCGGGTCGACCAGCCAGGCGCGCCCGTCCGGCCCGCCGGCGCCGACGCCGGAGCCGGGACTGGGACTGGGACTGGGGCCGGCGGAGTCGGGGCTGCGCGGCGCGGCCCAGAGCACGTTGCCTGGCCAGAGATCGCCGTGCAGTCGGGCCGGCGGCTCGGCCGGTCCGGCGAGCGAGGTCACCCGGTCGAGTACCCGGGTGACGAGCGCGACGTCCGCAGCCGTGAGTGCGCCGTTCGCCGCTGACCGGCGCAGGTACGGTTCGAGTCGCCGCTGGGCGAACCACTCCGGCCAGAGTTGATCAACAGCAACGGTGTTGTCGAGCGGCAGCGAACCGATGTATCCCGGCCAGTCCGCCCCGAACGCGGGGGCGCCAGCGCGGTGCAGTGTGGCCAACTCCCGACCGAAGCGCTCGGCGGCGCCCGGGGTGGGGGTACCCGGCTCGATCCACTCCAGGGCCAGCAGCTCCGGCAGCTCCACGATGACCTCGGGTACTCCCACCGCATCGGCCTCAGCGAGCCAGCGCAGCCCATTCGCCTCGGCGGTGAAGAACCCGGGCGGCGCGGCCGGCAGCGTCTTGGTGAAGACCGATTCGCCGGTGTCGAAGGTGAGCCGGCTGGCCGTACAGATCGAGCCGCCGGAGACCGGCGTCTCCCGGATCCGCTGATGGGTCAGGAAGGTCGGCAGGTGCTGCGGGTGTGTGCGCAGGTACGCCAGGTCCACTCCGCAGACGCTACCGGGCCGCGGACGCTACCGGTCGTCGCGGGCGTGTCCGGCGATCGGTGGACTGCGGTCGTCGGCAAAGGCTGAGCCGGCGCCCGACGACGGGCCGGCTGGATCTGCGGCAATCTCTGGTGAACCGCCAGCCGGTACGCGTGAAAACGTCGGCGTTCCCCGCGGAACCGGCTCGTTCTGGCCCACCCGGACTGAGTCGGCAGTAACAGAGAGTAGCTGCCAATAACGCCAGGTAGCTGACAGGCCATCGTGAGGAGTGTTGCGTGTCGCAGCTCACAGCTCGGTCAACCAGCCGATCACGGCTGATCCGACGCGGTCCAGGGCCCCGGCGGCCCGGCCGGCTGTGGACTGCGTGGCGGGGCAATGACCGCGGCGCCGCCTCGATCCTGGTCGCGATGGTGCTCGGCTTCGGGGTGCTGCTCGGCACCGCCTCGATGGTCGTCGACGTCGGTCAGCTCTACTTCGAACGCGAACAGCTGCAGAGCGGCGCCGACTCCGCGGCGCTCGGGATCGCCCGGCACTGCGCAGCGAACCCGGCCAACTGCTCCGCGCAGGCGTCGACCGCCAAGAACCTGGCCAACGCCAACGCCGCTGACGACGGCCGTACCGGGGTGACCACGATCTGCGGCACCGGTCAGGGACTGCCGGCCTGCCCGAAGCAGATGGACGGAGTGGGTGCCTGCCTGGGTACCCCGCCGAATGGCGCACCCTACGTCGAGGTGCGTACCGCGACCGAGCTGCCCAGCGGCTCCACCCTGCTGCCGCCCACCTTCGCCCAGACGATGATCAATGGGTACCAGGGTCGGACCGTGCACGCCTGCGCCCGGGCCAGCTGGAGCGCCGCCGAGAGCGCGGTCACCAAGGCGATCATGTTCTCCACCTGCGAGTGGGCGAAGGTCACCAACAACGGGAAGAACCTGTACCCGACGCCGTCGGAGCAGGCGCCACAGAAGTCCTGGGAGACCGTCTTCCACCAGCACGAGGGTGCCACCGCCGCCGCGCCGGGCTGTGCGGGGTACGGCCCCAGCGTGCCCGGCGGGTACGGCTGGCTGCCGCACACCGCCAGCAAGTGCCACACCAACGTGAAGGCCGGCGACACGTACACCGCGAAGAAGACCAGCGACGCGGAGAAGGACTGCACCGGCGGGCTGAGCGCCTCGGTGGACAAGCAACTGGTCCTCACCGTCGCGATCTACGACACGGTCAGCAACTCCGGGCCCGACCTCAAGTACCACGTCGTCGGGCTGACCGGGTTCGTGGTCACCGGCTTCCACTTCGCCAACGCGGACAAGCCCTCGTCGATCCCGGGCGGCGGTTGCGGCAGCAACGACAACGTCTGCACCGGCAGCGAGCGCTGCATCTACGGGTACTTCACCCACACGGTTCTCACCGGCGGCGACGGTACCTACACCGGCACGAACTACGGCGCCTCGGTGATCGTCGGAGCCGGCTGAACCGGCTGAACCGGCTGAGCCGGGCTCACCGGGCGGCGTGGAGTGCGGACCGGCCTTCGGCGTACCCGGTCAGCGCCGCCTCGACCGGTGCGACCACCAGCTGATCGGCGACCGTACCCACAGCCACCCGCAACCGGCGTTCGGTGCTCGTCCGGGCATCGCGGGCCGCCCGGCGCAGCAACGGCCGGGGCAGCACCACCAGCGCAACGGCGACCGCTGCGGCGCCGCCGAGCAGCGCGGCCGGGGCGACCAGCGCGCCCCCACCGACGAGTCGTACCGCGAGCCAACTCAGCCCGCCCAGCCCGGCGAGCACGGCCAGCCAGCCCAGGGCGCCGGTGGTGCGCCGGCCAGCGGATGCCCGGCCGGGCTCCGGGAGAGCACCGGCGATCGCCTCGTCGAGTGCCTCGGGCAGCGTGTCGAGTCGGGACCGGGCAGCCGCAAGCACCGCGGCCGGCCACGGCGCCGGCAGGCCGAGGCCCACCTGGTCGCCGAGTGCCCGCACCGCCAGCCCGATCGCGGCGATCCCGGGTGATCGCGGGCCGGCTGTGCTGGCGGGGCCCTTTCGGCCCGCATCGGCGATGTTCGTTGGGCCCTCGGTCTGCGGGTCGCCGTCGGCCCGGTCAGCGGCGGCCGGCTCGGACCCCGGTCGGCCGCGGCGCCGTCCCAGCGGCCAGGCCAGGTCATTCACGGCGCGCTGCCGGTACGCCTGCGCGACCGCCGCAGCGGTTCCCGGTACCCCGGCTGCGGTGGCCAACGCGTCGGTGAGCGCCTCTACCGCGTCGGTGTCCACGCTGTGACCGTCCGGCTCTACTGCGACTAGCGGGGTGAGTTCGGCGACGACCACATCGAGGTCGGCGGCGAGCCGCTGGAGCTGGGCGGCGCGCGCGGACACGGTGCGCTCCAGCAGGGTACGCAGCTCGCCCAGTCCGGGGCGCCCCACGGTCGAGGTCGCCAGCACCGGCACGTCGTTCAGGCCGTCGGCGGTGAGCAGCCGGCGCAGGTCGGCCACGCAGCGCCCGGCGTCTGCCTGGCCCAGCAGGTCGGCCTGGTTGAGTACCAGCACGGTGACCGCGCGGTGCTGACCGAATCGGGTGAGATAGCGCCGGTGCAGCAGATCGTCGGCGTACTTCTGCGGATCGGTCACCCAGACGACCAGGTCCGCCATGGACAGCAGGCGTTCCGCCTCGATCCGGTGCGTCTTCTGCACGGAGTCGAAGTCGGGCAGGTCCAGCAGGACCAGGCCACGCAGTGCCTGCTCATCGTCGGCGTCCAGCGCGCTCTCCCGGGCGAAGCGGCGCCCCGGGGGTACGCCGAGCCAGTTGAGCAACGGGACCGCCTGCTGGGTACCCCAGGCACACGCGTGGGTGAGGCCCGTGGTGGGGCGGCGTACCCCGACCTGGGACAGCTCCAGCCGGGCGAGCGCGTTGAAGAGGCTGGACTTGCCGGTCCCGGTCGAGCCGGCGAGCGCGACGACCGTGTGCTGGCGTGACAGCGACAGCCGTTCGCCCGCGCGGTCGGCAACGGTGCGTGCCGCGGCCAGCCGCTGGTCGGGCAGGTACCCGTCGACCGCCCGCAGGAACCGGTGCAGCTCGTTGATACGGTCCGCCGCTCCAGGCGCCGGGGTACGCGTCGACCCGGGCGGAACAGTCAGATCCAGACTCACGGCGTCTCCTCCGCGACAGGCTCGGCGCCCTCGGCAGGTGTCGCCGGTTCGGCAGACTTGGCAGGCTCCGCCGGGTTGGCAGGCTCCGCCAGTTCGGCGGCGGCCTGGCGCGCCGCCTCGACGGCGTCGGCCGCCTCAGCGAGCCGGCCGGCTGCGGCGCGGTCCACTCCGGCCGCCTCAAGGACCCGCTGGAACCGGGCGGCTTCGGTGTCGAACAGGGCGCGCACCCGTTCCAGGAGATCGTCGCGGGCCCGTTCGGCCAGGTCGCGCAGAGCCTGATCGGCGAAGACGCCATCGAGCACCCGCCGGGCGATGACCGCTGTGTCGCTGTCGACGCCGAGCTCCGCCCCGGTCGGCACGAACGCGGTCGTGGCGAATGCTCCGATGATCACCAGCAGCCTGGTGGCGTTGACCGCGTACCCGCTGGTGCGCGCGACGGTGCCCCGGCCGGCGGACTCGGCGCGGATCCGTTCCCGCAGCTCGCGGCGCCAGTCGAGCAGGAGCTGGTCCACCCGCTGCGGCAGGTCCGCTGCCGGCGCGCTGAGGGCGTCCGGGCGCGCGCCGAGGTCTGCTCCGGCCGAGCCGGGCAAGCCGGCCGAGCGGGGGTCCGTTGCGGGCGAGCCGGGCAAGTCGGCCGAGCCGGGGTCCGTTGCGGGGGCGCCGGGGGGCGCGTCGAGCAGCCCGGGCCCGGCCGGATGCAGCCGCCACGAGGTGTACGCCTGCTCGGCGGCGTCCGCCGCGGCGTTGCGCAGCACTGCCGTCACCGCTGACTCCAGGGCTGCCTGGAAGCGGGTACCCGCGGCGCTCCGTCCGGTCAGCGCCTGTCCCAGCCGGTCCCGCGCCCGCCCGAGCTGAGCGGGTACGGCACGGGCCACGTCACCATCGCCGAGCAGTTCGTACCAGCTGACCAGGACCTCGCCGCGCAGCAGTGCCCCGTCGCGTACCCCCTGCTCGACCTTTGCCTGGGCGGTGCCGTACGCCGTGCGTACCCGCGCGGCCAACTCCTCGGCGGCGGCGACCTGGTTGTCGGCGGCCCGCGCGAGGGCGGCGAGAGCCGGTCCGAGCGCGCGGATGGCGCCGTGCACGGTCTGCCGCACCACAGCCGCCCGGGCTGCGGGCGAGTTGGCGAGCGTGGTGAACCAGTACCGCACCGCGGTCACCTGCTGCTCGTCGAGGAGTCCCTGGCCGTCCAGGTGTGCCTGGGGCAGCAGGAAGAGCGGTGCGTCGCCGAGGTCGTTGGTGCGGAGCCGGGCCCGGTAGTCGGCCTCGAGGGTTTCGTCAGCCCCCGGCGGTACTCGGTCGAGCAGCAGTACCACCACGGTGCCCCGGCTGCGTGCGGCGTGCAGCAGGTCCCATGGCGCGGCGTCGGCATAGCGGGCCGCGGTGGTGACGAAGAGCCACAGATCGGCGGCGGCGAAGAGCTGGGTGGCCAGCGCCCGGTTGCTGTCGACCACCGAGTCGATGTCCGGGGCGTCGATGAACGCCAACCCCGGTGTGAGCGCCGGCGCGGAGACGACCTGCAACGTCGTCGGGTTCTTGGCTGCGCCGGTGGTACGGGTCAACCCAGGCAGCAGGTGGATCTTGGAAAAGTACGGCACGTCGACCGGGTGGCACACGAGTACCGCTGCCCTGGTGGTGGGGCGGAGCACTCCGGCCGGGCTGACCGGAGCCCGGACCAGGCTGTTGACCAGCGTCGACTTGCCGACTCCGGTGGAGCCGCCGACCACCACGAGCAGCGGAGCGTCGAGGCGTCGTAGCCGCGGCACCAGATAGTCGTCGAGTTGGTCGACCAGTCCGGCGGTGATCCGCCGCGCCGACTCGGCGCTGGGCAGGGGCAGGACATAGCTGACGGAGCCGATCACCTGCCGCAGGTGGGCCAGCGCGTCCGGTAGGCCGGCCATTTCGCTGGCCGGTTTGGCCACAGCGGTGGGTTCGGTGTTCTGGGCCGGCAGGACGGGTTCACCGGCCGGCTGACGGGCGCGCGGCGCCGCGCCCTCGCTCCGGCGCTGCCTGCTGCGGGCGGCGTCGGGCGCGGGCGGGTTCGGTGGCTCCGTCGGCACCATGGTCGCGGACGTCCGTACCTGCGTCGGCGCTGGTGGCGCGGGAGCCGGGTCGCCGTGCTGGCTCACGGGGTACAGCCTGCACGATCACATCCGGCCCGACAATGCAACGCGCGTACCCCGTGCCAGGCCGCCGTCGCTGGTTGGGGTCACCGGATCAGTGGAGGCGCAGCAGCCCAGCGGCATAGTTGCGCGCCCCCGGCTCAACCCTGGCTTGACACGGGTCCCGCTGGTGGCATTATTGAGTCCGCATCACTCAACTTGTCCCGGACCCCAGCTGCGGCGGGTCCTGCTATCTGGAGGACGACACCATGGCACGTGCGGTCGGGATCGATCTCGGCACCACCAACTCGGTGGTCAGCGTCCTTGAAGGCGGCGAGCCCACCGTCATCGCCAACGCCGAGGGTTCGCGTACCACGCCGTCGATCGTCGCGTTCGCCCGTAACGGCGAGGTGCTCGTCGGTGAGGTCGCCAAGCGTCAGGCGGTCACCAACCCGGACCGCACGGTCCGCTCCGTCAAGCGCGAGATGGGCACCGACTGGTCCATCGACATCGACGGGAAGAAGTACACCCCGCAGGAGATCTCGGCGCGGGTACTGATGAAGCTCAAGCGCGACGCCGAGGCGTACCTGGGCGAGCAGATCGTCGACGCCGTGATCACCGTTCCGGCGTACTTCAACGACGCCCAGCGCCAGGCCACCAAGGAGGCTGGCGAGATCGCCGGCTTCAACGTCCTGCGCATCGTCAACGAGCCCACCGGCGCCGCCCTGGCGTACGGGATGGACAAGGGCTCCAACGAGCAGACCGTGCTCGTCTTCGACCTGGGTGGCGGCACCTTCGACGTCTCGCTGCTGGAGATCGGCGAGGGGGTCATCGAGGTCAAGGCGACCAGCGGCGACAACCACCTCGGCGGCGACGACTGGGACGAGCGGGTCATGCAGCACCTGGTCAAGACCTTCCGGGGTCAGCACGGCATCGACCTGTCGGCGGACAAGATGGCGATGCAGCGGCTCCGTGAGGCGGCCGAGAAGGCCAAGATCGAGCTGTCCGCGGCGCAGACCACGAGCATCAACCTGCCCTACATCACGGCCGGCGCGGCGGGGCCGCTGCACCTGGACATCCAGCTGTCCCGGGCGGAGTTCCAGCGGATGACGCAGGACCTGCTGGACCGCTGCAAGGGCCCGTTCGAGCAGGCCATCAAGGATGCCGGGGTCCGGATCGCCGATGTCGACCACGTGATCCTGGTTGGCGGCTCGACCCGGATGCCCGCCGTCTCCGACCTGGTCAAGGAGCTGATCGACCGCGAGCCGAACAAGGGCGTCAACGCCGACGAAGTGGTCGCCGTCGGTGCCGCTTTGCAGGCCGGTGTGCTCAAGGGCGAGGTCAAGGACGTCCTGCTGCTCGACGTCACCCCGCTGTCGCTGGGTATCGAGACCAAGGGTGGCATCTTCACCAAACTCATCGAGCGCAACACCACGATCCCGACCAAGCGCTCGGAGATCTTCACGACCGCTGACGACAGCCAGCCGTCGGTGCTGATCCAGGTCTTCCAGGGCGAGCGGGAGATCGCGTCGTACAACAAGAAGCTCGGTACCTTCGAGCTGACCGGGCTGCCCCCGGCGCCGCGCGGCGTACCGCAGATCGAGGTGACCTTCGACATTGACGCGAACGGCATCGTGCATGTCGGCGCGAAGGATCTGGGCACCGGCAAGGAGCAGTCGATGACCATCACCGGCGGCTCGGCGCTGCCGAAGGATGACATCGAGCGGATGATGCGCGACGCCGAGGACCACGCTGACGAGGACAAGCGGCGCCGCGAGGACGCGGAGACCCGCAACATCGCCGAGGCTCTGCAGTGGCAGACCGAGAAGTTCCTCGCCGAGAGCGGGGAGAAGTTGCCGGCCGAGGCGAAGGACGAGATCGCCGAGGCCCTCGGTGACCTGCGCAGCGCCCTCGGCGGTACCGACATCGAGCGGATCAAGACAGCTCAGGAGCGCCTCGCCGGTGCTTCGCAGAAGGCCGGTTCCCTGCTGTACAACCAGCCGGGTGCTGGTCCCGAGGGTCCGGGTGAGCCGCACGCCAGTGCCGGTGGATCCACTGGTGCTGCTCAGGATGACGTCGTGGACGCCGAAATTGTCGACGAGGACGACAAGCGGTGACGGACGATCCGGGTTCTGCCGGCCCGGAGTCGGCTCGCGGTGGCGCACCGGGGGGAGCGGGTCGGGCCGTGGGCCGGGCCACCCCGCCGGGCGGGGTAGCCACCCCTGAGGAGGATGACGTCGTACCGCAGGGGGGCGCCGCCGCCACGGCAGGTATCGGGGCGGACGAGGAGCGAGTGGTGATCCGGGACAATCGGAAGATCAATGTGGTGGACGGCGGTCCGGCCACCGTCAGCCAGCCTTCCGGCCCCGATGAGCTGGAAGACGCTGTGCCGGACGTGCTCACGGAAGCGCTGGCGCACGCCGCGGCCAAGGTTGCCGAGGCGACCAAGGCGGCGGCCAAGCTCGGGGATGCGGCCCGAGCTGCTGAGGCGGCCAGGGCCGTTGAGGAGGAAAAGGCCGCTGAGGCGGCCAAGGCCGCGGCGGCGGAGAAGGCAGCCGGGGCGGCCAAGGCCGCGAAGCCGGGGAAGGCAGCCGGGGCGGCCGGAGCAGCCGCGGCGGCGGAGCCGGAAATGGCCACGGAGGTGGACGGGAGCCCGGCGGATGCGCCGGTGTCCGGCGGTACCGCTGCCGAGCGGGAGAGGCTGCGCGCCGAGGTTGACGAGCGGACGAAGGATCTGCAGCGCGTCACCGCTGAGTACGCCAACTACCGCAAACGCGTCGACCGGGACCGGGCGCTGGTGGTGGAGCAGGCGACCGGGAACGTGCTGTCGGTACTCCTGCCGATCCTGGACGACCTTGACCGGGCCCGTGACCACGGTGACCTGGTGGGGCCGGTCGGTGCGGTGGCCGATCAGCTGACCAGCACGCTCGCCAAGTTCGGCCTGACCCCGTTCGGGACCAAGGGGGACCCGTTTGACCCGACGCTGCATGAGGCGGTCAGCCACGGCGTCTCGGCCGAGGTCACCGAGCCCACCTGTGTCGGGGTGATGCGCCGTGGATACCTGCTGGGTGAGCGGCTGTTGCGTCCGGCGCTGGTGGCGGTCGCCGATCCGGAGTGAGGTGAACGGGTGAGCTCCAAGGATTGGCTGGAGAAGGACTTTTACGCCGTCCTCGGCGTGGGCAGGTCGGCCTCCGCGAACGAGATCAAGAAGTCGTACCGCAGGCTCGCCCGCGAGCTGCATCCCGACCACAACCCCGGCGACAAAGAAGCCGAGGAGCGGTTCAAGAACGTCTCCGAGGCGTACGACGTGCTCTCGGACGACAAGCGCCGCAAGGAGTACGACGAGATGCGGGCGCTCTTCGGCTCGGGTGCGTTCCGGCGCAATGCCCGTACCGGGGCCGGGGCCGGGGCACCGTTCGACCTCTCTGACCTCTTCGGTGCGACCACTGCTCCGCCCAGCGGCGCCGGTACCGGTACCAGCGCCGGCGACCGGCACTTCGGTGGGGGCGGCTTCTCCGACTTGTTCAGTTCGATCTTCGCGGGCGGTGCGGGACGCCGGGGTGCCGCCCGGGGCCGCGACGTCGAGGCCGAGGTGACCCTGGGCTTCGTGGACGCGGTGCGCGGGGTCACGATGCCGTTGACTCTGCGTACCCCGGGAACCTGCGACACCTGTCACGGAAACGGTGCGGCTGCGGGCAGTCAGCCGCGAAGCTGCCCGCGGTGCCGCGGGGCTGGCCTGGTCACCACGAACCAGGGAACATTCAGCTTCTCCGAGCCGTGCCGGGAGTGCCAGGGCGTGGGGACCATCGTGGACCAGGCCTGCCCTGAATGCGGGGGTACCGGCGGCGTCACCAAGACGCGCACGCTGCACGTGCGAATCCCGGCCGGGGTCTCCGACGGTCAGCGGATCCGGTTGCCGGACCGGGGCGAGCCGGGTGAGCGGGGTGGGCCAGCGGGTGACCTCTATGTGGTTGTCCGGGTGCCCGCGGACGATCTGTTCGGCCGCTCCGGCGACGACCTGATGCTCACCGTTCCGGTCAGCTTCCCCGAGGCGGTGCTCGGCATCGACCTGCGGGTACCGACGATGGACGGCGTACTGACGCTGCGGGTACCCGCGGGTACCCCGAGCGGGCGCACGCTACGGATCCGTGGCCGCGGCGTCTCCCGCCGCGACGGCCACCGCGGCGACCTGCTCGTCACCGTGGAGGTACAGGTCCCCCAGCAGCTCTCCACGCAGGCGCGCAAGGCGCTGGAGGAGTACGCCGCGGCGAGCCCACCGGCCGCGCGGGAGCGCCTGGAGGCGACCGTCCGCCGGCTGGCCGGGCAGGGGGGTACGGGATGACCGAGGGGCTGTTCGGCGGCGGCGACCAGGCGTTCGGCGGCGACCAGGCGTTCGGCGGCGGCGAGGCGTTCGGCGGCGGCGAGCCGGGGTCCGACGCCAAGGTGTTCATCATTTCGGTGGCTGCCCGGCTGGCCGGGATGCACCCGCAGACGCTGCGCCAGTACGACCGGTTGGGTCTCGTCCAGGCCGGCCGGTCGCAGGGCGGCGGGCGGCGCTACAGCGCCCGGGACGTCGTGATGCTGCGCGAAATCCAGCGACTCAGCCAGGAGCAGGGCGTCAACCTCGCCGGCATCAAGCGGATCATCGGCCTGGAACATCTCGTCGTTGCGGCGCAGCGGCGCCTCGTCGAGCTCGAGTCGGAGCTGGAAGCTGCCCGTGATCGGGTCGCTGAGCTTGAGGCGGGGATGGCGGGGATGTTTCCGCGTCGCGACCTGGTGCCCGTCAACCCGACCCCGAGCGCGCTCGTGGTCTGGCGCCCCCGGCGCCCCAGCGGGATCTGACTGCTCAGCCGAGCCGGCGCGGGCGGCGGACCAGGCCGCCCTCGCACCAGTCGTGGTAGTCGAACAGCTCCGGTCGCGCGATCAGCATCCGGGTGTTGTGCGCCCAGGTGGTCATGATCCCGTCGCCGTCGGACTCCGCCTGTTCGACGAGCTTCTTCAGTCGTCGTCGCGGATGTGCCCGGAAATGGGTGCGGACCCCGTCGGCGGCGTAGATGTGCAGGCAGTGCAGCGCAAACCGGCGGGCCGCACAGCGCGGATCCATCGCGATCTCGAAGACGGTGCTGATCAGCCGGTCGCCGGAGGAGACGAGCAGGTCCCAGTCCCAGGGCAGGGTGTCCAGCGGCACCCGATCCGGGCTGTAGGCCCAGGCGCGCAGTTCTTCCGGGCTCGGATCCACCGGGTTTCCGAAGCCGCGGAACGACGCCTGTTGCACACTCACCGATACTCCGTACCAGCCGGCTGCCTGCGATGGCCCAGCCATGAACGGCGTCACGGTAGCTCGTACCTGCCTTGCTGGGGAATGGCCCGTTCGGCGACGCTGCCGACCGCGCCCGGAGTATCGGAGCCAGACCGCTCCCGATCGGTTGCGGGCTGCGGCGATATTTTCACTTTGCGATAATTAGTCCATATTGGTCTCTATGCTCGGTTGAGTCGACTTGGGCATGAGGCGGGGCCCGGATGACGCTCGCCGCGCTCACCTGGTCCGCCAACCGATAGGGAGTTCTCTGATGTCCTGGTTGTCCTCATCGCCAACCCGGCGCCGACTCGGCCGGACCGTCGCGATCGGTGGCCTTGCCGCTCTGCTCCTGGTCGCTGGCTGCGCGAAGAAGTCGACCGGCACCGACAATGCCAAGCTCAAGTTCGACATCGGCGTCACCGACACGACGATCAAGCTGGGCGTGATCAGCGACTACACCGGCACCTACAAGGCCGCGGGTAGCGCGGTCAAGCAGGGCCGCGCACTGTTCTGGGAGTCCAAGGGCAACAAGGTCTGTGACCGTACCGTCGAGTTCGTCGAGAGGGACTCCGGCTACGTCGTGGCGAACGGCACCACCGCCTACGACGCAATCAAGGGTGACGTGCTGATGCTCGACGAGCTGCTCGGCGCGCCGATCATCGCCGCGGTGAAGAAAAAGATCGGTGACGATCTCATGCCGACCATGGCGACCTCGTGGTCGTCGGCGCTGCTGGACAACCCGTACATCGTGATCACCGGTGCGACGTACGACATCGAGATGATCAACGGCGTCGACTACCTGGTCAAGAAGGGCAAGATCGCCAAGGGCGACAAGGTCGGCCACATCTACGTGGCCGGCGAGTACGGCGACAACGGCCTGGCCGGTGGCAGGGCCGCGGCCAAGGAGTACGGCCTGACCCTGGTCGAGAAGAAGGTCGTCGCGAGCGACCTCAGTATGGCCGGGCCGATCGCTGCGCTGAAGGCCGAGGGTGTCAAGGCCATCCTGCTGACCACGACCGTCACGCAGACCGGCTCGGCAGTGAAGGAGGCCGCCACCGCGGGCCTGGACGTGCCCTTCATGGGCAACAGCCCGACGTTCCTCCCGACGCTGTTCAAGGACGCGGTTGCCAAGCCGCTCCTGGAGAAGAACCTGTTGGTGTCGACCTCGCTCGCGCCGTACAGCTCCAGCGCTGAGGGCCCGGCCATGGTGCGGAGCACGTTCGAGGCCAAGTACCCGGACGGGGCCAGGACCGCCTTCGTCTCCTTCGGCTACGCCCAGAACCAGAGCGTGTTCGAGATCCTGGACGCCGCCTGCAAGAAGAAGGACCTGACCCGGGTGGGCGTGCTCGCGGGCCTGCACAGTGTCAAGAACCTCGATACCAAGGGCATCGTGCCAGCGCTGGACTACAGCAAGCCGAGCCAGATTCCGGCCCGGCAGACCTACATCGAGAAGGTCGACGCTGCCGACCCGGGCGGCCTTGTCGTCACGAACGAGCTGTACGCCGCCAATCTGGCGACCACGTACACCTCCAAGCCGTAACCGACAGTCGGTCCGGTGCCGCGACTCCCCAGCCGGGGTCGCGGCACCGGCGTTTCCGGCCCGGGTTGGTGGATCGGACCTGTCGCGGCAAAGTTGAGCTGGCTAGACTCAACTCGCACGTATCCGGTCCGCCATGGAAGCCGAACCGAGGGGCCCATGAATCCCGAACGCCTGACCACCAAGAGCCGCGAGGTCGTCTCCGCCGCAGTCTCCGCCGCGGTAACCCGAGGCCACGCCACGGTCGAGGCCTGGCACCTGCTGCTCTCCCTGCTGGACACCGGCGGCTCGACGGCGATCGCCCTGCTCCGCGCGGTCGGTGCCAATCCGGCCGAGGTCCGCCGGCGGGCGCTGCACGAGGTTGACCGGTTGCCATCGGCGCGCGGCGCCTCGGTCGCCGAGCCGGACGTCTCCCGGGAGTTCGCCAACGCGATCGCCGCCGGCGAGCAGATCGCCCGCCCGCTCGGCGACGAGTACGTCTCCACCGAGCACCTGCTCGCCGGGCTGGCCCGGGTCGGTGGTGAGGTGGCCCGGGCGTTGCAGCAGTCCGCCGCCACCGAAGAGAATCTGGTCGCCGCGTTCCCGGCGATCCGCGGCGGGGACCGCAGGATCACCAGCCAGGACCCCGAGCAGACCTTCCAGGCACTGCAGAAGTACGGCGTCGAACTGACCGCACGGGCGCGTGACGGCAAGGTCGACCCGGTGATCGGGCGCGACTCGGAGATCCGTCGAGTGATCCAGGTACTCAGCCGCCGTACCAAGAACAACCCGGTCCTGATCGGTGAGCCCGGCGTCGGCAAGACCGCGATCGTGGAGGGCCTGGCCCAGCGGATCGTCGCCGGTGACGTGCCCGAGTCGTTGCGGGACAAGAAGCTGGTCTCGCTGGACCTGGGCGCGATGGTGGCCGGAGCGCAGTTCCGTGGGCAGTTCGAGGAGCGCCTGAAGAGCGTACTGGAGGAGATCAAGAACTCCGACGGCAAGGTCATCACCTTCCTCGACGAGCTGCACACCGTCGTCGGCGCCGGCAAGGGCGGTGACAGCGCACTCGACGCCGGAAACATGCTCAAGCCGATGCTCGCCCGGGGTGAGCTGCGGATGGTCGGCGCGACCACACTCGACGAGTACCGCGAACACATCGAGAAGGACCCGGCCCTGGAGCGCCGGTTCCAGCCGGTACTGGTGGGCGAGCCGAGCGTGCCGGACACCGTCGGCATCCTGCGCGGGCTGAAGGAGCGCTACGAGGTGCACCACGGAGTCCGGATCACCGATGCCGCGCTCGTTGCCGCCGCGGCGCTCTCCGACCGGTACATCACCGACCGGTTCCTGCCGGACAAGGCCATCGACCTGGTCGACGAGGCCGCGTCGCACCTGCGGATGGAGATCGACTCGCGCCCGACCGAGGTCGACGAGATCCAGCGTGCGGTGGACCGGCTCGCCATCGAGGAGATGGCGCTGGCCAAGGAGCCCGACCCGGCGAGCGCGCAGCGACTGGCCAAGCTGCGGGCCGAGCTCGCCGACCGGCGTGAACAACTGACCGCACTGACCGAGCGCTGGAAGAACGAGAAGCAGCACATCGCGGCGATCTCGGCGGCCAAGGAGGAGCTGGAGCGGCTGCGCGGCGAGGCCGAGCGGGCCGAGCGCGACGCTGACCTGGCCACCGCCTCCGAGCTGCGCTACGGCCGGATCCCGGTGTTGGAGCGGCGACTGGTCGACGCCGAGGCGCAGTTGGCCGCCCAGCAGGTGGGCGGCGCGATGCTCAAGGAGGAGGTCGGCGCGGACGACATCGCCGCCGTCGTCGGTTCATGGACCGGGATCCCGGCCGGGCGGCTGATGGAGGGCGAGATCGCCAAGCTGCTGCGGATGGAGGAGTCCCTGCGGTCGCGGGTGGTGGGCCAGGCGGCAGCGGTGGCCGCAGTCTCCGACGCCGTGCGCCGGGCCCGGGCCGGGGTCGCCGATCCGGACCGCCCGACCGGCTCGTTCCTGTTCCTCGGCCCGACCGGGGTGGGCAAGACCGAGCTGGCGAAGGCGCTCGCCGGGTTCCTGTTCGATGACGAACGGGCGATGGTACGCATCGACATGAGTGAGTACCACGAGAAGCATTCGGTGGCCCGGCTGGTCGGTGCGCCCCCCGGCTACGTGGGGTACGAGGAGGGCGGCCAGCTCACCGAGGCGGTACGCCGGCGGCCGTACTCGGTGATCCTGCTCGACGAGGTGGAGAAGGCCCACCCCGACGTCTTCGATGTCCTGCTGCAGGTCCTCGACGACGGTCGGCTCACCGACGGCCAGGGGCGTACCGTCGACTTCCGCAACGCGATCCTGGTGCTGACCTCGAACCTCGGCTCGCAGATCGTCGCCGACCCCACCCTCACCGATGAGCAGCGCCGTGACGCGGTGATGGCGGTGGTACGCGGGCATTTCAAGCCGGAGTTCCTCAACCGGCTCGACGACATCCTGGTCTTCAACACGCTCAGCGCTGCCGAATTGCGCTCCATTGTGGACATCCAGCTGGCCGGGCTGGCCCGACGGCTGGCGGACCGCCGGCTCACCCTCGACGTCACCGACGCCGCGCGCGACTGGCTGGCCAACCACGGCTACGACCCGGTGTACGGTGCCCGGCCGCTGCGCCGGCTGGTCCAGTCCGCGATCGGGGACTCCCTCGCCCGGGCCCTGCTGTCTGGCGCGATCCGCGACGGCGAACAGGTCGTGGTCGAACTCGCCGACGACAAGAAGTCGTTGACCGTGCACGGCTGACAGGTCGGGGCGCCGCAGCGACGAGCCGGTGCGGTAGCCTGCGCTCGGTCAGGCCCGAGCCCCGGAGCCTCGGCGCGATATGTCCGGTGAGGAGAGCCATGGAGTACCCGCCTGCCCCCGCCCGGCCGACGCGCCCCGGCATCGTCACGGCCGCGGGGATCCTGCTGTACGCCACCGCGGCGCTGCAGCTGCTCAGCCTGTACCCGGTCTTCGTGTTCTGGGATTCGATGGGGTACGCGATCAGGCACACAGCCGTCGATGCCGCCACCAGGGACGGCGCCGGACCCACCGTCGTCGTCTTTGATGTGGTGATGGCCGTGCTCTTCCTGCTGGCGGCCGCCGTGCTCGTAGTGCTGGGCATCCTCAACGGTAAGGGGAGGAACGGCAGTCGGATCACCACCTGGGTCTTCGGCGGCCTGCTCATCTGCTGCGGTGGTCTGCTCACGCTCATCTCCGGGGCCAACACCCTGGTTCAGCGGGCGGGCGTCTCCGGTGCCAGCGGCACAGCCCGCAACGACGAGGTGGCCCGCATCGCGTTGGAGCACCTGCCCGGCTGGGTCAATCCGTCGACGTTGGCGTTGAGCCTGCTCACCACGCTGCTCGTCATCGGGGCGTTGATCCTGCTCGCGCTGCCCGCGGCCAACGCGTACTTCCGCAAGGCGCCGCCGGAGCAGGGCTGGGAGCCGCCGGTACCGCCGCCGGCCTACTACGGCTGACGAGGAGAACCCGATGGCACTGCCCGCGTCGCCGGACCGGCCGGCACGCCCCGGTACGGTCAGCGCAGCCAACTACCTGCTGTACGCCATGGCCGCACTCGTCGTGGCGGACAGCATCGTCACCTTCGGCGGGACGAACGCCGCCGGCCGGGCCGCGATGCGGGCCGGGGCCCCGGACCCCGCCACCGCCGACACGTTGGCGAGCTTCTGGACCGGCATCCTGATCGTTGTGGTGGTGGCCGAATTCCTCTTCGCCGCGGCCCTGTTCACCCTCGCGGTCCTCACCGGCAACGGCAGCAACGTCGCCCGCATCATCACCTGGGTCGTCGCCGGGCTCGCCATCTGCTGCTGCGGCCTGAGCCTCACCGGTGGAGGGGGACGGGGCATCGCCCGGTACTCCGGCACCAGCGGCTCGGTGAACCAGGCCGAGGTGCAACGCGTGATGCAGCAGCAGATCCCGGGCTGGCTGGAGCCGGTGAACCTGGTCATCACCGCGCTCATCGTGCTCGCCGCGATCGGCGTGGTGATCCTGCTCGCGCTGCCGGCCTCGCACCCGTACTTCCGCCGGACCCCACCCGGGCAGGGGTGGGAGCCGCCGGTGCCGCCGCCGATCGACAACGGCTGACCGGCATGGCGACGGCTGGCGGGCGGACCGCGCTGATCACCGGTGCCACGGCCGGGATCGGCGCCGCGTTCGCCCACGCGCTGGCGGCCCAGGGGTACGACCTGGTGCTCGTTGCCCGGGACGAGGCGCGGCTGGCGGCGTTCGCCGACGAGTTGGGCCGCCGGTACGGGATCCGCCCCGCCCCGCTCCCCGCCGACCTCAGCACCGACGAGGGGTGCGCACGGGTCGAGGCCCGGCTGACCTGGGCCGACCAGCCCGTCGACGCGCTGATCAACAACGCCGGGATCGCCCTGAACCGGCCCTTCCTGCGCAGCACGGTTCAGGACGAGGAGCGGCTGCTCCGGCTCAACGTGCACGCGGTGCTCCGGCTGACCCTGGCGGCCGTACCCGGCATGCTGCAACGCGGTCGGGGCGACGTGGTGAACGTGTCATCCGTGGCGGGCTTCGCCCCCGGCGCCGGTTCGACGTACTCGGCGACGAAGGCGTGGGTGACGAACTTCTCGCAGTCGGTCGGGCAGGTCACCCGGGCGCGGGGGGTGCGGGTGATGGCGCTCTGCCCGGGGTACACCCGGACCGAATTCCACCAGCGGGCCGGGATCGACACCGCCCGGATCCCCAACGGGCTGTGGCTCGACGCGGATGCGGTGGTCTCTTCAGGCCTGCGCGACCTGCGTAAGGGAAAGCTCGTGAGCGTGCCGGACTGGCGGTACAAGGCCATCGTCGCTCTTGCCCGGTACGCGCCCAGGGGGCTGGTCGACCGGGTAGGCGGTGCAGTCAACCGGCGTACCCGCCGGGATCGTGGGTGAGCCGCGGCGGGGCGTTGACATCCCTCGTTGGCGTGACCGATAAGCTGCGGACTATGGCTGACCGTGACGATTTGCGTACACTCATCGCGGATCTCGCGGTGGTGCATGGTCGCGTGATCCTGTCGTCCGGCAAAGCGGCCGACTGGTATGTGGACCTGCGCCGGGCAACACTCCACCACGCCGCAGCACCGCTCGTGGGCCGAGTGATGCTGGACCTGGTGGCGGACTGGGAGTTCGACGCCGTGGGTGGTCTCACGCTCGGCGCCGATCCGGTTGCGGCAGCCATGTTGCACGCCGCGGCGGCGCGGGGCAGGTCGCTGGATGCGTTCGTTGTCCGTAAGGCGGAGAAGGCCCACGGGTTGCAGCGGCGGATCGAAGGACCGGATGTGGCCGGCCGGCGGGTGTTGGCCGTGGAGGACACCAGCACAACAGGGGGCAGTGTGCTGGCGGCAGTGGATGCGCTGCGGGACGCCGGCGCGGAAGTGGTCGGTGTCGCGGTCATCGTGGACCGTGGCGCTGCGGAGGCGGTGGGGACCGCTGGGCTGACCTACCGGTCAGCGTTTTCGCTGGTGGAGCTCGGCCTAAAGGCTTGAAAAATTGTCGATTCGGATCTGCGGATATGCAGGCGAGTCGATGCTCTTGTGGAAGGATGGAGCGCGTGGGAACTGCACTTGCTGAAATGACAATGCCCCAGATTTCGCCGTTTGCCGGCGAGCCTATTGAACGTGCCGACGCTGAACGCCTCGCAGGGGCGCTCAAGGCACTCGCCGACCCTGCCCGACTCCGGCTGATCAGCCTGATCCAGTCGGCGCAGGACGGCGAAGCCTGTGTCTGCGACCTGACCGCGCCGCTGGGGCTCTCCCAGCCGACGGTCAGCCACCACCTCCGCATCCTGACCGAGGCAGGGCTGCTCGAGCGGGAAAAGCGTGGGGTGTGGGCCTTCTACCGACTGGTGCCGAGCGCCATCGGGACCATCGCCGACCTGTTGACACCGCCGCGCAAGCGGGCCAGCCGGAAGGCTCCGCGCTGACTGCATCCGGACTGGGGCGCCGCGGCCGGGGACTAGCCGTGGCGCCCGGGTCACGGAGGAGAGCCTGGTCCCCTCTGATGCACGGGATCAGCTCGCTGACGCTGGCAGGTCGGTGGTCGCTTCGTCACTCGTCGTCGGTTCCGGCGGCAGTCCTTCCGCGCGGATCGTCGGCGCCGATGAGTGCTGGGTTACCGGCACCGGCACCTGGCTGGAACAGCTCGACCGCCGCTCCTCATTCATGCGGGTCCGCGTTTCCGATGGCGTGATGCTCAGTGCTATCGGGGACGCCGCGCCGACCAGCGAGCTGCCGCTTGCACCTCGCAAACGTACCGGCGTCGACCCAATATGCGGGCTGTCGTCCACCTGCATCCGCAGACCGTGCGGCTACTCGATGCGCTTGGTGAACAGGTCCGACTGGTCATCAAGGACCACGAGTACTACCTGCGCCGGATCGTCACGACGCCGTTCCGGCTGCCCAGCAAATGGGAGTTGGCGGAGTTAGCCGCTTCGGTCGTTGCCGACGGTACAAACCGTCTCGTGTTTGCCCAACACCTCTGTTTGGTGCTTGCCAACTCGATCGAGTTGGCCCACAAAGCGGGCACTCTGCCTGGAAGAGGCGGCCCGGCTGACCTACCGCGCCCTGCTCCTCCGATTGGGCAGATGTCTTAGCGCGGAGCACCACGGGTGGGCGATGTCTGGGAGTTCGGTCTGGATCTCGGATCTCCTGAACATCCGCGTTGGGGGACGGCCCCGGCCTAACGGGGACCACGCGGAACGCAGTGGCCACGCAGCATCCGGTTCGAGCGCCCGACCGAGGCGTTCGGTCGAAATTGACGGCTGATGCGCGCACGAAAGGTGGTGGTTATTAAATATGTCGTACGGGGTGGATTCGGTGGATGTGACGGGTTCGTTGGCCAAGGTCGCGGGGGTGTTGGGCCGGCTCGTTGATGCGTCCGGTCCGGACGTTGGGGAAGAGGTCCGGGGGGTCGGTACGGGCGGGGATGGGCGGGTGCGGGCGGAGGTGTCGGCGTTCGGTCGTCTGGAGGCGTTGAGTATCGATGCGACGCTGCTGCGGGTGGGGACGTCGGTGATCGCGGAGTATGTCCTGGAGGCGGTGCGGGCGGCGCAGGATGATGCGCAGCGTCAGTCCAGTGAGCTCGTGGGTTTGGTGCCGGGGGGTCTGGACCCAGCGGAGCTGTCGGCGACGTTGGGGCAGGTTGCTGGTGAGGCGACCCGCGGGTTCGACCGGATGCTCGGTGACCTCGACGCGGTGCTGCGCCGTATCGACCGGCGGTGACCGCAATGAAGCCGATGCGGGTCGAGCCGGAGCAGTTGGCCAGCGCCGCGCAGGAGATCGGCGGGTGCGGCGATGACCTAGGTCGCAGCCTGGACGGGCTGCAGTCGACGGTGACGTCCGGGAACCCGTGGGGTGGTGACGAGCCAGGCACCCTGTTCGGGATGGCCTACGTCGAGATCCTCAGCTACGCGATGGAGGTCTACGGCTCACACGTCGACCAGCTCGCCGAGGCCGCGCAGGGCCTGGACGAGTGGGCCAGGACCACGACACAGACCGACCAGGGCAACGCCGACCAGTTCACCGCCATCCACTCCCAAATGGGGGGCTGAGCCGTAGGTCTGGAACTGCCCTCCGCGCTCACCGAACCCCTGACCTGGGTTGGGCTGACCTGGCCCGAGGCCGACGAGGAGAAACTCTTCGAAGCCGGCCAACAGTGGATCACCTACGGTGCCCAGCTCCAGCAGATCGCCCAACGCGCGGACCAGGCCGCCAACAGCGTCTGGACCGAAAACGAAGGCGACACGGTCGA
>Ga0209515_10000948_pt1 | contig 50075 bp, 52 predicted proteins | sample Subgroupgradi54m_FD_187454 | JGI IMG/M metagenome (GOLD analysis project Ga0209515, IMG submission 187454) | Subsurface groundwater microbial communities from S. Glens Falls, New York, USA - GMW60B uncontaminated upgradient, 5.4 m (SPAdes)... ... | reverse complement strand
CTCCCCGTTCATGGTTCGACAAGCTCACCACGAACGGAACACTATTTATAATATTTACCAAATAGGTTTAACCCACCAACATTTTTTCTGTCTCACCAGATTCAATGATATTATTTTTTATAAATGGGCGCAATGCCACATTGTCTTGAAATTCAGAAATATCCCGATGTGAAATATTTGCCAAAAATTGCACAATCATTTGCTCCGTTTTTTTGCTAACTAAATTACGATCTAACCCAAATGAATTATGTACATTCTTAATACCATCTGCGAACACTATATTTCTATTATTGAAAACTCTCATATTCATGTATGTCAATGCAACCCCCATATCATCGTATTTCACTATTTTTGTCCCAAACAAAAACCATCTTTTCTCTATACGATCACTAAAAAATCGGAAATCTCGTGTCAAGAGAAGATTGATTGTCATTCCTATCGCAAATAGCATGATTGCATACATTGTGACGTAGGCTATGGGATTATTTTCCTTTACAAAATGCCCTCCAAAACCGTAAAACATAAAGATTCCCGGAACATAAGGAATAAATAGGCGCCACAGCACCCGCCACCACACATATTTCACAACCAATAATGGCTTTTTATTATTTACTTCTTCCATTGTTTCTCGTCATTCAAGTTTAAAGTATAAATTTATATTTATTATAGTGTATTTTTGATGTAATTATAATGGTTTAGCTAGATTCCCGATTTACCCTAAAGGGCACGTGAATTCGGGAATAACCGAGAGGATTCGATTTATGCCCGCATTTTCCAATAAAACGGTTTTTGATTTTGGTGCATGATGGCAATAATAATGATTTCATTGTGAATATGTTGATAGACGATACCAAAAGGGAAGCGATTTGTTAAGCAGCGGCGCGTTTGAGAGGTCATCGATTGCCAAGCATGTGGAAAATCAATGATACGGTGTATTGTTGCATAAATTTCTTGGGCAAATTCTAACCCTAAATGCTCTTGACACGCTTCGTAATAATCGATAGCATGATTAAGTTCGAGTTCCGCATCAGGATGAAAACGGAAAGTCATCAGACGAAGCGAGCTTTGATCTTGCGAAATACTTCATCTCCATCGATCAGGGTAACACTTCCTGATTCGATGGCACGAACCCGAGTATCAATCTCCTGCTTCCATAAAGTTTCGATAGTTTCGGAGTGAGGGTTGAGACTGCTTAAGAGTTTATCGATCAGTTTCGTTTTTAGATCGATTGGCATAGAATCGACTTCGGCTAAAAGCTGATGCGTGTTGAAAGCAATCATGCTATCTCCCTTTTTCACTAAACTTTACTAAATTTTACCACATCGCTCTTGTTTTGTGAGGCTGCGGTCTTCGATTCGTGTTTTTGCTTTTTGCTTTGAAAAGAACCGGAGTCCCCTCAAAATCAAACTGCTCTCGTAACTGATTCGTCAAATATCGGCGATAACTGAAATGCAACCCCTGCGGTTTATTCATAATCAGTGCGATACGTGGCGGACGGATATCGTACTGTGTCGCGAAATAGAGACGGATATTCATACCGTTAATACTCGGAAGGATATGTTTACGCATTGCTGCTTGAATAACCTCATTGAGTTTACCGGTCGAAATACGCTGTGAATAGTTTTGATTTATTTTGAGCAACATATCAAAAATTCTATGAACACGCTGTTTGCTTTGCGCTGAAATCGTAACGATCGGAGCATAGCTCAAAAACTTAAATCGGTCGCGAACTTCAGCAATGATTTTGTCATAATCCTCTTTTGGTGCCATATCCCATTTATTCAAAACGATCAAACATGCAAGACGGTTTTTATCGACAAATCCGGCGATTTTCTCATCCAAATCCATAAACGGCTGTGACGCATCCAAAACAAGGAGGGCAATATCGGCTGTTTCAAGCATCTCTTCGGTACGCATAAGGGCATATTTTTCGATTCCAAGGATTTTTCCCCGTTTACGAATTCCCGCCGTATCGATAAATGTGATCTTTTTATCTTGATATTCGACGGTCTCATCAATCGGATCAATCGTTGTTCCGGCGACGGAACTCACGACCGAGCGATCTTCACCCAACAATGCGTTGAGAAGTGAACTCTTACCGACGTTGACACGCCCGATAATCGCCACTTTCATCTGATTAACATCACCGGCTTCATACTCTTTAACAATTCCGCGATACGCTTCTTCGAGTGCTTCGATAGATTCTTCATCCATCTCTTCGTCCGAATCATCCTCTGAATCGTCATCCTCATCATCAAACTCTTCATCATCTGAAGAAGCTTTCAACGCAGCATCAAAACCGTCCATCTCATCATCTTCTTCTGCCGTTTCAGCTTCAGGCTTAACGATGGAAGATTCAGGAAGTTCCGAAGCGATCCAATTCAAAAGCGGTAGAACCGATCGGTTGTGCGCGACCGAAATTCCGAAAATACGATCGGTTCCGAATTCGTAATATTCCCACAGTTTTTCCTGCATTTTATCGTTATCGATTTTGTTAACAACCAATGCGATTGCTTTTCCCATCGATTCAAGCTCATAAAAGAGCTTTTTATCATCATCCTCGGGGAGGCTTTTACCATCCACCATAAAGAGAATAATATCGGCTTCATGCGCCGCTTTGAGCGATTTTTCTTTGATTCGATCAAAGAGTTCACACCCTTCGTCCAAACCGCCGGTATCGAGAATCTCTACCTCTTTATCCACTACTACGGCAACCCGTTTTTTGACATCTCGTGTCGTACCTGCCTGTTCGGAGGTAATTGCATCGCGTTGCTTTAAAAGACGGTTGAATAATGAGCTCTTGCCGACATTCGGACGGCCTATGATGGCTAATTTTTTCATAATGACCTTTTTAAAACTAAGTTTTTCATTATAGCGTATATGCCCTTATGATATGATTTCAAAATGATACACTATGAATATAACCAGTTTAAAAACGACGTACTCTCACTGGCTGCCATCTGTGAGCCTTTTCAGCCGGATACCCTTGTCGCTGTGGCACGCGGCGGTATGACCCTTGCCCATGCCCTCTCTATGGCCCTAGATATCCGCAACCTCCAAAGCATACGAATAGAGAGTTATGACGGAGAGCATCAACGCGACACCCTCACCATTCGAGGAGAGTGCGATCTGTCTCTCTCAAAAAAAGTTCTGATTGTCGATGATATCGTCGATAGCGGACAAACACTCGATGCATTGTTACAATACCTTCGTGTCCGCTATCCGGACATAGAGTTTAAAAGTGCCGCCATTTACACTAAATCCTCCGCATCAATTCAGCCTGAGTATTCTTTACATGAAGCCACTGATTGGATCGATTTCTTTTGGGAACGAGATTTTTTAAAATAGGGTTTGCTATAATCGCATCAATTTATAACCATACATCCAATATTAGTTAAGGATTTTCATGCCAAAAGAGTATATTTTTACCTCCGAATCGGTCACTGAGGGGCATCCCGATAAAATGGCCGATCAAATCAGTGATGCCATCTTGGATTACATTATTGAGCACGATCCTAAAGCTCGTGTAGCCTGTGAAACACTCGTATCGAACGGTTTTTGTGTCATTGCCGGCGAACTTAAAACCACCTCTTACGCTCCAATGCAAGAGATTGCCCGCCAAGTCGTACGTGAGATCGGCTACACTGATGCAACTTATGGATTTGATTACCGCTCATGCGCGGTTCTCAACGGAATCGGAGAGCAATCCCCCGATATCAACCAAGGGGTTGACCAAGAAGACGGTGAGATCGGTGCCGGTGACCAAGGGTTGATGTTCGGTTACGCGTGCCGCGAAACCGATGTGCTAATGCCTTTGCCTATCTACCTATCTCACCGCCTTGCCGAGCGTTTGGCCCAAGTGCGAAAAGAGGGGATTATCCCGTATTTACGTCCGGATGGAAAAACTCAAGTGAGTATCCGTTATGTCGATGACAAACCGGTCTCCGTTGAAACGGTTGTTGTCTCTACGCAGCACGCCCCTGAAATTTCTCAAGAAAAACTCCATGCGGATGTTATTGCGGAAGTGATCAAGTATGTTATTCCGGCAGAACTTATGAGCCCGAACATCGTCTACCACATCAATCCGACCGGCAAATTTGTCATCGGAGGTCCTCAAGGGGATGCAGGACTAACGGGACGCAAAATCATCGTTGATACCTACGGCGGTGCCTGCCCTCACGGCGGCGGTGCCTTCAGCGGAAAAGATCCGACCAAAGTTGACCGTTCAGCGGCTTACGCCGCACGTTATGTTGCCAAAAATCTTGTCGCTTCCGGTGCATGCGAAAAAGCAACCATTCAAGTCTCCTACGCGATCGGTGTCGTTAAACCTATTTCGATCATGGTGAATGCTCACGGAACCGCTATAGTCCCTGAAGAGAAACTCGAAGCGTGTGTCAAAGAGCTGTTTAACCTTACCCCTAAAGGAATTATTGAGTCTCTTGATTTATTACGGCCTATTTATCGTAAAACCGCAGCTTATGGACATTTTGGGCGTGAACTTCCTGAATTTACATGGGAAAAAACCGATAAAGTAGATGCGATCAAAGCCTATCTCGGCCTTTAAATCTGTTTCCGTAACACTCCTTCGATATTCTTCATTACCCCCGCCTATTTTTTAGGTGGGTTTAAAATTCTTCTGTTATAGTTACCCCTTATTTATATAAACCAAGGAGAATCCTATGGCAGTAGTCATTAATGATACCTGTATTAATTGCGGCGCTTGCATCGACGAGTGTCCGGTAGAAGCGATTGTAGACGAGGACGATAACCCAACGGGTGAGGAAGTCTATTACGTTTACGGTGACAAATGTGTCGAGTGTGTAGGTCACCATGATGAGCCTGCATGTGCAACTGCATGTCCGACAGAGGGTTGTATCACTTGGGATGAAATCGGTGCAAGTCCGGCTCACCGTGATGATATTACCGCAGATATGCGTTCTAACAAAGCAAACGTAGTTAATTAATTTCAGTTGGAGGGTTTTTTCCCTCCAAACTCCACTCTTTCCGTAAATCCCACCATCTTTAATATTACTTAAATGATTCATCCGCTATAATCCCGTTCTATTTTTTACACACAAAACAGGAGCATTGATGGAACAAACGTTGTCAATCATCAAGCCTGACGCCGTAGCAAAAGGTGTCATTGGAAAAATTTTAGATCGTTTTGAGACTGCTGGTCTTAAAATTGCAGCTACTAAAAAAGTTCAACTTAGCCGTCAAGACGCTGAAGCGTTCTATGCAGTACACGCAGCTCGCCCTTTCTTCAACGACCTCGTTGATTTTATGGTTAGCGGTCCAGTTGTCATCACCGTTCTTGAGGGCGAAAACGCTGTTCTTAAAAACCGTGATCTTATGGGTGCAACTAACCCTAAAGAAGCAGAAGCAGGAACTATCCGTGCTGATTTCGCTGAAAACATTGATGCAAATGCTGTTCATGGAAGTGACTCAGTTGAAAACGCTAAAAACGAAATCGCGTTTTTCTTTTCAGGTCGCGAGATCTCTTAAGTGACAAAAATATCGTTTAAACGCTTGAATGCGATACCTCTAGACTTTGAGGTAAAATGTGACAATGCCCATTTTTCAGGAGATATAATCCTGAAAAAGCGCAATCTTGCACAATTAAACGGTACAATAACAGGAAGTATTTCACTTCCTTGCGATTTATGCGCGGAAACAGTAGAAAAAGAGCTTAACGAAAAGATCATTTTTTTTCTGTCCGATGGAATTGCACACGGCAACGATAATGAGTTGGACGTCGTCGAAATCGAAAATTCTACCATTGATATGGACGAATTATTGTCTTCGGAACTCGAACTGATCAGAAGTGACTATTTTTGTTGCTCAAACTGTGAAGGCACTTCGGTAGAACGCGAGTTCTAACGTAGCTTTTGAAATCTATTTCAACAGCATTCTAAATTTAAATAGAAAGGGATAAATACTATGGCAGTACCTAAAAGAAGAGTGAGTCACACTCGCGCCGCAAAACGCAGAACTCACTATAAAATTACACTTGCTCGCCCCGTAAAAGATAAAGACGGGACCTACAAATTGTCACACTACGTCAATCCGACAACCGGTGAGTACAAATAATCGATGATCAAGATTGCTATTGATGCAATGGGTGGGGACTTTGGTCCCGAACCAATTGTTAAAGGAACCATAGAAGCTCTCAAAGAGAAAAAGTTCGAAGCAATTTTGGTTGGTAAAAAAGATGAAATTTTATCTTTATTACCCAAGGGCTATAAAGATAAAATTTCGATTGTTGAAGCAAGTGATGTTATCGACATGGGCGATGCTGCTACCGATGCACTTAAACGCCAAGAGAGTTCTATTTATAAAGCGATAGAGCTGGTTCGAAACGGTGAAGCTGATGGCGTTGTCAGTGCAGGTCACAGCGGAGCAACGATGACCTTAGCAACACTTCGACTTGGACGGCTCAAACATGTATTGCGCCCTGCATTGGTTACCTCCATGCCAACTAAAAGTGGCAAACGCAGTATCCTCATGGATGCCGGTGCCAACGTTGACTGCAAAGCGGAACACCTGTTCCAATTCGGGATCATGGGGTACTATTACGCTCAGGATATGTATAAAATAAGCGATCCGCGCGTTGGTTTACTTGCCAATGGAGAAGAAGATTCCAAAGGGAACGAGGTCACCAAAGAGACATTCAAATTGCTCGAAGGGCAAAAAGGGTTTATCGGTAACGTTGAAGGTAACAATATTTTTGATGGAAGTTGTGATGTCATCGTATGTGACGGCTTTATCGGGAACCTTGTTCTCAAAGCGTCCGAAGGGGTAGCCTCAACCATCAGCTTTTTCATCAAAGAGTACATCCGAAAATCACCGATTGCAATTACCGGTGCTCTTTTGATGCGAAAAGTCTTTAAATTACTCAAAAAGCAGATCGATTACGCCGAGATCGGAGGTGCCCCATTGGTTGGTATCAAAGGGTGCGCTATTGTCAGTCACGGAAAAAGTAATCCAAAAGCAATTAAAAATGCTATTTTTCAAGCAATTCGTTATGTTGATACCGGCGTTAACGTCCATATCGAAAAGCGTCTAGAAGAGCTTAAAAGCTAAAATCGGCACATAAAAAGGCTAACCATGTATGCAGCGTTTCGTTCGATAGGGGCTTATGTCCCCTCTAAAATCCTCACCAATGCCGATCTGGAAACCCTTGTTGATACAACGGATGAATGGATCACTAAGCGAACAGGGATTAAAGAGCGCCGTATTGCTGCAGAAAATGAGACAACTAGCGATATGGGTGTCAAAGCAGCCGAACTTGCTATCGAGCGTTCCGGTCTGGAAAAACATCAAATTGACATGCTTATCTGTGCAACTATCTCTCCCGATTATTTTTGTATGCCCTCTACAGCAACTATAATCGCCACAAAACTGGGGCTCGATAAAATGATGGCATTTGATATTTCAGCTGCATGTACCGGTTTTGTCTATGCCCTGAGTATTGCAAAGGCATTCGTCGAATCGGGGATGAAAAAGAATGTTCTCATTGTCGGATCCGAAAGGCTCAGTGCCATTACCGATTACAGTGATCGCGGGACATGTATACTCTTCGGTGACGGAGCGGGTGCTGCCATTATCAGTGCAACCGAAAATAAGTCCAAAGCAATTATCGATATCCATACCGGTTCAGATGGGAGCTATGCCGATCTGCTTATGACCCCAAATGGAGGAAGCGGCTCTGCCCATGATGAGCTCGACCGCGAAGCGGCAGGGTGTTTTATGAAGATGAAAGGGAATGAAACGTTCAAAGTTGCTGTCCGTACCCTTACTAATGATGTTGTCGAAATTTTAGAGCAAAATGATATTCAAGCCTCACAAATTACCCACTTTGTTCCCCACCAAGCAAACTATCGCATCATCAAAGCGGTAGGGGATGCACTCAATCTGAAAGAAGAGCAAGTGGTGCTTACGGTCGAAAAATACGGTAATACTTCCGGAGCATCCATCCCTATGGCGATTAATGATATTTATGAATCAGGGAGCCTAAAAGTGGGTGATCTGATGCTCCTCGATGCCTTTGGAGGCGGTTTGACATGGGGAAGTGCCCTTGTTCCGTTTGCAGGAAAAAATATCTAAATATTGCTACACTATCGAATCTTTTTAAAGGTTCGACATGATTTACTCCAACTCCCTCATTTACATTGAACGTCACGATAGTGAAATCCCTTGGCTCAAAATTTTTACCCAAGCATCCCACAAAGAGTTCTCAGAATGTTCTCGTAAAGAAAAAGAGATGATATGGGAGTGCTTGGATATTATTGAGAAAGAGATGTTACTCTATTTTAACCCTATTAAAATCAACATTGCTTCATTTGGAAATATGTTACCGCGCGTTCATTGGCATGTCATGGCACGATTTGAAAAAGACAGCTATTTTCCGGAACCGATGTGGGGAGCTAAACAAAGAGAGGGATTTATATTAACGGCTCCGATGGAGCCGTTTATAGAGGCTATGAAGCTAAAGTTAGCTTCTAGGTTTGCTGCTGCTTGAGCGATTTCCACCGCTAAAGCTGCGTGAACGATCGCCGCGATCGTTTCCACCACGTTCTCCGCCACCACTGCGCTCACCACCGGCATTTCGGTCGTTATTGCCACGGTATCCGCCGCCAGAACTGCTACGTCCTGCGCCGCCTCCACTGCGATTACGGTTGAATCCGCCGGGACGGCTTCTTCCGCCACCGTCATGACGATTTTGTAGATTATGAAGAATTTTTTCTAATCTCTCAGCCGCGATACCGATTTGATTCGGCCCTGCAACGGTATTGCGTTCCATCAATACAGAGATCAATTTATAGGCGATTTGCTCTTGATCATACTCTTGTTTCAATACATCCAGAACTTTATGCGCTTCGTCATAAATATGCTGTTTTTCGATCTCTGCTAGCAAACGGCTTACTTGAGCCTCTTTAACATCCAATTTACTTGGAATATAAGCATGCTCCATCGTTGTACCGACTTTTGAACGAATACGCTGAAGCTCTTTAAACTCCATTGGAGTTACCAAAGTAATCGCGACCCCTTTTTTACCCGCACGTCCGGTACGTCCGATACGGTGAACGTAACTTTCTGCATCAAACGGGATATGGTAGTTGAATACATGGGTAACATTATCAATATGCAAACCGCGCGCCGCAACGTCGGTTGCGATCAATACGTCGATACCCTCGGTTTTGAACCCTTTGATAACACTTTCACGTTGACGTTGTTCCATGTCACCGTGCAAACCTTTAGCAGAATAACCAACTGCAGAAAGGACGTTTGACAAACGGTCAACCTCTTTTTTCGTACGACAAAACACCACCGTTTTTTGTGCGTCTTCCGCATCCATCAAACGGATAATTGCATCATCACGCTCTGATTCTTCGATAACGTAATATTGTTGTGCAATATCGGTATTGGTCGTCTCTGATTTGGTAATTGATGCGAAGAACGGGTTAACCAAGATACGCTCAGCAAGATGCTTGATCGGAGCGGGCATCGTTGCTGAGAAAAGCAATGTTTGACGCTCAGTCGGAAGATAGGTGAAAATTTCATTGATATCGTCCAAAAAGCCCATATCCAACATCTCATCCGCTTCGTCCAAAATAACGGTTGAAGGGGCAAAACCTTTAAGCATATCGCGGCTAAGCATATCAAGAAGACGGCCTGGAGTTGCAATAATAACCTGTGCTCCGCGCTCAATCAAATCCATTTGGCGATTGTATGAACTTCCACCGTAAATCGTAACGGTGCGAACACCCAAATGTTTACCGTATTTGAAAATTTCATCACTGACTTGGTTTGCAAGTTCACGTGTCGGAGTAATAATAAGGGCTTCAATCCCCCCTTTTAAATGCATTTTATTCAATGTCGGAAGACCGAACGCTGCTGTTTTACCCGTACCGGTGTGTGCTTGTCCTACAACGTCGCGCCCTTCCATAATAACAGGGATAACCATTGATTGAATAGGGCTTGGTTGTTTAAAACCTGCATAAGAGATGCTTTGCATAATTTCACTACGAAGACCGAAATCTTCAAATGTAGCTAGATTTTCTGCGTTGTCTGTGTTCATTTCTGAGTTACTCATAATTCTTTCCTTTTGTATACGCCACGCCTGCAAAAAAAAGGAACCCGTTTTTCGTAATTACGAAAATATTTCCTAAAAAAGCCCATGTTGCTACGCTGTGCGGCTGTGACGTTAAATAATTGCCCTCATATAGGGACGATAAATTTTCAGAGACTAAATAGGGCATCCCTATAATCTCTACCATGGAGGGCACCTTTACAAAACTTCATTTTCATTAAAGGTTTGTAAAGGCACCCAAAAATTTGGCGAATTATACCCATTACGACCATAATATCTCCTGACGAACCCAGTTTAATAAAAAATAAAGTTAACCTTTAGTTTCATTTCGTCTAATTTTTGTCTAAAATTTTTAATCTTTATCGATTATACTTCCAAAAATTTACTCTAGGAGCAACTATTTATGTTTACTGTAAAAATGGAAAAAGAGTGTGGCTGTTTCAAACGAAGCGGTATGGAAAGCACCAAAACGTTTGAGAATCGTGATGATGCAATGCAAGAAGCAATAGAGTGGTCAGAAGAGATGAGTGAAACATTTTGTAAAAAACATAATTTTACGGTTATCGAAGAAGGTAACGACCTCATTATCAAAGTGGAAATGAATTAAAACTGTGGGGCTTTGCCCCTTACAGTTTTAATTTTAACTTTTTAATCACCATTTTTTTCGACCAAATCGGATCTTTTAACTCCAGCATCTCGCGCACTTCATCATTCACCAATCGATAAGAAACAACCACCGATACCCCATCTGCACCTTCAACCATTGGTACGGAAAAGGTTTTAGCGCCCAATGCCGGTATGGAGACACTGCTAAGGGTTCTTGCCGCCAAATGAGGAATGGTAGGCTTGTCCCGCTTATTCAAATAATGGGTGGAAAGCGAAAGTGCTTCGGTTTTGATCGCTTTTCCTCCGATCGTATAATACGCCTCGATCAAAATTTCACGCGATCCGAAACCGTTTGGCAATGCATGCGGCTGTGGATTGTGCAAGGTCACTTCCAACGTGCGTGCAGTTTTACGTACATCAACATTTAATGCCCCCTGCCACATTGTCTCCGTATGTGCCCCTTTAAACCCGTGCTCACGGATTAAGCGTTTACGTTGCTGACCGTTTTTATCCGGCAAAGTTGCGGCGATCCCCTCTTTACGTGCTCCCATATGACAATCGACACATAATTTGCCATTATTTTGAAATTCTGCTTGCATATTAATAAAACGAAGCCCTTCTTCGGAACTGTCGTTGGCATGGCACACAAAACAAAGCTGGTTAGGATTCGTATCCATGAAATCACGCGGCTCAACCTTATGATACGGCGATTTGGCATCCGCATACGGGCCGCTCATCATACCCGATTTCATCCAAGTGACCCGATTGATACCCCGCTTATCTTCAGGGAGGTTATCGTGTATTTGGTCAATGTTATGACATACGACACAGTTGATCCCCTCGGAAATCGTATCACTGTGAAGTGCTTTATCCACCGCTGTCCCTTTGTCAAGTTTCAATGCGGCAATAGCTTCATATTCAGCATTGGTAGAAGTAACTGCAATACGTGGGTTGTGGCACGTAGCACACTCAACTTTAACCGCGTTAAGTGACTTATGGTTTTTACGTACAACGTAATCAATGGTTTTTTGAAAATACTCATCGCTTTCATAATGCGATTTAGCATGCCATGAAGTATCCCATTGTGTGACAAGGTGATTATGACATGCTTTGCATTTACTGGAATCTTTATATCTATCTCCGACGGCAACAACATCAGCCGCATATACTCCAAAACTGACCAATCCTAACCATAACAACCAACGCATTAGCACTCCTTACCGATGTTTATCTAACCAAACCATTAACCCTTTTTGAGCATGCAACCGATTTTCCGCCTCTTCGAAAATAAGACTTTGTTTCCCTTCAAGGACTGCTTCGCTCACCTCTACTTCACGGTAAGCAGGAAGACAGTGGAGGAAAATAGCATCCTGTCGTGCCAGTTCCATCAAAGATTCATCTACGATATAACCTTTAAAGTCATTGATACGCTGCGTTTTTTCCTCTTCCTGACCCATTGATATCCAGGTATCCGTTGTCACAACACTCGCGCCGACAACCGCTTCTTTGGGATCGTTCGTAATAATAATTTTAGCTCCGCTCTCTTGGGCCAACTTCATCGCATCTGCAACGATGAGAGGGTCACATTCGTACCCTTTTGGGGTCGCCACACGCAGTTCAAATCCAAGTTTGGCTGCTAACATCAGCCAAGAATGGGTCATATTATTTCCATCACCGATATAAGCAACAACCGGGTCGGCATCTTTGCCGCACTCCATCATGGTCATGTAATCGGCAAGAAGCTGCACGGGGTGGTAACTGTCGCTGAGTCCGTTAATTACAGGAACTTTGGAGTGTGAAGAGAACTCTTCGAGCTTAGAATGCTCATAGGTGCGGATCATAACCATATCACACATAGAAGAGATAACACGCGCTGTATCTTTGACCGGTTCTCCGCGTCCCAAATGGATATCCCGATTAGAGAGAAACAGGGCATGACCGCCGAGTTGGAACATTCCGACTTCAAAGCTGACACGGGTACGGGTCGAACTTTTTTCAAAAATCATTGCCAACGTTTGATTTGCCAATCTCGGCTTAAACACTTTGGCTTTAACCTCATGTTTGATCTCTAGTCCCAAAGCCAAAATTTCTAAAATCTCTTCTTTGGTGTAATCTTTCAGCGTTAAAAAATGTCTCACGGTGTTCCTTCGATACAAAAAACAATCATATCATAAAATTATTTTATTAGTTTAAAAGTTTGGCTACTTCTTTAGCATGGTAACTGATAATAATATCAGCACCGGCTCGTTTGAAAGCGACCATCGTTTCCATCATCACCCGATTATAATCGATCAAACCGGCATTTCCGGCAAATTTAAGCATCGCGTATTCGCCACTGACGTTGTACACCGCAAGAGGTAATTGAGAGGCTTCACGGATATCTCGGATAATATCAAGATAGGCCAATGCCGGTTTCACCATCAGAATATCGGCCCCTTGTGCCTCATCCGCAAGACTCTCTCGAATCGCCTCACGACGGTTTGCCGAATCCATTTGGTACGTAGATCGATCGCCAAAACTCGGAACCGATTCGGCAACATCCCGAAACGGTCCGTAATAACCGCTGGCGAATTTGGTCGAATAACTCATGATCGGAAGATTCGAATATCCGCCGCCATCGAGGGCATCGCGAAGTGTCGTAATAATCCCGTCCATCATTCCCGATGGAGCGATCATATCAGCACCGGCACGTGCGTGAACCAACGCCTGCTGTGCCGAAATACCAAGGGTCAAATCATTATCCACCGTTTCATGAACGTGATCTAAAATACCGCAATGGCCGTGATCGGTATATTCACAAAAACACAGATCCGTCACGACGAACATTTTCGGATAGGCACGTTTGATAGCCCGAATTGCGGTAGCAATGATCCCGTGATCGCATAGGGCATCGGAACCGACCGAATCTTTTACCTCCGGAATTCCGAAAAGGATAATCGAATAGATACCCAACGATTGGAGAAGTTCACACTCTTTTAAGATCTCATCCAAACTCATCTGATAAACACCCGGCATCGAAGAGACTTCGGTTTTGATCCCCTCCCCCGGTCTGACAAACAGCGGATAAATAAAATCAGTAACGTTGACTTGGGTTTCACGAACCATTGCGCGTAATTGCGGGTTAAGTCGAGTGCGGCGGAAACGCTCCATATATATAACTCCATTGAAAAAAATAATGGTTAGATTGTATCGCCAGTTAGTTTAATTATTCATATCACTATAAAGGTACGATTTTTGCTTGTATGAACGTGCGCATTGCGCACCCATTTTCGATGAGGAGGTCAAAATGACAATCAGCGGCAATTCTGCCATGTCATCTTATGTGTCTCAGGTATATTCCAATAAAAATGTACAGAGTCAAAGCGGTGCCAGCGGTACATGGACAGACAACAGTACCCAAAGTTTCGATGCAATAGCTCAACAACTTATGTCTGCACTCGATACCAACAACAACGGTACTATCGATAAAACCGAATTTTCTCAAGCGGCTCAAGCACTCTCCAACAATACGGCGAACACTACTAAAGTAGATAGTGCTTTTAGTAAAGCGGATCAAAACGGTGACGGTCAAATCAGCTCGGATGAATTTTTGAATGCTCTCAAACAAGCCAGTGCTCAAACTCAAAAACAGCATCATCCTAAACCTACCGCCGATACTACTACATCACAAACCAACCAATCTACCCCATCCGATTCAGCCTTATCCCTTACTCAGATGCAGAAAAATTTGTTAAGTAAAATCATAGCTGCGTACGGTAACGCAACGCCGAATACCGGAACAACAACCAACCTTTCGGCTTGATGATTTTTTAGTGTATCTTTATACGTTCGAAGCGTTTAGTGTCCCGTGTGAGCTTCACATCGAAGCTCACACGCAATCGGGGGCAAATAAAGCAGCTCAAAGTATCATGACCGACACAAAGCAGTTGGAATACCGATATAGCTTTTTTCGGGAAAACTCAGAAATTTCCACGCTCAACCATCGATCCGACAATACCCACATCATTAGTGAAGAGCTCTCAGATATCATCCGTCTCGCTCTATTTTATACTCACATCACACAAGGTGCTTTCGATATTGCTTTAGCCGGTACCCTCAAAGCAGCATCCAAAGCACTTTCACTTACGAAATATCAACAAATCAAAGATAGCTTATCTCCGTTTGCCTCGTCCACCCATCTGAGTCTTGAGGGGAACTGCCTCACATTTTCAAACGATCTCACCAAAATTGATCTTGGCGGTATTGTCAAAGAGTATGCCGTCGATCAAGCGATACTTCAATTACAATCCGTAGATATCCAATCAGCTCTGATTAATTATGGCGGGGATATTGCCGCTTATGGACGCTGTCATGATCTTCCGTGGAGAGTCGGAATTGAAAACCCAGCCTCCCCCGAATCGAATCTCTTAGAAGTTGAATTGAATAACAACTCTGTTTGTACCTCAGGACACTCAAAACGTTTTGTATCCATTGAAAACGAGAAGATTACCCATATTATCAGTTCATCTACTACACCTCATTTCTATAATCAGGTAAGTGTAATGGCTCCTACCACTCTCGATGCCGGTATTTGGAGTACTGCACTACTCATTAATCCACACCTTATTATCCCCCCGCACATTCACGTGCTCAATACCATTTAATAAAGTCTTTTTTAATCTTTATAGAGTTACGATAAGGCTAAGACAGAAGTAAGCTAGAAGAAGAGGTATTCCCATGCACATACTGATAACTGGCGGCGCAGGATTTATCGGATCCCACCTGGTCTCTTATCATTTGGAAAAAGGGGATAAGGTTCATGTTGTTGATAACTTATCGACAGGGCACATTGAAAACATTGCCCCGTACATAGAACATCCCGATTTTATCTTTGATGAAGCCGATATTCTTGTTTGGAATGAATTGGAAAAAGCGGTTATTTGGGCCGATCGAATTTATCACATGGCTGCTGTGGTCGGTGTTTTTAAGGTATTAAAAGAACCTATTTCTGTTTTGGCAACCAATATCGCCGGGTGTGAACGTATTTTAAGGGCACTCCATACCAGTCACTGGAATACGAAACTCATCATCGCTTCAAGCTCAGAAGTTTACGGTAACCGCTCTGAAAGTGAATTACTCAGTGAAGAGATGGAACTGCTTATCAGTCCGGGACACAACAGCCGCTGGAATTACTCTATCAGTAAATTGGCGGATGAAGCTTTTGGCCTCTCTTATGCGAGACAGTACAATATGGATGTGACGGTCATCCGTTTTTTCAATGTTATCGGTCCTAACCAAACAGGGAAATACGGCATGGTAGTTCCCCGCTTCGTTCGGCAAGCCGTTCGAGAAAAACCCATCACTGTTTATGGAGACGGAAATCAAAAACGTTCATTTTTGGACATCAGAGACGCTGTCGTCTATTTGGATCTTTTGGCCAATAACCCGCAAAGTCGAGCGGAAGTGATCAATGTCGGTACCGGACGAGAAATTAGTATCGGGCAATTGGCCAATATCATTAAAGACGAATCACACAGTGCCTCTCCCATAGAATATATATCGTATGATGATGCATACGGAAAAGATTTTGACGAAATATTTCATCGAAAACCAAATCTTGATAAACTTATGAAGTTTACCAATTATCTGCCGCAATGGAGTCTTGAAAAGAGTATTATCGATTTAATTCAACGTCAACAATGTAAAAAGGAGTACTAAATGGCTGCAACCCCCTATTTTGTCCTTAGCCCGAATCTCATATTGAGTATTGTCGGTATGTTTCACGGTCCTGATAAAACAGTACCTACTCCTCCGGAAGATTGGAGAGAGGCAACCGTCAATGTAATTATTCCCGCCTTTAATGAAGAAAAAAATATCCCCTTGTGTCTTGCCTCACTTGCAAATCAAACCATCAAGCCTCAGCGGATTATTCTGATTGATGATGGTAGCCATGACAAGACCGTACTTTATACTCAAGAGTTCTGTACCGCCAACAATATGGAAGTAACCATTATCCAAAGGGAACACTCCATCGGCAAAACACCGACCATTAAACGACAATCAAGAGAGTTTGAAGCCGATGTCGAATTTATCCTTGATGGAGATACCTATTTAGAATCAACCAATTACATTGAGCGGACGGTGCAGGAGCTTTATCAGGCGGTCGGAATTGCCAGTGCTTGCGGAACAGTCATTCCTTTGCGGGACAGTGACCGCAATATGATGATTCAAACCCCGATGATTCAATCATTTTTACATCAGTTTCCGGATGCCGATCTGCTGCAAAAACAGGATATTTTTCATATTCTTATGCGCAAACTCAGCAATGTGTACCGCGATTCACTCTATGTTTTTTTACAAAAGTTTGTTTATCACGGACAAATGATCTTTTTTGGATCGGTCACCAATCCGGTCGGCTGTGCGGTTGCTTATCGTCAAAAATACATACGTGATCTTTTTGATCAATACGAACCGGTCTTAGGGGATGATTTAACCAATTCCGAAGATATTTTCATCGGTTTTGCCCTACTCAAACACGGCTATCGTAATGTTCAGTTAACGGATGTTTATGCACGATCTCAAGAACCGGAGGCCGAAAAACTTCCCGCCCAAATCTACATGTGGTCCTCTTCCTTTTTTCAAAGCTGTTACTATTTTGACGAGCTGGTTCGAAGTCCTCTTAAATCGTTTAGTAGCTATCTTCACCATCGAAAAATGGAAAAAGAGCATGGGGAAGAGATTCGTCATTTACGGAAAGTTCAAGAACCCTATCGTCAACCATTCGGAGACAATGTGACCACACAATATGGCCGTCCGATGGGATGGGTTATTTTTGTCTCTCTTATTGAAAAAACATTTTTTCCGGCAACCCTCTTAGTTATGGTCCTCCTTCACATGTGGTGGGCGTTGGGATTGACAGTGGCCGTCGAAACGGTAATATCGGTCACACTTTTAACGGCCGTCAGTAACAAGGGTGAACGTTTGGATTATTTTTTCAAAGGAATTTTTGCAACACCGATGCGGTATGCAAGTATTATGTTTGATTTGTATACGATGAGCCGTTTCGCAATCGATATTTGGATAACCCGCAATAAAGGATGGAGAAAATGAGACACATTGCTGGATTAGTACTTACCGGAATCCTTGCTATTGCAGCAGAAATTCCGCAAGATGGGTTAAAAGCGGAAATGGCTAGCAAGTGGGATGAAGCGGCAACTATTTATGAAAATATTCTTAAAAAAGAGCCTACACGAACCGATTTATATGTACGTCTTTCCAATATTTATGCGAAAGAAAAACAATTTGATAAAGCAGCTGATGCTATAAATAGAGCAATTGCAATTGATCCGAAACAAGCAGACCTATATGTCAGATTGGCATCCGTTTATGCTGTGTTAAATCAGCCTGAGCGTGCTCTTGCCACGCGAGATAAAACACTGGAGCTTGAGCCTAACAATGTCACCTATCTGGTAGCTCATGCCAGAATAGCTAACTGGCTTAAAAAATCAGATATTGCGGCCGAAAGTTTGAAAAAAGCTTTGACGCTTGATCCCGCCAACGAAGATTTACTTCTTTTGCTTTCGCAATCATCCGAATGGGCAAAAAAAAGTACAGAGGCTATTACCTACTATCAAAAATATCTTGACCGCAATCCGGAAAATCTAAGAATTTGGCTTGTTCTAGCCAATTTGCAATCATTACAGGGTAATGTGAGCGGTTCAAATGATACCCTGAAAAAAGCCTATGCCCGTTTTGTAGGGGCAACAACACCGATAGAACCGATTCTATCCCGTCCGCTTAATGTGTCCATTCCGATTCTTGAGTATCACTGTATCGATGATACTGCCCCAAATATGTATTGGGTTGCAACCTCTGAGTTTGAAGCTCAGATGGATGAGTTGGTGAAAAATGGATATCACGCTGTTACAATGGACACCATTTCTAAAGCGATGAAAGGAACAGCTGCACTTCCTGAGAAGCCGATTGCAATAACCTTTGATGACGGGTGCCAAAATCTTTATACCAAAGCCTTTCCAATTCTCAAGAAAAAAGGGTTGAATGCTGAAGTTTACGTCGTTACCGACTCAATGGGCAACAGTGATGCCGATCGAAAAAGCAGTGCGACAGCAAAACTTGGAGAAAACGGCGAAAATTCACTTACCTATTATCTTACATGGCCGGAAGTCAAAGAGATGTCGGATTCAGGATGGGGAATAGGAAGCCATTCGCGGGCACATATGGATATGAGTGAGCTTAATGCGACCAGCCTCACTCACGAAATTTTATATTCCAAACTTGCTATTTTGGGAAATGTAGGGGTTAATCCCATATCATTCTCTTATCCCTACGGTTATGGAAATGGAAAAACAACCATCCACAATGAGCTTATAACCTATGGCTATAGTACGGCTGCGGCATCAACCGGTGGGGTAGCTCAACTGAATACACCGGATACATTTAACATACCTAGAATTATGATTTATGGTCCAAAACCTTCCATCGATCCGCAAAGCAAAGGCGTTTCTGTTACAGAAAATCCGAGCCGCCCTAATGATCGGTTTATGGCTAAAATTGAGCCGAATGATGCCGAAAAAGCGTATGAAAAAGGGGAATATCTTCTAGCATCACAAAAATACCGTGAAGCGCTTGTTTCCATTAATGAAGCGGTTAGCCTCGCTCCCAATACAATCCGTTATCTCAATTCTCAATTACAAATAGCCGGGATTGCAAATGATTCATTCGTAGCTGCAGAAGCTGCTACACAAATTTATACACTTGAACCAACGGATGAAAATCTTTTAAGTTTAGCGCGTGCTTATCAATGGAATAACAGATTGGACAAATCGGCTACTTATTACCAACAGTATCTCGGACGCCATATGGAGCAAAAAGAAGTATGGACTGAATATGCTCAACTTCAGGTATGGTTGGGGCGGTATGCCGATGCTTTAGCATTATTGGCATCGTATAAGGATAAATTTGGAACGGATACCTCTTATCTAGATGTAAAATCGCAAGCACTAAGCTGGGGAGAGCGTCCAAGAGATGGTTTCGTTATTCTTGATTCAATCCTCAAAAACACTCCAAATGATTACAACGCAAACTATACCAAGACGGTTGCACTGAGTAAAAACCTACAACCGGTTGAAGCCGTTGAGAGCCTTGTAAAAGTTGAAAAAACTCGTCCTGAAGCCGTTCAAGACAATACATTCCTTCGCAAATACATTACAACAGACCTACGACCGTCTGTAACGGCAGGTTTGCAATATTATAGCGATTCCTATCATGTCAGTGATCGGACAGGTACCCTTAACGGAGAGTACCATTTAACACCTGTTTCTGGATTAGATGCCCAAGTACGCATGGATGCTCTGCATGCTACGAACGGTAGCGGGTATCAGCAAGATAATGGAGAAGAAAAAGCCTATTACAGAAGTGCCATGATCGGGTATAACAGTCGGACTTCTCAAAACTTTGCCTATCGTGCTGCGATAGGTGGCGCTAAGGCGGAGAACCAAAATGATGTCACGTATAAAGTAACTGCATTATGGTCTCCACTCAATACTTTTTCACTTAATATGGGATACGGTCATGATTTTTATGTTATCTCTCCACGAACGGTAGGACGAGGAATAAAAGATAATAGAGCTGAAATGAGTATGCACTGGGAACCGACAATGAAAATGTTCATTGATGCAAGTGCCCAAAATGATTGGCTTTCAGACGACAATAGACGATGGGAAATCAATATAGCACCAAAAATGTTAGTGGCACGGACGCAATACTGGAACCTTGACGTCGGGCCAACTGCCCGTTTTTACGGCTATACCAATCAATATGAAGATCATGGATATTACTCACCAAAATTGATTCAAGCCTATTATGCTTCCGGATACTTCTATTGGAAAAAAAGCGATAATGATGGCGTGGGTCTAGTGATCTCTGCTGGAACCGTGCATGACAGTTATGCAAATACGTCAAAGCTAGGGGGAGGAGCGGCACTCGAGGGTATTTTCGGTATGTACAAAGATTGGATGCTTAAAGCAAATATGTCGGTGGATTATAACTCCCGATATACCAATCAATCTTATATTGGGACAAATTATTCTATTTTCCTTACACGTCGTTTCTAAGGGGTTAGTATGTCTAAAACAATTTGTATAATCGGAGGCGGGTATGTCGGCCTCCCATTAGCGGTAGCCTTTGCTGAATATTTCCCCGTGATTGTCTTGACAAAAACAAAAACTCATGCGCAAGAGCTTTCAAATGGGATGGATCGTACACAAGCCTTTAGCGCTGAAGAACTGAGACGTAATCCGATAATTTTTACGTCGGATATCTCTGATGCATCGGAGGCTAACGTCTATATTGTTACCGTTCCCACCCCGATTTATGATGACTATACCCCGGATCTCTCTCCGGTAGAGGATGCTACAAAGAGTGTTGCCTCTGTTCTTAAAAAAGATGATATCGTTATTTATGAAAGTACCGTTTTTATCGGCTGTACGGAGGACTTTTGCGTTCCGCTGCTCGAAAAAGGGAGCGGTTTGAGCTTTAACAAAGATTTTTTCTGCGGGTTTAGCCCTGAGCGGATCAACCCTTCCGACACGGAACGGACCATTCATACCGTCGTCAAGATTGTTGCCGGTTCTACCCCTCACGTCACGGAACAGATGAAAGAAATGTATGGAAAAATTATCCATGCTGGGTTACATATTGCCCCCTCTATAAAAGTTGCCGAAGCGTCGAAATTGATCGAGAATATCCAACGAGATGTTAACATTGCACTGATGAACGAGTTAAGTCCCCTTTTTAAATCGGTTGGAATTAATACCAACGATGTGATTGATGCCGCTTCGACTAAATGGAATTTTCAACCCTACCGTCCGGGTCTTGTGGGCGGTCACTGCATCGGTGTAGATCCCTATTATATGCTCTACAACGGAGAAAAACAAAACGTCCCCCTTCCGCTGATTACACTTGCACGAAAAACCAATAATGCAATGTCAAATTATGTGGTCGATTCTACCCTAGCATTACTCCAACAACACGGCATTGAACCGTCTCGTGCGACGATATTGATGTTGGGAATTACCTTCAAAGAAAACTGTCCAGATATCCGTAATTCTCAGAGTGCACGCATTTTTTATGACTTAAAAGCGGCAGTTAAGACGATGGAGCTTTGTGACCCGATAGCAGATCCACAAGAGGTTAATCGAGTGTATGGGATGCAACCTATACCTATGGCTCATTTGAAATCGAAACGATACGATGCCGTTATCATAACGGTTGCCCATTCCCTCTACAAAACACTTGACATCCAAAAATTGTTATTCAAAGAAGATGGGGTGATCATTGATTTAAAAGGATTGCTTCCCTTAGCCAAGAGCAGCTTTACCCTCTAAACATTGATTTGTAAACTATGAAGTCATACATTGTTACCAAATTTCGATACACTAACTCCCATAGAAAATAAAAACAATCAAGGAAAATTACTATGACAAAACGCTTTATCGGTTCCGTCGTAACCGCGTTATGTATCACTTCATCCCTTCAAGCCCATGCTATAGCTCCCGATGAGATCAAACAATTCGCAGCACAAGCGTTGCAAATCGATTTTGATAGAGCACCGCAGGATGTTCAGCAGAAAATATCGGCTGAATATACTCAGAGAATTAAGCTGGCAGAAATGCTCGTCGTTAAACTCAAAAACGATCCGGAATACATCCGTCTCTCCGAAACACTCGCGCTTGATTTATGGTCAAAACGGATCGCTGATAACACTAAACCTTCTGATCAAGAGCTCGAAAAAGTGTATAGTGAAGCAAAAGATTTAAATGTAGCGCCAAGCTATAAACTCCGCCATATCGTGGTTGCACAAGAGACATTGGCGGATGATCTCATCAATCAGTTAAAAGCAAAAACCGGTGAGGAACAAAACAAGCTCTTCACGTCGTTGGCAGCAGCACAAAGTTTGGATCAAAATACCAAACAAAAAGGGGGTGCTGTCGGATGGGTTGATTCTGCGGCACTTCCTCCCGTTGTCAACAATGAGCTGAAAAGTAAAGAAGCAGGAAATCTTTTCAAGATGGCTGCCGGTAAAGAGATGTGGGACATTATCCTTGTGGATGAAGTGAAAGCAGAACATCGTGCAACGTTTGAAGAGGCTAAAAATTATTTGACTAATATTATGCGTCAGCAAGCCGTTGAAAATGAGGCAAAGAAACTTTTGGGAGGCAGTGCAACAGCTCCCAAACCGACAGCCAAGCATAAATAAATCTTCAATATAGGTTGTGAGGGTTTCTCACCGCCTATTGCCTTTCTTCTAAACCTCTCAATTTTTTTCGAATAACAACAGAAACAAAAACAGCAACGATCAGCGTCAATAAGCCTACAATTAGAAAAATATTGGGGATACTCCACCCTTGTTTTAATAAAATCATCATCCCTACCGCTCCCCCGACCATAACCAGTGCATTGAGAATGTTATTCGCGGCGATAATACGCGAGCGGAACATCGGATCACTACGATTTTGCATCAAGGCATAAAGAGGTACACTGTACAATCCGCCGAATATTCCGATGAGGGTTAAATCGATAAGGATATGCCAAAACGACGGATTAGCATTAAGTACGCCAATCGCTTGAAAATGTTGTGCATTGAGGGCAAAATCGATACCGCTTAGAGCCATCCCTATCGCTCCGATAACAATAAGAGAGGGACGAATCGTATGGTAGGAGAGCCGTTCACATAAAATTGATCCGGCTCCGATCCCTACAGTAAAGAGGCTTAGCAGTACCGTTACCGTTGATTCATCCCCCATGAGTGTTGTTTTAACAAACGCCGGAAATTGAGAAAGAAGCAATGCTCCGTACAACCAAAACCATGATATCGCAAGGATGGAAAGAAAAACTAGTTTATTTTTGTATGCCAATTTCACGGTATTACGTGTCAACGCGATTAGATTGTACGAGAGTGGCATATCGGGAGAAAGCGAAGGGGCTGTGGGGATAGAACGGCTCGCCAAATACCCGACGAAGGCAATCCCCATTCCTGCGACTCCGGTGATGATCCCGCCGTTAGGATATGCCGATAAAATACCTCCGCAAATGGTTCCCAGTAAGATAGCGCCAAAAGTGCCTGATTCGACGAGAGCATTAGCGCTGACCAGCTCATTTTCATGCACATGCTGAGGGATAATCGAATATTTGATCGGACCGAACAAAGTCGAGTGAATTCCCAATCCGAATACAACGGCCAGCAATACCACAAACAGATGAAATGCAAATCCGACGGTCGCCACTGCCATCAACAAAAACTCTAACAATTTCACCCAACGGGAAAGCTGTGCTTTGTCGTATTTATCGGCCAACTCCCCCGCCAAGCCTGAAAAAAGAAAAAAGGGGAGGATAAACACCGCTCCGATAATCGGAGCCAACAATGCAGCAGAAATCGATGTCCACAATGCCGCTTGAAAGGTAAGAATGACCGCGAGGGTATTTTTAAACAAATTGTCGTTAAATGCCCCTAAAAATTGAACGGTGAACAGAGGGGCGAAACGCTCCGTTTTTAAGAGATAAAGTGGGCTACTCATACGATCTCACTCGCCATGACTTTTAAAGTCACATAGTCGGTTTTCCCCGTCCCCAACAAAGGAATGACATCCAAATAGACTATCTTTCTGGGTATTGCTATTTCAGGGTACCCTTGCGCTCTAGCACTTTGTTGCAAAGTATCGCGTACCAGTGTCCGGTCTGTAGTAAATAAAACGATCACCTCTCCTCGTGTCGGATCCGGTTGCGTAGACGTAGCATGCAGATGCAAAGGCGATGCACTAAGTGCGAGTTTTTCTACCGATTCAAGCGATACCATCTCCCCTGCGATTTTGGCAAACCGTTTCACTCGTCCCGCTATGCGGACAAATCCCGATTCATCGATCGAAACGATATCACCCGTGTCATACCACCCCTCTCCCGCATCCGAAATCGGTGCTTCGAGAAAGCCTGGGCGATCAGAGCGCAAGTAACCGCTCATTACATTGGGACCTTTGACGTGTAAAATCCCCCCGTTCTCGATCCCAGGAACGCTGATAAGTTTGTACTCTATCCCCGGCAAAATCTGCCCAACCGTTCCGCTTTTGTACCCCATAGGAGTATTCACGGCAATGACGGGAGCCGTTTCGGTCGCACCGTACCCTTCGAAAATTCGTATCCCGAATTTCTCAAACCAGGCATCTCGCACCGTATCGGAAAGCTTTTCGGCTCCGGCGATCACATAACGCAAGCGGTAAAAATCATACGGATGAGCTTGACGACCGTAATTGGACAAAAAGGTACTGGTTCCCAATAAAATTGTACACGATCGATCGTATGCGATTTCAGGAATAACCCGATAATGCAACGGCGATGGGTAAAGAAACAGCCTCATACCACTCAGTATTGGAAGAAGCGTCCCTGCGGTGAGACCGAACGAGTGGAAAATCGGCAGAGCATTAAGCATTTTATCCTCAGTCGAAAAATCGACAATGGAACGAATCTGATAAATATTGGCCAATACCGCTTCGTGGGATAAAACAACCCCTTTTGGTTTCCCCTCCGAACCGGAGGTAAAGAGGATAACGGCAGCCTCTTTCGGATCATGCTTCGTACTAACCGCTCGCGGAAAATGTAGAGCATACCCCATCAGCCACAGTTTGTCCCACAAAGTCATCTCTTGTTTCATCTCTTCCAAATAAATAATCTTCACATTGCGTAATGCTTCAAGTTTTGGGGCAAGTTTAGCTTGTTCGACAAAGGCCATGGAAGTTATGATCGTTTGTATCTCTGCCGCGTCACAGGTACTTTGTAATCCATCTACTCCGGCAGTAAAATTGAGCATAGCAGGGATTCTCCCCGTCGAACTCACTCCTAATATCAGAGCCAAGGTAGGAACGGCAGTCGGCATCAGCACGCCAATCGCTTCACCGGAGATACTATGACGCGAGACCAGCCGTCCCAATCCCAATGACATCATCAAAAGTTGACGATAGGTGTATTCAATCTGTTTGGTGTCCTCGATGATGGGGCGTGAGGCATCGTATGCAGAAACTGCATCCAAAAAAGCACCAAATAGATCGTTAGGACGGCGTGCTTCGAAGATACACCGTTGCATCAATGAACGCATCTCTTCGCCCGATCGAGTACGACGCTGATGTGATGTCCCCCCCTCTGGCAGTTCAATGCGGGTCGCAGGACAATAGGTCAAAGTGATTTTAGGAAACCACCGGTGCGGATGTTGTTGCGGCATTCGAGAAAGGGTACTAAATGTCGCCCCCTCAATAATCACGGGAATAACCGTTGCACCCGTTTTTACGGCGACAAATGCAGACCCCTCATAAATTTTCATTAAACTTCCCGTCGTCGTAATCCGCCCCTCTGGAAAAATTACAACCGGGCGACCACTCTCTACCAAACGGATAATCGCCTTGATCGCCATCGGATTGGCGGGATCTACCACAAGATAATCGGCGAGTGAGAGAAACAACCTTGCAATCGGGCGTTTCGCAATTTCCGTGTTAACGACAAACACGGGAGAGATCGGTAACATCAGCCCTAAGATCAACCCATCCAAAAACGATTGATGGTTAGCGATAATAACCGTGTGATTTCCCTCAGTAGCAAACTGACCCACTACCTTAATACGAAATAGAATCCGAACCAAAAATCGCAAAATTCCTTTAATCATTAGATTCTCCTCGTATATAATGTAACACATTCCCAAATGTGGTTTCCAAAAGCGGTTTGTTTATCCAAAACCACACCTCTTTCCCTTTTTTTTCACTCAGCAACACCTCGGCCTGGCGTAAAATCTTAAGATGGTGCGATACGGTAGTACGTGCCAGCGTTGACGCTTCCGAAATAGCTCCGGCAGTGAGTCGCTCGTCCGGTTCAAACAACAACAGCATCCTCTGACGGTGTTCATCACCAAGCGCCGTAAATATTGCTGACATTTTTTGCCACTCCGAGGGTAAAAGATCGGTGTAATTGCTTTTCATAACCATATTCCTAAAATCTTAGACATATTGAAATAATATCATCTACTTCTGAAAAAAACATTAAATTCATACAGCTTGTCTCTATTTGTATGACGAATACACCTCTTTTATTTAGGAATTCAGAAACAACGATTATAATGGCACTAATGAAAACGACAACACCCATTATTGAAAAATCTTCCATTGCCAATCTCCCCAGTAAATACGGACATTTTAAGATCCGCGTTTACAAAGAGGGGATTCAAGAGCATCTTGCCATCTTTACCGAAAACTTTGAGATCCAAGAGGCTCCGCTTGTCCGTATCCACTCTGAATGCCTCACCGGAGACACGATGGGAAGTATTAAATGCGATTGTAACAATCAGTTACACAAAGCATTAAACCTCATCGCGGAGCAAGGCGGTATGGTCATATACCACCGTCAAGAGGGGCGTAATATCGGGCTGCTTAACAAAGTTAATGCCTACGCCCTCCAAGATCAAGGTCGCAACACGATCGAAGCTAATGTGGAGTTGGGCTTTGCCCCGGATCAACGAACCTACGACGTAGTGCGTGAAATTTTCAACGATTTCGAACTTAAAAAGATTCGTCTTTTAACCAATAACCCCGCAAAAGTCTCGATTGTCGAAGAGCTAAATGTCGAAATTACGGAACGTATTCCGATCATTATCGATTCAAATCCTTATAATGAAGGGTACCTACGGGTAAAAAAAGAACAAATGGGGCATATTTTTTGAGCCGATTACACCAATTATTAAAAAGTGCCGGAGTAACCGTCAATGAACGTTTTTATGAGCGGGCTGAACAGTACAAAACTCTTCTTGCCAAATGGAATAAGATTCACAATCTGACAGGGGCTAAAACCGCCGCTCAAATCGATGAGTTTATTGCCGATGCTATTGCCCCTATCACTTTTTTGCCCCCCGTTAAAACGGCTATGGATATTGGGACAGGGGCCGGATTTCCGGGGATGATCTTGGCGATGGGGATGGACGATACCCATTTTACCCTTGTAGAGCCTCTTGCAAAACGGGCTAGTTTTTTGCAGTTTGTAAAAGCAGATTTAGGGCTTAATAATGTTGATGTCAAAGCCATGAAAGTTGAAGATCTATCCCCTGCACGATACGATCTTATCACCTCACGCGCTGTCACCGATACACAGATGCTCTTAAAACTCTCCAAACCTTTTTGTGATGATAAAACCCTTTTGCTCTTCTACAAAGGGGAAAAAGTGTATGATGAAGTCGATGAAACGCTAAAGTATCAAATTTTTCAAACAGCGAACCGTCACTATCTTCTAATCGAGTCTTAAAAATGTTATTAAAACTATTGCTTTTTGTCGGTCTCGCAAGTACCGTCTATTTCGTATTTTTCAAGAAAAAAAGTCTCTCATCACCTAGAAATGATCATACACAGGAAGAGGCAATGATCCCCTGTGCTCAATGCGGAACCTATGTTCAGCTCAAGGAGTCATTAATGAGAGATGGAAAATACTACTGCTCACACGAGTGCCTGGAGGCCTAAATGCTACTGTTCGGTCACCCTTATGTCGCTTCGGAGACGTTTTATCATATCGAATCGCTTGAAGCCATTCGACGCACTCCACCCAATTCCGTAGTCACCCTCTTCTTCACCCCTGAAAATCTTGATTTGATTGAGCATTTGCGTACACACGGTATACGATTTGCCCTTCATATCGATTCCGTTACCGATGCGGTTATAGGGGAGAATTTACGCGCTACCTATCTGATCGTAAGCCCTAAAGCGGGTGTCGAAATTCAGCGTGTCGCAGAACATTATCTTTTTGACGCAAAAGTATTAGGGTATGTTGAAGATATGAGCAGTCTTGAAAAATTGATTGATCTGCGGCTTGATGGAGCTATTTTTGCCGACGCGATTATTAAAATTACCTCTTAATCGCGCCATTCCCGTTTTAAATCTTTATCCAAACACGCCAAAATCTCATATCCGATCGTCCCTACCGCTTTGGCGTATTCATTGGCGTTATCAAAAATAAGCAGCTCATCTGCATCACTTGAAAATACCGCATTATCCATCGAGATACGTCCGCGCAGTGCAATCCCATGAGGAGTGATATAGCGGTTTGAAGCAAGACGATCCAGCCCGTTCGCATACCCCAAATCATACGTCGATACCACCTCATCCTCCCTCGCTTCATAAATGCCGTTATACCCGATCCGTTCCCCTTTTTTCAAAATGCGGGTAGTAATTTTATCTCCATAGAGAGAAAGAACAGGCTTAAGAGCCGGTTGCGGCAACGTCGTATCCATCTCCAAGCATCCATATAAAGCAATACCGACACGTACCATATCGTCACTGCAGTGCGAACGAAAAGTACCGGCAGAATTCGATGCGTGAAAGCGAAGATGCCACTTGTATTTTTTGGCAAGTTTCACGGATTCAATTTTAATTGCATCAAACGCTCTACGCTGCCAGTACCACTCGCTGCTTAGGGTATCGGCACTTCGAAAGTGGGTAAAAACACCCGTACAGATTAATCCCTGCGCAGCCATTTCTTCAAAGGCTTTACTAAGAGCCGAAGGGGAGATACCGTTGCGGTGCATCCCTGTATCCATTTTCAATTCAACATGGGTACCGCGAGGAAATAAAGCAATCGATTCGAGGGAGTTGATGGCATAACTAAACTTTTCATTTGGGCGATCGGGGGTGTCGGCTAAAATCAAAATACGTTCAAAAAATTCGACAATCTCTGCCGCTTCACGCTCCAATCGCACAACGGCATTTCGTACACCGTATTCTGACGCCGCTTGGGCAATCATGAGAGCACCGTGGCCGTACGCATTGTCTTTTAAAACAACGGCAATTTTATCTTTTCCACCGACTTGATGTGTAATAATGTCAAGATTATAAATCAGTGCCTCACGGCTAAGTTTAATAGTTCCCATATTGATATTATATTCCAAGGTAAATTAATGCGCTATTTCCCCGCTGAATTTGAACCCCAAAGTTTTGTCCAACTCATATTTCCCCACCCGCAAAGCGACTGGGCACCCTATCTCGAAGAAGCGCGTCAATGCTTCGTCAATATTGCCACAGCTATCGCCCGCTATCAGCCCTGCCTAATCGTATGTGATGACGTCGAACTTGTCAAAAGTTATTTCAAAAAACAAGAAAATCTGATTTTTATTGCCTATCAGAGTGATGATACCTGGGCACGTGACTGCAGTGCATTAAGTGTTATAGACGAGGAGGAAGATGAAGCGCTGCTGCTCGATTTCACCTTTACCGGATGGGGTGGAAAATTCGATGCATCCCGCGATAACGCGATGAGCCGTGCTATCAGCAATGTATATGGCGCACCGATGAAAAAAATTGACCTTATTTTAGAGGGCGGCGGCGTTGAGACAAACGGGGCGGGAAGTTTACTTACTACGGCAGAATGCCTTCTAAATCCGAACCGTAATCCCCACTTAACAAAAGCACAAACGGAAGCTATCCTTAAAAAAGAATTTGGCGTCGAGCAAATTTTATGGCTTAATCACGGCTATTTAGCCGGAGATGACACCGACAGCCACATCGATACTCTCGCCCGATTTATTGATACCGATACGATTATGTACGTTAAATGTGACGACAAAGAGGATGAACATTACGATGCTTTGAAAAAGATGGAGAGCGAATTGCAAACTCTACGAGACAGAGAGGGGGAACCGTTTAATTTAATCGCATTACCGATGTGCAATCCGACATTTTACGACGGGGAGCGGTTGCCCGCAACCTATGCCAACTTCTTGATTATTAACGACGCCGTACTCTTGCCTGTCTACAACGATCCGCATGATTCGAAGGCCATAGCTATCTGCGAGAAAGCATTTCGAGGTCGCGATATTATCCCTATCGACTGCTCCGTCTTAATCCGTCAACACGGCTCACTCCACTGTGTCACAATGCAGTTTCCCGAAGAAGTATCTTTAAGAGTAGAATGAACTCTGCCCGGCAGGGGAAGCTTCAGAGCCACAGCGGTGAGTGTAACCGAAGGGATTTTACCCCTTCGGTGTTCCAAATAAAAGCGAAAACCCGGAATATAAAAAGTAGCCCGAAGCCGCCAAAAGTAATAGGGTTAACCCTATTTGCTTAATATTCATTAGTTATATTTCTCCTCTTCTTCACAAAAATATTTAGCTTTATGCAAGTAGTATTTCATACGCAACTTTTGCATCGCTACTTTCAAAATCAAATTCTTCCAAAAGAACCTCGATTTCTTCAAATCCTTTTGTCTCTTTTAGGTTAAAAAGGGTTCTCGCACACTTTATTGCTGCACAAATTTTGGGTTCGAGCCCATCTTCAGGATTTAGTGAATAGCCTAAAGAATCGACAAAAAGTTTATCAAAGTTCCACAATTCAAACAATTTTGCAGCCAGTTCATCACCCGATGCACCGATAATATTTTTTTCTTCAAAGGAAAGTTTGTCCGGTTCATTTTCACTAAAGCGGTAAGGATTCTTGTTAAACATCAGCGAATAGGATACAACCAAACGTCCTATTTCGAGAATAAAAGTAAGCCCTCCGAGTGACTGAAGAATAGTTCGGTATTTTTTTCTTAGCCAAAGGTCTAAAAAACGCTGTTGTTTCTCCATAACCGCAAACCATTGATCAACACTAATACCATAAGGGGTAACATCTGCCGAAGGATTTGCCTTTAGCACAGCTGTGAGAGCCATTCCTCGAATGGCCGAAATCCCAAAAAGGGCGATTGCCTGAGATATTGACGTAATGGGGTTGCTAAATCCATGATGCGGAACGTTCGAATAGCGAAGAATATCGGTATATAAAAGTGGATCGGATTCAATCACTCGGATAAACGCTTTTAAATCAACAGCTTCGAAACGGCAAAGCTCATTGATTTTATTAATTGATTCCGGTAGAGGAGGGAACGATTCGATTGAATGCAGTAACGTACTATTCATCTATTGCCTTGTTAAATATGTTTATAGATTCTCTTCGACAGCCTAATCATAACCAAAAAAGTCCATGAAAATTAGATAGGAGATAGGTTTAAAGGTTTAGAACAATGTTAATAATCTTTACTATTATTCTTATTTAAGTAGTAAATATAATAGAAAGTACAACAATTATTATAAAGCATCGAAAATTATATTAAAATGCCGAAAACATCCTTATAAAAAATACATTATTCAAAGCAGATCCTAATAAATATGTACCATTTTACCTACTGTAGCATAGCAAAAAAAGAGTCGAGTGTCGGTTTTATTTTAAAAAGAACAATTTATGAATAAAAAAACTGATTCCGAATTGCTTGATATATTAAAAAAAACAAACGTTGACGCAAATCAGCGCGAGTTTGAAATTATGGCAATGGCTATGAAGCACGCTTCAGATAGTATGATCGTTACCGACCGTAACAACAATATTATTAAAGTAAATAATGCCTTTATTAAAACCTTCGGCTATAAAGAACACGAGGTGATCGGAAAAAATCCCAATCTTCTCTCCTCTTTGAAGCATGAAGTTTCTTTTTACCAATTCTTGTGGCATTCATTATTGAAAGAAAAACAATGGAGCGGTGAATTATGGAACCGACGTAAGAATGGTGAACTCTTTCCGGCGTGGGTTAGCATTAATGCAATCACCGACGAAAATAAAAAAATACAAAATTACCTTGCCGTTTTTACCGACTTAAGTGCCCTGCGAAAAAGTCAAAAAAAATCATTTAAATTGGCTTACTTTGATCAGCTTACCGGATTGCCAAATCGTCAGAAAATTGTTTCGGATATGGAAAAAAGGAATCCTACGGCATGTGTGATTTTCAATATAGATGATTTTAAAGAGATTAATGATTTTTTCGGGATTGAACTGGGAGATGACATCTTAAACCAAATCGGACAATGGTTTTGCAGTATGAATTTTTCGCCCTATCGAATCGGCGGAGATGAATTCGCAATCTTACTGCATGAAGATATCGTATGGAATGATCTGCACAGCCGAATTTCCGCATTAATGTCATTATTGGAAGAAAATGTTTTCTTCGTTGATGAAGAGGCTGTCAACATTCGAATGACTGTCGGTGCAGCCATTGGAGATCATAAATTATTAACACGTGCCGATATTGCATTAAACAGAGCTAAAAAAGATAAAAAATCGATTGCGCTTTATGCCGAACATGAAAATATAGAAGAGACGTATCGTGCGAATATGAGGATGAGTGCTGCTATCCGAAATGCATTGGCTAATAGACGAATCCTATGTCATTACCAGCCTATCGTAAATCTGACAAGCGGAAAGATAGACAAATATGAGACGCTGGTGCGTATGATTGAGAGTGATGGAAACTTCCTCTCACCCGCAAGCTTTTTAACCATTGCAAAAAAAGCCAAACTTTATCCTCATATTACAACCGAAGTCATCAATCAAGCATGTGCCCTATTTTCAACACGCGATGAAGAATTTTCAATCAATCTGTCCGACAGTGACTTGCGTGATACCCATATCGTCAAAGAGATCATCAATACCATTACGAAAACAGGAACCGCTTCTCGCATTGTATTTGAAATCCTCGAATCCGAAGGAATAGAAAATTATGAAGAAGTGATCCATTTCATTACTCAAGTAAAAGCCTTAGGAGCCAAAATTGCGATCGATGATTTTGGAACCGGGTATTCAAATTTTGAAAACATTCTAAAACTGAATGTTGATTACATTAAAATCGACGGTTCGCTCATTCAAGGGATTACAAACAACACTAGACATCATATTGTTGTTGAAACCATCGTTAGCTTTGCCCATAAAATCGGTGCTAAAACAATAGCCGAATTTGTAAGCGATGAAGCAATCTATACAGCTGTAAAAAAACTTGGGGTCGACTTTTCCCAAGGCTACTATACCGGAAAACCCACAGAACTCCTCTAGCCAATACAGCATTAAAAGTTTAGACTTAACACTATTGTAACACTTCTTCCGTACAATTCTTCATATTTACTTAAGGATTTAAAGTATGAAGAATGCTGCTCTTCTCTCTTTGGCGGCCATTGCTGCTCTCGCTTCTGAACCGATCACGATTCAAAAAATAACCGTCGAAGCTTCCGCACCCAAAGCCGACAGCAAAAGTGTCGATGCCGATGAGATGGTCAAATTTTCTCGCCAATCCGATTTGGGAGAAATGCTCTCCCAAACGCTTCCGGAAATCACCCATGTTCGCAGCAGTGCCGTAGGTAACGATATCGTTTTACGCGGTCTAAAAAAAGACAATATCAACATCACCATCGATGACGCCAAAGTATGCGGTGCATGTCCTAACCGTATGGATCCTCCCGCAATGCACGTATCTTCCAGTCAAATTAAAAATGTAGAAGTTCAAGAAGGACCGTTTGATGTCACCCAGTTCGGAAGCCTCGGCGGTAAGATCAACGTCGTCACTAAAGATCCTGAAAAAGGGCTAGGCGGTGAAGTATCCGTTACTCTCGGAAGCTATGACTACCGTAAAATAGGCGGAACGGTACATGCCGGAAATGACACCGTTCAAGCCCTTGTCGGATACAGCCGCGAAACAAGCGGTCAATACAAAGACGGCAATGGAAAAACAATGGCGGAACAGGCGGATAGCGCTGCGACACCGGTACAACGCTATTCTACCGCCCATAGAAATGACAATGCATATGAGCGCCAAAACTTTTGGTCCAAAATTGTCGCCAATATCGGCGATAACCAAAAATTGACCCTCAGCTATTTCGGTGACCGTGCCGACAACGTTCTCTATCCGCGCTATTCTATGGACGCACTTAAAGACAATACCGATATCTTCAACGCCAAATACCAACTCTTCAATCTTGCTTCCTTCTCGGATGAACTCAAAATAGAAGCCTATCACTCTAAAGTTACCCACGAAATGGGTACCGATTTTAGAACCGGAGCTACAACTGCAGCAGCAACGATGGTCTCTCCGATAGAGGCAACAATCAAAGGGGTCCGTGTCGAAAATAAAGCCCACATCAGCGATGCAAAAGTAACCGTAGGATTAGATACCTCCAACCGCAATTGGAACGGAACTAAAGGGTCACGCCTCAACCCGTACGCAACAATCCAAATCCCTGACGCAAATACTGCCAATCTAGGGGTTTACGCAAAAGGGGCACAAGATATCGGAGGAGTCGAAGTAAGCGGCGGAATGCGCTATGATAATACCCGTATAAACGCCGATCAAGCGCTAATGCCGACCGTGCTGGATCGAAAGTTTAATGATCTCAGTGCCAATATGATGGCACGCTATCACTACACTCATAGTGGAAGCGTATTCATCGGTTTAGGTCAATCGGTACGTGTCCCCGATGCAAAAGAGCTTTACTTCAACGGCAGCGGAAATACCAATCTCAATGAAACAATTAACCACGAACTCGATATAGGTATCGAACAAACCCTAGGTAATTTTCACCTCAAAGGGACTGCATTTTACAGCGATTTAAAAGATTATATATATGCTTATAAAAAAACAGCTGCCATCACCTCTTTTGCTAATATCGATGCCTACATCGTCGGAGGAGACATTACCGCCGATTATCTTTTAAACAATGCATGGTCACTTCAATCAGGAATTGCCTGCCAAAAAGGGGTAAAAAAAGATCCTTCCCAGCTTTCCAGCATCACGGGAGTCACCGCGACCCAAACCGATAAAGATTTAGCCGATATTCCACCGTTCAAAGGACGTATTGCCTTAGTATTTGATGACATGAAACATTACGCTGCCGCCGAATGGATTGCAGCTAAATCTCAAAAATACGATCAAGATAACGGCGAGCAGGCAATCCAAGGATACGGTATCCTCAATTTAAAATACGGAACAGAACTCGGAAAAGGGTTTTCGCTTAGTACCGGAATCAACAATTTCTTCAATCGTACCTATGCGGTAAGCAATAGTTATATCGGGCTAACTACTATCATGGGAAGTACTCAACCGCTTATAATGAATGATCCGGGACGTAATGTTTACGCAACGATAAGTTATAAATTCTAATTGAATAGCGGTTTCGTCATTTCCCGCAAACGCGGGAAGCTATACTCGATTCTCCAAAAACCACCCAAAACCGAACATTAGACCCGGTGTTTTGGCTTTGGTCTCATCCAATACAAAACTTTTTGCATCTGCAACGCTAATTTCAATCACTTCAATTTGCTCAGCCTCGATACCGCCCCCTTCACTGACACGCATTGATTCATTAACGGATGCGGAGTAGAGCGTTTGGACTGAGCCGGCAAACCCTACGGCCGTATAAAATGACGTTACCCGTTCAATTGACTCTACAGGTACCTGAAAACCGCACTCCTCCACTATCTCCTCTTGGGCAATTTCAAGCAATGATTTCTCTTTATCCACAATCCCTGCACACAGTTCATAGGTAAAACCGTCATTATTTTTGAGATAGACAGGGGGACGAAACTGTCGCACGACGATCAACGCTTCACGTTCCTCATGATACAAAATAATCGCCACGCTGTCGTGGACATCCACCATATCCCAAATTTTTGATTTTCCCTCTTGCGTATAGGTCATCCGTTTAGGTTGGATAAAAGCAGAAGTGTCACATGGAGAAATTTCAACATCTCGGATCACAAGAACCCCTTATCAGAACGGTTTAGGTTTAAATGTCTCACTGTCAACGTAGTAAATATCCTGAAAATCGACATATTTACGTGCTATCGGTTTTGAAGAGAGCTTTTGTCTAAAAATACGGTCCAGCTTATCGCGTATCGCAAGAAATACTCTACGTTCCTTCCCGCTAAACCCTTCGGTTTTTTTCTTCATAACACTCAGAGGATCGATCGGTGTAGAACCGATATACATTCCGAAATGCAAGTGCGGACCCGAAGAGAGACCCGTAGACCCCACATAACCGATGACGTCCCCTTGCTTTACGGATGAACCCGTATGTATCCCGCTTTTAAACGCTTTTTGATGGGCATACAAGCTTATGTAACCGTTGGAATGGCGTATCTTGATCGTATTACCATACCCGCGCGAAAATCCCTCAAAACAAATTTTCCCCTCACCGGTTGCCAAAATAGGTGTTCCAGGACGGGCTCCAAAATCGACCCCTACATGGGCCCGATAGCGATGCAATACAGGGTGCCAACGACTTTTGGTAAATCCGGAGGTGATACGGGGAGAACGGATCGGTGCTTTAAAAAGAAACTTTTCATATTGTCCCCCTTTTGCGTCGTAAAAACGGCCGTCGCTATGTCGGTACATCGCAAAATGTTTTCCCCCCATGTCTATCATCGCTCCGTGAATTTCCGGCATAGAAAACGGCTTTCCGAGACGATATTTTTGATCATACACTAACACCAAAGGATCACCGACTTTGAGATCACTTTTAAAATTTACTTTTCCTTTGAACATTTTTGCAAAAGTAGATGCGAGATTTTTCGATCCGGTCGCTTTCAGGATATCGTCATACGGAACACTCTGGATGGGAAGATAGAGCACTTCGCTGTGTGTTTCACTGACAATCGGAACAACTTTCATCCCATATTTTCTTTTGGGTGTAAGATAAATTTGCAGCTGCAACTCATCATTCACAGGGATCAAAATTTGCTTAATAATATGTTTATCATCCAGTAACATTTGACAATTGGCACTGTAGGGAATATCTTCTGTAAGTTTTTGGTCTTCTTTATCAAGATTGTAATAAATAGCAAGAGGGAGTTTTTTACGTTCCAAAAAAGTTAGAAAACTTTCACCGTTATTCCACTTAAACGGTTTTATCGAAGCACTGAAAAGGAGCATAGGAAGTAAAAGTAAACATAAAAATCGACCCATTCCTATCCTTGAAAACTGTTTTGAACCTCAAAAGAGTCTTAAATAATATCGAAAAATCCGTTTACAAATGGATGTTTAGCTATAATCCGAACTACTTACTTTTAAAAAAGGTTACTATGATGCGCATTTGGCTTTATTCTCTTATCTCTTTCAGTGCGCTGTGCGCTTCACCTATCTCAACCCCCTTGCTTACGGTAGAAGGGGAACGCGCCGCGATTGAAGCCCCCGAATTGCGTGTCGGCATGAGCGGTTTTATCGTCCGTAAATTTGATGCGACACACAGTACCGTTATTGCCAATGCGCGCGTAGAACAAACCAATCCCTCCAACAACCGTGCCATTTTACAGATCAGCAAATACGACGGTCTTCACCAAAATGCCCTTCCAAGTGGCACATGGAGTCCTAAACCTTCCGATGAAGCCATTTTAGCCTACGATTATGGACGGGCTCTAGTCATCTCTCCGAATGAAGATACCTATGATGCTATCACCAAAAGTATCCCCAATATCGAATGGATCCATCCGGATAACTATGCAACCTTTCTCTCATATGAAGGGCACCCTACCCCTTTAGTTCAAGATTTTCACGATTACTGTACCGCCAATTCGATCGGTCTGCTCTACATCCAAAGCGCACAAACCCTTTTCACCCTTGACTGTAAAAGTTTTACGCTTCTAGAAAGTACACCATCCGTGCAAAAAAATGCTTCAGCTCAAACACCGTTTTTTACCCATGTTCCAAAAATTAGAGCCGCATGGTGGGGAGCGGGAAGTTCACGACTTGGAAGCTATGAACCTTACTATCTGGAACAAATGGCTTTAAAGAATTCAAAAAATCAAAAGCTATATGATCTTTACAAAGCAAAATTTAGTGATAAAAGTGCACTATTGCGCCACTTTCAAATTAAGGAGTAAGCGATGTTGTCCGCTTCCGCCATCGAATTTTTCACCACATTATTGGGTAAAGAGAATGTTTACAGTGACAAAGCGCACCTGATCGCCTACTCATATGATGCGACACGGGAACACTTTGAACCCGACATGGTCCTTTTTCCTCGCCACGAAAACGATGTCAGTGAGATTCTCAAATACTGTAATGAACATAAAATCGTCATCGTCCCTCGCGGAGCAGGAAGCGGTTTTACCGGAGGAGCTCTTCCCGCATCCGGCGGTATCGTTTTAGCATTTGAAAAACATATGAATAAAATTCTTGAAATCGATATGCAAAATATGGTCGCAATCGTCCAACCGGGTGTGGTCAATATGGAACTGCAACGTGCGGTTGAAGAGGTCGGCCTTTTCTACCCTCCCGATCCGGCTAGTCAAGAATACTCTACTATCGGCGGGAATGTCAGCGAAAACGCCGGCGGGATGCGTGCCGCCAAATACGGTATTACCAAAGACTACGTTATGGCAATGCGTGCGGTACTCCCTAACGGCGATATCATCAAAGCGGGCAAACGGACCATCAAAGATGTAGCCGGATACAATATTACGGGGATTTTGATTGCCTCTGAGGGAACTCTCGCCGTCACCACTGAAGTAACGCTAAAACTCCTCTCAAAACCGAAAATGACCAAAACGGCGATGGGAATTTTCCCGACGGTTCATACAGCGATGGAAGCGGTCTATAAAACTATGGCAAGCGGTGTTACACCCGTAGCGATGGAATTTTTAGATAACCTCACCATCCGATCCGTAGAACAGGTCTACCAAAAAGGGCTTCCGGTAGAAGCCGGTGCTATTTTGGTCACCGATGTCGATGGCAACCTTGAAGAAGATCTTGATTTTCAGCTCTCATTGATCAAGAAAGTTTTTCAAGAAAATGGGTGCAGCGAGTTTAAAATCGCCCAAAACAAACAAGAAGCCTCCGACCTATGGTTCGCCCGACGCAACGCGAGCCAATCGCTCTCCGTATACGGCTCCAAAAAAATCAATGAAGATGTCACCGTCCCCCGTTCGGCTCTACCGGAGCTCTTAGAGAGATTTGACGCTATCGCCAAAAAGTACGCTATCAATATCCCCTGCTTCGGCCATACGGGTGACGGTAATGTTCACACCAACGTTATGGTAGACGGTAAAGACCCCGAGCAGGTCAAGATAGGCTATGAAGCGATCCGTGAAGTGTTCCAAGCCACCATCGATTTAGGTGGAACCCTTAGCGGAGAACACGGTATCGGTTTGGCCAAGGCTCCCTACATGTCTATGGCATTTACCCCTGAAGAGATGGCACTATTTCAATCAATCAAAAATGCCTTTGACCCTAACAATATCCTTAATCCGGCAAAAATGGGGCTTAAATAACCGATGAATGTAAAAGCGACGCTCAGACATATTCGACTTTTTTTCCTGATGCTCTTTGATCGGGAAATCACCGTCTATGCCTCTAGTCTCAGCTTTTACACCATTTTTACGGTTGTACCGTTACTGATTATCTCTCTCAGTTTGATCGCTAATGTCCCTGTTTTCAACGATCAATATGCCAAAATTCAGATTTTTATTTTTGAGAATATGATGCCGGTTCAAACCGCCGCAGTTGCAGGATATTTGGAATCCTTTTTCCAAAACTCCGTACAGCTGGGGGTAATCGGTTTTACTACCATGATTGTCTCATCGTTACTTTTCTTCCAAAACTTTGAGCATATCGTCAGTAAAATTTTTAAAACTCCAAAAAGAACCCTTTGGGATGCCATTACAACCTACTGGACCCTTATTACCCTTACCCCTATCGTTCTCATCGCCTCTATGAGCTTAAAAGCCTACTTGGTTTCCCATGTAAGCGGCTTGGCACTCCATGCCCTCTCCATCTTCCCTTTTATATTGCTGTGGGGAATTTTTTTCGTAATCTACCATATCGCCGTCAATGCCGACGTCTCCCCAAAAGCAGCCGCCATCAGCTCCTTTATTGTTGCGATTGTATGGGGCGTCGCCAAAAACAGTTTTGTCCAATACGTCTTTTATAACAAAACGTATGCTACGATGTACGGGTCGTTTTCCGCTCTCATCTTTTTCTTTTTATGGATTTATGTTTCATGGATCATCGTCATCTACGGAATGAAACTATGCTATCTGATAAACCGCGCTGACCAGCGTACCCAAACCCAAAAGCCCTAAACTCCCCATCGCCCATTTCCATCGCATAGCCGCAATAGCTAAAAAAACACTTCCGATTCCAACTGCCATAGGAATCGTTACCATTTCCACCTTGGCCGAGGCAAACATTTTGAGCAATAATGGATCATAAATTCCTCCCCATGGAGTTAAATGGAGAGCAAGAATACTCGGATAATAAAGATTAAAGAGTAGCGAAAGGGGGATCGAGCCGATATGCCATACACTGAACGTCCCAAAAATTGCCAATGATATCGGTAGCATCACGAGATAGCACCATACATTCAACGCTAAAAAAATCTGCCAAGGCTTCCAATGTTCATAATGACGAACAAAGATAAAAATCGACAGGACACCGAACGTCGAAAACCAAAAACCCATTGAAAAAAAGAGTCGCGGAAAAAATGCAACTAAAAGGGTAATAGCAATAAGGAGTGTTTGAACCGAAACGATTTTTATCCCCCGATCATAGAGCCAATACCCCACTGCGATCATCCCAAACGAACGTACCATCGCCGGATTGAACTCCAATGCCCACAAATAAAAAAACAATAATGACGTGACAACAACAACCAAATCCCGATTGCCGTGGCGATAAGGGAAATAACGATTTTGAAGCCACCTATACGGCGTGCGAAGAAAGAAGTACGCGATCAAACTCAAAATCCCGAAATGGTATCCGCTGATGGAGAGGATAGCACTTAATCCCATCGCCCCTACCAATGTCTGGAATTCTCCGGACATCGGAGTTGCCACAAATAAAGCGCCGTAAAGCTCTTTCATCGTTTGATCCTGATGCGTAGCAGCAACCAGCCGATATCCACGCTCTTTCAGGCTAAGCGTCGGGTACACCTCCACAATCACCCCACGAGTGCGGAATCCTTTCAGATAATCCCAAAAGCTCACTTTGCCAACCTGCAACTCGACCAATACGTCCCGCCCACGTAGATCACGCAGATAGGGACTCATCACACATCGAACACTAGACCCGTTTTCAAGCCGAAGTTTCATCGAGCTTTTAGGAGTATCCGAAATCAGCCGTACCTCTTGATCGATCACACTTGCCCGCACCAGCGGATCATCAAAGTGTTTAAATTTGGTAAATTGATAGTATTCATACGAAAGAGATAAGGAGAGGATAAACAGGAGAAATACCAAAAAGAGTGAGCCGCTTTTAACATCAAAAAGCTCAACTCTCTCTAATTTTGACATCTATATTATCGGCATTGAAACCGTTTCGGTATCCATATTCATCGTTGCCGATTTCATATCGATATTTTCATACACAATCTGCGCCGCCCCAAACGTCGGTTTATCGATGAAGCGGGTAAATTTCTTTTGGAACATCAGCTTCACATGCCCTGTCGGACCGTTACGCTGTTTGCCGATAATAATCTCGGCTTCTTCTTCCTCTTTTTCGACGTATTTGGAGATAAACTCTTTACCCGAAGAGATCGCCTCTTTTTCCCGCTCTTTTTCCTCTTTGTAGAGATACACATCGTTTCGGTAAACAAAAAGGATAATATCGGCATCTTGCTCGATCGATCCCGATTCGCGGATATCGCTAAGCATCGGACGTTTATCGGCGCGCGATTCGAGTGAACGGTTCAGCTGTGAAAGGGCGATGATCGGTATCCCCAGCTCACGGGCAAGCATTTTCAATCCGCGTGAAATCTCACTCACCTCTAAGTGACGATCTTTTCCCCCCGTACCGTTCATAATTTGCAAGTAGTCGATGACGGCAACTTCAATCTCGGGATGGCGGCTTTTGAGCTTTCGGAGTTTGGAGCGGAGCTGATTAATATTGATCGAACCGTGATCATCCACAAAAAGCTTCGTATGGCGCATCTTATCGACCGCATCATTGAGACGCTTATACTCCTCGGGGGTCATATCCCCGACACGAAGACGTTGAAGCTGTATAGAGGTTTGAACACTCAGAAGACGCAGCATCAACTGCTCAGCAGGCATCTCAAGAGAGAAAAAGGCGACCCCTTTCCCTTTTTCAATCAGATTTTGAACCATATTGAGGGCAAACGAGGTTTTCCCCATCGCCGGACGGGCGGCAATAATAACCAAGTCCCCTTTGCCGTATCCGGTTGTCATTTTATTAAGCTCGGCATACCCCGTATCAACCCCGACGAGTATCGCATCACCCCGTGCACGCATCTCTTCGATGTAGCGCATCGTCTCGTCAGTCACGGTGTCCGCATCTTTAAAATCGGTCGCTTGGGAGCTTTGGGTAATCTCGTAGAGCTTTTTCTCGACCAAATCGACCACATCCGCCCCCGAAAGCTCTTCTTCGAGCGTTACCCGCTTAATTTCAGTCGTAAGGGTCAGCAAATGGCGTTTAATCGCTTTGTCCTTAATCTCTTGGACATAAGCAGTCGTATTGGAAATCGGATTAGCGGTGAGGATCTCCACCATCACGCGCTCGTCAAATTTTTGTTTCCCCGTAAGCTCTTTTTTCAAAAACTCTTCATCGATCGGGAGATCGCGATGCGAAAGTGCCATCATCGAACGATAAATTTCCTGATGGGCTGAGAGATAAAAATCTTCCGGGATCAATACCGCTTCAAACTCATCAAACTGCGAAGGATCAAAAATGATAGAGCTCAGAACAGAGCGTTCAAAGGCTAAGTTGTATAACGATTCTTCCATTTAATCCTCTTCTCTCGCCATTTTTTCGACCTCTTCGACAAACCGATCCACCAATAGATCTTCACTCAACCGCGCAACCACTTCACCCTTCACCATCACCAGCCCCGATCCCTTGCCGTAGGCGATAGCGACATCGGCATGTTTCGCTTCCCCGATAGCATTTACCACACACCCCATGACCGAAAGGTCAAGCGGCTTTTTGATGTGTTTTGTCCGCTCTTCGATTACCGCTACCGCACTCACCAAATCAGCTTCAATCCGCCCACATGTGGGGCACGAGATGATATTGGGTCCCTCTTTGGCCACCCCGCTGTCTTTGAGGATGGCACGACCGACTTTGATCTCCTCTTCGAGCTCTCCGGTGATGGAGACACGCATCGTATCCCCGATCCCCTCTAGCAAGAGCGTCCCCAGACCTATCGCACTTTTGATCGTCGCATGAAAAATCGTCCCCGCTTCGGTCACCCCAAGGTGGAACGGATAGTTATTCTTCGGTCGCAACATCCGATACGCTTCAACGGTACGCTGTACATCACTCGCTTTAAGCGATACCTTGATATCGCTAAAACCTAAATCTTCGAGAAATTTGATGTTATACTCGGCAGAGGCCACCATCCCCTCCGCACTTTGCCCGTAGCGCTGCTCAAACTCTTTTTCCAGACTTCCCGCATTGACTCCGATCCGGATCGGAATTGAGCGTTCCTGACACGCTTTAACGATTTCCCGGATACGTGATTTCTCGCCAATGTTTCCGGGATTAAACCGGATACAATCGACCACTTCTGCGGCAATCAATGCCAATTTATAATTAAAATGGATATCCGCTACGAGGGGGAGCGAAATCTGCTCTTTAATCGATTTCAATGCACGCGCATCCTCCTCATCGGGAACGGCAACACGGACAATATCACATCCGGCAAAATGGAGTCGATTGATCTGCTCCACCGTTGCATTAACATCCGCCGTGCGTGAATAGGTCATCGACTGTACCGAGATGGGGGCATCTCCGCCGATAGCGACATTTCCGACGAAAATTTGTTTAGTTGGGTAGCGTTTTATCATAGGGTAGATTGTAACCATTATGATGTTAATTTTTACTGACTTCTGCCTCGAACGAGGCAAGCTTCAGTGCCATAGCGGCCAGCGTAGCCAGAGGGATTTTATCCCTTTGGCGTTCTATATTAGGTAAACTCTATCGGATCCATATCAATCTCGCACAGCGGCGACTTGACGCTCTTTATCGCTCGAATCAAATCGGTACTTTTGTCGCTCCGTAACAAAATTTGAAATCGGTATTTGTCGGCAATCCGCTCTATCGGCGATGCGCCGAATCCGACAATATCAATCTCTCGAAATCCACGTAAAATTGCCACCGCCTCTTCCATTGCACCTTTTGCTTTGATTCCATTTTTATGGGCATATAGGAGCCGTGCCAGCTTTTTCGTAGGGGGATAGCGTCCTTCCCTCAGTTTCTGTTCATCCTTTAAAAATTCTTCATAATCTTCTAGGTAACTTCGGAAAAACGACTCGTTAAAACTTTGGACGATAACGGTGGAACTGTGTTTTCGACCGCTTCGACCGGCTATTTGTATGAGTAACGAAAGTGCTTTTTCACGTGCACGGTAATCAGCTTGCCCCAGCAAATTATCGATCCCCATCACCACCGCGAGGGCAATATCGTGATAATCATGCCCTTTGGATAGCATCTGCGTCCCAACTAACAGATCGATCTCCCGTCTGTTAAAGGCTTTTAGTACCTTGGTCAGTTTATTTTGTGTCGTAATAACATCACGGTCGAACTGGGCAATGGTAAGATCAGGATTTTCCTGCTTGAAATGTTCTACCGCTTCCGCCGTACCCAGCCGTGAGGAGGTAAGCTGAGGACTGTGGCACTTCGGACACACTTTCGGAAGCACCTCGGTGTAGGCACAATAGTGACATTTCAACGCACGGGCATTGCGATGCAAACTCATCCCTACACTGCAAAACGGGCACTCTACCGTACTGCCGCACCCCTCACACACCAGATATTTAAAATTAGCTCGCGTCGGAATAAAAACGATCCCCTGATGCCCTGCTATGTAATTAGATTGTATTTCTGCATCGATGGTAAAACTCAGCGATTCTACAGAGGGTTCAAAAACAAATGTCCGCTTCGTCTCATAATACCCGCCACGTAGACGGGTAAACGGATATTTGCTGTAACTGCTAAGACTCGGCGTTGCGCTCCCCAAGACCACAGGGATTTTCATCAAATTCCCTAAAAAAACCGCCATATCCCGTGCATTGTACCGAGGTCGGGAGGAAGATTTATAACTCTCATCGTGCTCCTCATCCACCACAATCAACCCTAAATCCGCTATCGGTAAAAAGAGGGCTGAACGAGGTCCCGCTACAATACGGGCACGTCCATCAATAATTTTTTCCAGCGTCACTTTTTTTTGCTTCGGTGTCATCTTAGAGTGCCACAATACAAAGACTTCGCCAAAATGCTTTTTAAATCGATCTTCCATCTGCGGTGTCAACGAGATTTCGGGAAGCAATAGCAATGCCCTCTTCCCTTCACTTAGAATCTCATCCATCCGCCGCATATAGATTTCACTCTTCCCTGCTCCGGTATCACCGAAGAGGAGCGATACGGGTTGGGAACGGATAAAATCAAGGGCTTCACTTTGCAAAGGAGAAAGGGTAATGGTGATTGGGGTATAAGAGCACGTAACCGTAGGTGGGCCTCCTGCTTGAAGGCATTGTGCCCCTTGCGGGTAAAACTCAGCGTTAGCGTAGGCAAACGGGACTTGTTCCGTTGCCGTATCATAATGCATAAAAGGGACAAATAAATTCAGCGCTTCACCCAACGAACACCCATAATACTCCGCCATGAACTGCGCCATTTTGACTTGAGTATCGGAATAAATAAAATCAGAAATTTCGAGGATACTATGCGTTTTGAAGTCGGGCTTTTCGGTGAGTTCAATCACTACACCTGACATTTGACGGTTTGAAAGCGTTAAAGAGACTTGAGTGCCTACCGAAAGCTCTGCATCGTAATGATACGTAAGCGTCTCAAGAGGGGAGCCTAATAGGGCTATTTGATAAAAAAACACCTGTAATGTTAATCAATCAAGCTTTTACAATAAGTACCCGCATTACCAGCAATTGTTCGATCGCACGTAAATGTACCGGTCGCCTGAGTATAGGTAAATGTAACAGGCTGTCCAATAACCTGATACGTATAAGTGTCAGCAGCAGTTTTCATCCAGTGCCCATTGCTATTTGCAGTTTGAATACCATACATCAAAATGGTACTGGTAGCCGTACCATTATTATCAAATAAAGTGACATTGGCACCCATCCCTACTCCGGCATCCAAATGGTTAATGTAGCTACTATCCCCTTGTAACAACCGTGTTTGACGTTCACTGACAATCGCCGCGCGAATAGCCGCCACATCACTTCGCCCTTTGGCAATCTGCGCATCGTCCCGTGTTGCTGCAAATCTCGGTATTGCAATAGCAGCCAAAATTCCCAACACAACAATGACAAATACCAATTCAATCATTGTAAAAGCGTTTCGTTTATTGTATGACATTCATACCCCTTAATTTGATCGGATAGTTCTCCGGATGTATCAGTTGTTGCAGTGCCAGACATTTACTATCTCCAGCCCCATTTCCGAGCGTCATTTGGAGGATATCATCGCTCCCTGTTGTATTAATATCAACCGTGAGACAATCATTTATGGTTCCGCTTTTGATAACCGCTTTATTCGTCGGTGCGGTAGTCAACACAGCATCCCCACTTTTTTCTAACATCGCAAAACTGTTCGACATATATGCAATCGTTGAGGTGTTTGTTTCCCCTTGACTTACCGCATAAGCGGCAATCTCTTGAATACCTGTCATAACACTGCTTGCTGTCGCTGTAACTTTTGCGTCATCTCTCGTTGCACTCAATCTTGGTATTGCCACAGCCGCTAAAATCCCCAATATCACGATAACAAATACTAATTCTATCATTGTAAATGCACTGCGCGATGATAAAAAAACAGGTTTGGAAGTAAAGTAGTGCGATACATATGAATCCATTGCATAACCTGCTTTATAGAATGAATAATTTAAAAAAGAATTCTTGAAACACTCTTTTAAATAACACATACATACTTTGATATTCATTCCCATGCACGGATGCCGGGAATGAATAAAATCAAAGTTGATTACATTTTTACGCCTTGCCCCGCAATAGCAATAGAGGAACTTGGATTAATAGTATTGATACCCTTACAGATTGCAGACCCATTACTATCTTGTCCCAAAACAATAGTAGTTGCGTTTACATCGATATGCGCACACTGCAAACGGCCTGCCGTACCTGTAGCTTTATCCCATACAGTAATTGTTCCCCCATTAGTGGTATTTGCAGCAACTGTACCATAATAGCCAGTCAATTTGCCCTCAGAATAGGTGTTAGACGCAAGAGACATATTGATATCCTCTGTAGGAGCTGCCCCTTGAGAAACGGTATATGCACCAATCTCACTAATTAATGTTTTGACATTTGATGCCAGCTTAGAAACTTGTGCATCATCACGTGTTGCCGCAAGACGTGGAATGGCAACCGCTGCCAAAATACCGAGGATAACGATAACGAAGATTAATTCGATCATAGTAAAACCTGAACGTTTCATGGTTTACTCCTTGAAGTTTAATATACAGATCACACTTGTAACCTTCTTGTCATTATCAGCTTCTTATTCTTAGAAAGCGTTTAAAAGCTGTGACTATGGATAACTTTTTGTTAATTTGGCTAATTTAAGAACAATGAGGCATAATTTTCAAAAAAGATGGAGTACATTATTATGAAAATTGCCGTACCTGTAATGGATAAACATTTAAAAATGGCCGGTAATGCTGGTCACACTCCTTATTTCGCCGTTTTTCACCTCAAAGGGGGAATGTTTCGATCCTTTGAATTTGAAGGGCTTCGTCCCAACCCGAAAGTGGTCGGAGAAGAGAGCCATGATCATGATGAACACCATACGTGCGATCACGATGCCAATGATCTCGAACATATCCAAGCCCACGACACCATGGCCCATGCGATTGAAGATTGCGATTATCTCGTCGTTAAAATGGCGTGTAAAAACACGGCTAAGAGTATGAATAACCTCGGCATAAAACTCCAAAAATATAACGGAACCGAAGTACAAGCGGGAAAAATATTGATGGAATTAGCGGCACAATTTCAATAATTCACTACTTTAATTCTCGTTTATAAATTAGAGGCGTATAATTCGCACCACAAATGAAGCTTATGCTTTAACTTTTCATCTGAGTACAGTACGCAGATGAACCCAAAAAGGCAAAACAAGACCATGATTTCCACAGAGATTGAGACGTTAGGGATAAAAAACAGCGGAAAGCTTTTCCACAATTTGGGCTTTGAAGAGCTGATTGAACACGAATTGCGCAACGGTGAATGCCGCCTCGCCGATAACGGTGCAACAATGGTTGATACGGGTGTATTTACCGGACGAAGTCCGAAAGATAAATATTTTGTCGATCAAGACCCCTCCAATAAATACATTGCATGGGGAGATGTCAACAAAAAGATTGACAAAGCCGTCTTCGATGAGCTTCTTGTCGTAGCGCGTGAGCAGCTATCCAATAAAGATCTTTATATCACCGATGTTTTCTGCGGTTCCAGCGCTTCAAGTAAACGTTCTATCCGTTTTGTCTCTGAAATTGCATGGCAATCCCATTTTGTCAAAAATATGTTTATTCGCCCTACAACAGAAGAATTAGACAGTTTCAAACCTCAGTTTACCGTTCTCAATGCGTGCAAAGCGGTTAATGAGCAATGGGAAAACCATGGTCTTAACTCGGAGGTATTTGTCCTTTTTAGCGTCGAAGAGAACCTCTGTATCATCGGCGGAACCTGGTATGGCGGCGAGATGAAAAAAGGGATTTTCTCGATGATGAACTATTGGCTTCCCCTCGAAGGGAAGCTTTCAATGCACTGTTCCGCCAATGTCGGCGATGCGGGAGATACCTGTCTTTTCTTCGGTCTCAGCGGTACAGGAAAAACAACCCTCTCTACCGATCCAAAACGTGCTCTTATCGGCGATGACGAACACGGATGGGATGATGAGGGTGTGTTCAATTTTGAGGGTGGCTGCTACGCCAAAGTTATTAACCTCGATCCCAACAATGAATCTGAAATTTACGGGGCCATCCGACCGAATGCACTGCTAGAGAATGTCGTATACGATGAAGACGGCAAGGTAGACTATACCGACGATTCCAAAACGGAAAATACCCGTGTATCGTATCCGATCGAACATATCGATAACCACGAATCTACCCTGCAAGCGCCTCACCCTAAAAATATCATTTTTCTCTCTGCCGATGCGTTTGGTGTATTGCCTCCGGTCAGCAAACTCTCCAAAGAACAAGCGATGTATTACTTTCTCAGCGGTTACACGGCTAAAGTGGCCGGAACTGAACGTGGAATTACCGAACCGGTTGCTACTTTCAGCTCCTGCTTCGGGGAAGCATTTTTACCGCTTCATCCAACCGTTTATGCAAAATTATTGGGCGAAAAAATTGATAAGTACGGTGTTAATGTTTATTTGGTTAACACCGGATGGACAGGTGGCGGATACGGCGTCGGTAAACGGATGAGTATCAAAGATACACGCGCTTGCATCAATGCTATTTTGGACGGTTCCATCCGAGAGAGTGAATTTGATGTTACCAATACATTCGGTTTTCACATTCCAAAAA